>Ga0247842_10000773_pt1 | contig 61081 bp, 64 predicted proteins | sample LaCruzMarch2015__3_FD_192411 | JGI IMG/M metagenome (GOLD analysis project Ga0247842, IMG submission 192411) | Freshwater microbial communities from meromictic Lake La Cruz, Castile-La Mancha, Spain - LaCruzMarch2015_19m | ecosystem: Environmental > Aquatic > Freshwater > Lake | place: Spain... | reverse complement strand
CTTGTTGTAAAATATTTTGCTAGTTTTCCGCAGTGGGTTGTTTTTCCTGAACCGAATAACCCCACCATCATTATTTTAAAAGGTTTTGAAGTTAGTTCTATTTTTGAAGATTCTCCTCCTAAGAAATTTGCAAGTTCTTCATAGACAATGTTTACTAACTGCTCTTTTTTAGTCAATCCGCGTGGAAGTTCTTCTTTAGATGCTCTTTCTTTGATCTTTTTAGTCAATTCAAAAACCAGTTTAACATTAACATCTGCTTGAAGAAGAGCTTTTTGAATGTCTTTGACCAACTCATTGATCAGGGTATCATCTACAAATACAGCCTTAGCTATCTTGCTTAAAGTTTCTTTTAAACTGCTGCCTAGCTTGTCTAATACCATATATAAATAGAATAAATTACACTATATAAATATTAAGGTTTAAAATTAAAAGAAACTTCCACAAGCAAAGAAAATAAAAACCATTTTCAAGGTTTTGGAAATCGTTTGGATTTCCACAACCAATGAAAATATTTGGTATTTTCAGGGTTTTGGAAAATGCTTCACATTTTCCACAACCTTTATAAATAATGAGTTTCTCATCCATCTATCATCAAAAATGGGGGGATAAATAATGGAAGAACATTCTAAACATGAAAGTCATTCTGAAAAGAAGGACGGAAAATTTAAACTAAAAAAATCTGATATCTGGAAATACACAACAGTATTATTTGTTGTATTATTGATATTTTCAGTTGCTATGAATTCTCGCGGAGCTTCTGGTATTGGTGCTGAAAAGGCAGCAGGCAAAGCTATTGATTATATCAATGCAAATCTATTGCAACCTGGAAATAATGCAACATTGAATAATGTAAAAGAAACAAGCAATTCTTATGAGATAAATATGTCTATAGGTGGAAAAGAATATCTATCTTATATAAGCTTAGACGGTAAATTATTATTCACAAACGGAATTGATATGACCCAAAAGGTTGAACAGCCAGCTGCAGCAACAGCTGAACCTCCTAAAAATGTGACAAAATCAGATAAACCTGTAGTTGATCTGTTTGTTATGACACATTGTCCATTTGGAACACAGGCTGAAAAAGGATTGATACCTGCAATGGAAGCGATAAAAGACAAAGCTTCTGTAAATATAAGATTTGTACATTATTTTATGCATGGTGATAAAGAAGAACAAGAGACATATGCTCAGATCTGTATCAGAGAAGAGCAAAAAGCTAAATTTTTGCCTTATCTAAAATGCTTTTTGAATGCCAGTGATTCTCCAGGATGTATCAAAAGCACAGGTGTAGATTCTGCTAAATTAGCAACTTGCATTAAAGATAAAGCTAAAGATTATTATGCTGCTGATTCAGCATTAAGCAACCAATATGGTGTACAAGGCAGTCCAACAATGGTTATCAATGGCGGACAGGCAAGCTTCTATCCAAGAGATCCTGCAAATGCTTTGAAAGAGATGTGTTCTGCATTTAATAAAGCACCATCTGAATGTTCAGCAAAGCTTTCAACAGCTAATCCATCAGCAGGATTTGGTTATGCTACATCAGACGCAACAGCTGAAGCAACCTGCGGATAAATTTTTTATTTTAATATGAGAAGAGCCTTAATTGCCGGAAACTGGAAGATGAATCTTGGCATTAAGGAGTCTATTTCTTTAATTTCTGATCTAAGATCGAAAGTAAAAGATGCTTCTGCAGAGATTTTGGTATGTCCTTCTTTTACAGCTTTAAAAAAAGTAAAAAGCCTGATCAAAGGAACTAATATAGAGTTAGGAGCTCAAAATGTATGTTTTGAAGATAAAGGTGCTTTTACAGGTGAAGTTTCAGCTTCTATGCTGAAAGAGTCTGGATGCAAATATGTTATAATAGGCCATTCTGAAAGACGCCATATCTTTAAAGAAGATGATCCAATGATAAATAAACGTGTCAAAAATGCTATCAAGAACAAATTAAGGCCTATATTATGTGTAGGAGAAACTTTGGAAGAACGTGAATCAAATAGAACAAAAGAAGTTATTATGTCTCAGATTAAAAATTGCCTTGAAGGACTATCTAAAGATGATATGAAACATCTTGTTATTGCTTATGAACCAGTATGGGCCATAGGTACAGGAAAAAATGCAACTCCTATGCAGGCTCAAGAAGTCCATGTTCTTATACGTGATTTAATTACTGAAATGTTTAGCTCAAAAATAGGTTCTGAAACAAGGATTTTATATGGCGGAAGCGTTAAACCAGATAATATCAAAGATCTGATGATGCAGTCAGACATAGATGGAGCATTAGTTGGCGGAGCTTCACTTAAAGCAGAAGATTTCTCTAAGATTGTTAAATATTAATTATAAAAAATAATATTTTAAGGTACAGTTATATAAACAATAGATTTGCCTAAGCTTCCACCATCTGGGTCTATCACTTCAACAGTTATAGCATATTTTGCAGATGCAGCACCAGAACTTACTCTAACTGGTGAATTAAAGATTTCTCTTTTATTTAGACCAACAGTTACAGATTTATCTCCGCTATATAAAGCCAAGGAGGTTGCTGCGCAAGTAATTGAGTCTCCTTGATTATTATAACAACCGCTATAAGTTGTGCTTATATTGAAATCTGTTCCAGTACCTATATTAAGGATCCCTACACCAAAAACATCGCTTGATCCTCTTGGAATTGTCATCTGTGTCGGATAAACAATAAGCTGTTCAGAAGAGCTCATCATCTTTTGGGTCAATTCTGCTTTAGTCTGCTCATCTAGATTTTGTTTTATGTTCTCTGCTTGGCTAAAGAACTGCTTGAACAGCATCAAACCCATACCAAATACAGCTAAAGCTATTATAAGCATAACTAAAAAATTGACTGATAATTCTATTGCTTTTTTGTTCATTTTATCACCTTATATTATATTTACTGTTAAACTTAAAGTCTTAACATAACCCATTGAATCTTTGGCTGTCAATTCAAAAAAGCATGTTCCTTTTTGGATATCATCAGGTACTTTTAAGATTATTGGAGGAGTTGAATCCTGGCCAGACAATATATGCATATCAGATTTATAATCAAAAGAGATATTATTACATTCAACTTCTCCGCTTATTGCTGAAACAGTATGATTTATTGACCAGGAATAATTTTCATAATTACCTTTATTCCTTAAAAGCATGATAATATCTTTTCTTTCTCCTGGTTTTAGCTCTAGATCATATGTTTCTAGGTCAAAATTGTTCTCTGACATCTTTAACTGCTCTATCTTGTTTTTTGTCAATGAATTAAATATATCCTTAAGGTCTATATTTGCATTATGAAATATATAACCTGTGAATATTACTGCTAAGATCAAAAAAACTGATGCTACTATGATAAGAACAACTGTTTCTATCGATAGATGGATTGATGCTTTCTTTTTCATTCTAAGAAAAAAATCAGTATTTTACCACTTCGTATTCCTTTACCACAATTATAAGGAATATCAATAAAATGATGACACCTATTGCCATGAATGCCACCCCGTTAAGGAACTCGTATTGCAGCATCAGCCACAATCCAAACATCATGACAACAGTGCCAATCCAAAGAAACTTGTCCAAGACAAGTTTCATAATCTCGAATTCTTGCTGGTCTGTTAGACGTTTTTTCATTATTTAAGCTACAACATCTACACTTAGTTCAATAGTATTCTTTTTATCGGTTGCTGTACATGCAGTTGAATTAAACTGACATACTGCTATTTCATAAAAGCATGTGAATGGTGCTGGTGCATTTGCTGTTGCTTTAAGATTAAATGGAACTGTTCTTACATCTCCACCACTAGATACAGTTGTAGCTGTTTGTAAATATTGTATTTGAAGTTGTCCACTTCCGGTAACGTTACCACAACTAGTAGTTGTTGAAGCTCCTAATTCACTAGCCATGACTGAAACAATTTGAAATTTTAAATCACTATCACCGACGTTTTTAAAACCAAGAACTACTTGTGAAGAAGTTCCTTTTTTTATTTGAACTCTTGGCTGGTTAATATCGATTGTTTTTGAACCTGCTTTCATCTGATCAATCATCTGCTTGTCTACACTTGCGCTGACAGCAGTTATCTGCTCTCCTGCTTGATTAAAGATATTTCTCATAAATGCTAAACCTAATCCTAACATGGTAATTGCTAAGATTAAGATAACAATTGCGTTAATACTAAGACTAAGATCTCCTTTCTTATTCATTCTCATTTTTTTGCACCTCTATTTTATAATACTATTATAATACAATATCTTCTTTTTTCTTATATATAAATGTTGCGATTAATTTAGTATGTTTTAGGCTAGAAAGTCTTATAAAGCTTAGATTATACCTTTATGCTATGGATAAAAAAGAAATTCGAAACCTAACTTTGCAGAATGCAGTAAAATTCAATGGAAAGGCTAATCCTGGAGCTGTTATCGGACATATTTTAGGAAACCATCCTGAGCTTAAATCAAAGATGAAAGAATTAGCTAAAGATGTAAACGAAATCATAAAAGAAGTAAATAAGATCAATCCGGAAAAACAAAAAGAAGAATTAGAAAAAAACGCTCCTGAACTTTTGATAGAAAAAGTAAAAGAAGAAAAACATGAACTAAAAGAATTAGAAGATGTTGACAAGAAAAAAGGGGTTGTTATGAGATTTGCACCTTCTCCTTCAGGACCGATGCATATTGGCCATGCAATAACAGGGGGATTAACTTCTTTATATGTAAAAAAATATGGAGGAAAATTCATATTAAGGATTGAAGATACAAATTCAGACAATATTGATGTCCAGGCATATGATATGCTTCCAAAAGATGCTGAATGGATATTTGGAAATGTCACAGATGTATGGATCCAGTCTGACAGGATGAAATTCTATTATGATTATGCTGAAAAGCTTATAGATAAAGATGCAGTCTATGTATGCACTTGTTCTCAAGAAGAGTTCAAAAAATATACTGAAAGCATGGAAGACTGCCCATGCAGAAATCTAAAAAAAGATGAACAGCTGAAAAGATGGAAAAAGATGTTTGATAAATCTAAATTCAAAGAAGGGGATGCTGTTCTAAGATTTAAAGCAGATATGAAAGATAAAAACCCTGCAATGAGAGATTTTCCTTTGGCCAGGATAAATGATTCAGAGCATCCTAGACAAAAATCCAAATATAGGGTTTGGCCTTTGATGAACTTGGCTGTAACAGTAGATGATATTGAAGCTGGAATGACACATATAATAAGGGCAAAAGACCATGCAGACAATGCTAAACGCCAAGAAAAGATATACAAAGTTCTAGGATTAAAATATCCTCATGCTTATTTTACAGGAAGATATAATTTTGAAGGATTGGAAATTTCATGTTCAAAGACAAAAGCAAAGATAAAAGAAGGATTATATACTGGTTGGGATGATATTCGAGTTCCTTTTTTGGTTGCATTAAGAAGAAGAGGCTATCAGCCTGAATGTTTCTTGAAATACACTTTATTGACAGGATTATCACCTGTTGACAAGACAGTTCCTGCTGAAGAGTTTTTTAAGGCAATAAACTCTTTCAATAAAGAGATCATTGAAAAGATGGCTAACAGATATTTCTTTATACAAAATCCTCAAAAAATAAAAATAAAAGGAGCTCCTTCAAAAGATGTTGAGATTGATATCCATCCTGATTTCAAAGAAAGAGGAAAAAGAAAATTAAAGACAAAAGATGAATTTTATATTGAAGATGAGCTTGAAAAAGGAAAAAACTACAGGTTTATGCATCTGTTTAATTTCAAAGACAATAAGTTTATCTCAGAAGAGTTAGATGAAACATTAAGAGCAAAATTGATACATTGGCTGCCTGTTTCAGATGATCTGATAAAAACAGAAGTCATGATGCCAGATGCAAGCATAACAAAAGGATTAGCAGAACATGGGATAAAAAATCTTAAAGTAGGAGATATAATCCAGTTTGAGAGATTTGGATTCTGCAGATTAGATTCAATCGAGAAAAATACATATAAATTTTGGTTTGCACATAAATAAGAGGTCTAGATGAATACAAAAATTATTTCATTGATTATCATTATTTTAGTAGGAACTGCTCTTTTTGAAGGATATTTAATCATCAAAAAAGATAAGGAAATCCAAGAATTAGAATTAAAGTATGAATATGCTTCACATATAAATGAATATTTTGGAAAGAAATCTGTAGACTTAATCAAAGAAGAATGTAAAAAAAATCCATTAAGTGTTTCTACAGAAACATATCCTACATCTTTTTTTTCAAATGAATCGAATACTATGTTCTGTGTAAATGGTTCTTTTTTTAAACAAGAAAATGTTATAGTAGATTATAAGTGTGTTGGACTTAACATAAAGTATATAAAAGAATTAAATTTACGACCAGATGATTTGAGAGTATGGCCAGTCAAAATTGAAATAATCAACAAAAATAAAGCGGATTACAATTGCAACATAAAAGTTGCAAATTACACAAAAGATTTTAATTTAAAAATTATATGGGTATGAGGTGAAATAAATGTCAGAATTGGTCGTTAAGGCAAAGATAAAAGAATTGGCTAAAGTTGATGAAAAGCAATTGGAAGTCTCTTCAGATTTTTATGAAGCTATAAACAAGAAAGTTGAAGGGATGATACAGGATTGCTGCAGAAGAGCGAAAGCTAACGGCAGAAATACTGTGATGGCTAAAGATGTTTAAATAAGATTTTTTAATTTTTTAATCTTATCTTTGATCTTCTTAAGCTGTGTTTCAGAATATCCGTCTACTTTAAGGTCATGATATTTTTCTTCCATATCATAAAGCTGATTCCTTAATTTTATCGTAGCATCTTCATTTATCTTTAATTTTGGTCTTTTTTCTTTTTTAACTGGAACTTCTTTTACGCGTTCTTTTATCTTTTTCTCTAATTTTTTTATCTTTTCTCTTCTTCCTTCGATAAGATCAGTATATTTTTCAAGCTTTTTCTCTAAAGATAGTATCCTTGATTTTACCTCTTTACCAACTTCTTTGTAATCTTTTCTAGAGATGATCCCTTTTTCCAGCATAACAACATCTGCTATCTGCTGCTCTAATTTTTCAAATTCTTCATTGATCCTTTTTTTAGAAGTTTTTTTGTCTAAAGACAAAATCTTTATTGTTTCAATATGCTTGTTCAGCTTTTCTTTAGCTTGGTTCTTCTCAATATTTTTTTTATAGGATTTTACTAAATATCCGAAGAATTCTCTAGCCTTGTCAGAATCATAATTTATTTGATCCATCCTTAAAATCCTAACATTCCTCTTTTAGAAGGTCTTCCAGGTAATGGAGGAATTTCTCCAGGATTATTCATAGGTTCTTCCATTGGACTAAAAGAAGGCATTTCTAGTTTTGAAAATGGGATCGGTGATTCTAAGTTAGGTCCTCTAGACTGCATTTGTTGTTGCATCTTATTTGGAGGTGGTGGAGGCATCTGAGACATATTGAAATTGGGTGCTGGAGGTAATCCAAAATTCTGTTGTTGAACTGGCTGAGGTGCTGGTTTTGGCTCTTCAACTTCATGAGTTGGTTCTGATTCACCCTGTGCCTCTTTTATCATATCTGCTAATGCTAAGATACCTTCTGCGAGCTGCTGATGCTGATCTAAAATCTTGTCTATCTTTGAATTTATATCGTCTAATTTGGAGGATGATGAACCTTCTTCTCCCATGCTTGCACTTGCATCCTTGAACATGTCAAGCATCTGGTTCAATCTTGATAAAACTGTACTTTCAGAAGGAGCTCCTCCTTCTCTCAGCTGTTTTATTTCATCCTTTAGTTTAGCAACATCTTTTTTAGAAATGATTTCATAATCTTCATCATCTGGATAATCCATAATTACACACCTCTTTTTGAAAAAACCCTGAAAAAATAAGTCCAGGCCTCTTTTGAAATTAACTAGAATTCTTTATTTATAAACGTTTCTAATAAAAAAATAAAAATTACATCATTGGAGGCATATCATTCATCCCTTGAGGCATTCCGCCAGGACCTTGACCTTTACCGCCTAAGATTATATCATCGATCCTTAAGAGCATTACAGCTACCTCAGATGCTGATGAGATTGCCTGGGTCTTGATTTTCAAAGGTTCTATGACACCTTCTTTCCATGCATCCATAACTTTTCCTTTAAAGACGTCAATACCAGCCCATTTTTGTTTTTTATCATGAGCTGCTTTTAATTCTGTCAAAGAATCTATAGGGTCTATCCCTGCATTCTCTGCCAATGTTCTTGGGATAACTTCCATCGCACTTGCAAAAGCCTGAACAGCCAACTGCTCTCTTCCTGATAATGAATCTGCATATTTTCTAAGCTCTTTTGCCAATTCTAATTCTGGAGCTCCTGCACCAGCTACAATTTTTCCTACTTTTAATGCTGCTGCTAGATCTCCTACTGAATCTGAAACAGCTCTTTTGACCTCATCAACTACATGCTCTGTTCCTCCTCTTATCAATAAAGTTACAGATTTAGGATTTTTACAATCTCTGATATAGGTCATATTTTCATCGCCCACTTTAACTTCTTCTACCAGACCAGATTTTCCTAGGTCAGATTCATTTAGATCTTCTAGACTAACAACTATTTTTCCGCCAGTTGCTTTTGCCAATGCAGACATATCAGACTCTTTTACTCGTCTTATGCAGTAGATTCCTTTTTTAGCCAAGAAGTGTTGAGCTAGGTCATCTATCCCTTTTTGGCACATCAAGACATTAGCTCCTGAATTTACAATCAGATCAACTTTATGTCTTATCATCTGCTCTTCTTTTTCTAAAAATGCTTCAATCTGAGAAGGATCTGTGATCTGTATCTTTGATTCTATCTCTGTAGATTTTATCTCGATAGCTGCATCAACTAAAGCTATCTTAGCATTTGGAACTTTTGTAGGCATTCCAGAATGCACTCTTTCTTTGTCTAAAACAATCCCTTTCACAATCTCAGAATCTTCTACAGAAGCTCCAACTTTTTTCTCTAATTTGATATTTGAAGTATCAACAGAAATTGAATCTCCATTTCTTTCAGCTATCGCTATAACAGCCTGAACTGCAATATCTGCTAGTTTTTCTTTTGCATTTTCTGCTCCTTTACCGGTTATAGCAGTCATTGCAATCTTTCTTAATAAGCTCAGATCTTTGATTGTTATAGGTTCTGCCATATCATTAAGGATTTCTTGAGCTTTTGCTTCAGCTAACCTATATCCTCTTGCGATAACAGTCGGATGAACATTCTGTTCGATCAATGCTTCTGCATTTTTCAATAATTCTCCTGCAATTACAACTGCTGTTGTTGTTCCATCACCAACCTCATCTTCTTGGGTTTTTGCTACTTCAACAACCATCTTTGCAGCAGGATGCTCGATATGCATCTCTTCTAGGATCGTCACTCCATCGTTTGTTACAGTTACATCTCCCATACTGTCAACAATCATCTTGTCCATCCCTTTTGGACCTAAGGTTGTTCTAACTGTCTCAGCAACAAGTTTAGCTGCCATGATATTCATCCTCTGAGCTTGCCTTCCCTGGCTTCTTTGAGTTCCTTCAGGCATGATAAAAATAGGCTGTATATTATTATTATTTTTTTCACTCATATAAAATCCCCCCGTATGTTTTCGTATTGTAAGTAAAGACAATTAGTTTATAAAGATTATGGGTTTTTACATTAGAAAAAAATAATAAAAAATAAAATAAAAATTAACAAGGCATTTTGCTTAAAATTTTATATGCACCGCAAGATGGATTTGTGGAACATGAAGTTGTATATGTTCTTTTGCATGTACTTATTCTAAAGAACCCACATCTATATGTTTGTTCGCAGACAAGCTTATATCCAGCTGAGACACATTGTCCATTTGAACATTTTTGATTATATTGGCATGATGATGTAGTGCTCCATTCTAAACATGAATCTTTATCATAGTTTCCGCAAGTCTTGTAAGTATATGATGATACACATTGTTTTAAACCACTTGAAGAACATTCATTTGCACATATTTGCGGTAGAGTTATACAAGCACCATTTGAACATACTTGACCTGATGGACATGTTATAGAAGAACTCCATTCTAAACATGAATCGTTATCATAATTTCCACAAGTATTATAGATATATGGAGATGAAGTAGAGCATCTTTTTAATCCAGATTGGTTACATTCATTTGCACATGTTGGTGTTTGTATTGTAAAATTAGCATAAACTGTTTGCTGATTCATCATCCATATAGAACATGTTGAAGAGTTTCCATCACAATTACCAAACCAACTGCCACTAACCCAATTAGAGAATCTAAATCCTGTAGCTGGTGTTGCGCTTAAATCAACTTTAGTTCCATTTGTGAAGCTAGTATTACATACATTACCGCAGTTTATTCCAGTAGGACTGCTTGTAACAGTTCCATTACCATACTTGATTATTGATAATATATAATTAGGTGTTGGAGTTATGCAAGCACCATTTGAACATGTTTGTCCAGAAGAACATGTTCCACAAACAGTTGTTCTTGATGATCCACAATTATCTATATTGGTATAGTTTCCACAAGTTTTATTATATCTTGCACAGAAAGATGAATTTGATTCTATTGTGCAAGTTGGAGTAAAAGTTGCAGCAACTGATTTTGCTGCATTCATTGAAACAACACATGTTGATGATGTTCCAGAACATGCTCCAAACCATCCTGAAAATAAAACTCCTGAATAAGGTATTGCAGTTAATGCTACAGATGTTCCTGAATTATACAGATAAGAACATGTTGAACCGCAGTTAATTCCAGATGGGCTTGATGTTACTGTTCCTGAACCTGTTCCAGATTTTGAAATTGATAAAGTATATTTTGGAGCAGATTGTATAGTGCATGAAGGATATTGATAACTTCCAGATAAAACTCCATTAAGACATATCCTTGATTGAGATTGAGATGCGCATGTTACACCATATGGAACAGAACTTGTTAAATAATAGGTTTTACTTGAATTATTTTGTATGATTGTTCCGTCAGGACCTGTACATGTTGGTGTTGTTTGTGTTTGATTTATGCAAGCTCCGTTTGAACAGCCGTTTGGACAATTATAACTAACCCAATCAGATCCTTTTGTGATATTAGAGCATATTTCTTCTACTAAAATACAATTAGTACCATTACAATAATTGGTATAACCACCATTGCCATTATTAGTACTACACCAATCCTCTGCTGAATTATAAGTTATCCCATCAAGGGTATAGTTTAATTTACCAAATAAATAGTAGTTTATTCCTCCGTCAGAATCATTACATTTTGCATTTGATTGAGGTAATGCACATGAACCTGAACAGCATGTTTGTCCGCTAGAACATATTCCTCCAGAAGGATTTGAATTGCAGTCTGAATAATCAGAACATGAACCTGATTTGCATGAGGTACATATATTTAATCCGCAAGTTGCTGCACAATCGTTAATAGATGAAGCAGGACCTTGTTTTATAATTCCATTTTGCCTATAACATTCTATATAACCGCTTGAATCATAAACAATTGAAGCTGTAGATGTTAAACAGCAACAAGAAGGATAAGATGATGAAGTTATGCAAGCTCCGTTTGAACAATTTTGTCCAGAAGGACATGCAGTACAGTTAGAGTTAGTTACATTAGCACAAGAACTCGTATTGGTTGTATAATCGATGTTACAAGTAAAAGTTATTAGATATTGACATAGATTATTACCTAAACAAGAGGATGGAATAATAACAGGAGTTCCACAATCAGCATCTGTATAACATGTCATGCCTCCATAAGCCATACCGCTTTTATGACTCAAATAACCAGTACCTCCTAGAATGGTAATGCCAATCATGACTGCTGCAATAATAAGACCTAGATCTGCAAAACCTTTAGAATTATTAAGACATTTCATTTATACACCTCTGTTATTATGATAATCTATTTTTAGAGAAAGAAGTATTTAAATATTTGTATATTTATATAGAGAATATGATAATAACAATCTCAGGAAAACCTGGATCGGGGAAATCAACTATTGCAAGAATAATTGCAAAAAAACTGAGATTAAATCATTATTCTATCGGAGATCTGCAGAGAAAATATGCAAAAGAAAAAGGGATTACAATAGAAGAACTGGGAAGGCTAGAATTAAAAAATGAAAAAATAGACAAAGAAGTAGATGAATATCAGACAAAACTTTCAGAAAAAGAGGATAATTTTATTATTGATGGCAGATTAAGTTTTAATTTTATTCCAAAATCAATAAAGATTTTCTTAGAATGTGAAGATGATGAGGGTGCAAAAAGGATATATGATGACACCAAAACTAACAAAAGAGATTGTTCTGAACGTAAAACAAGATCATTGGAAGAAACAAAAGATATAATGCTCAAAAGAGAAAAAGACAATCAAAAAAGATTCTTAAAATATTATGATATAGATTTTTTGGATGAGAAAAACTATGATATTGTTGTTGATACAACAAATATAGGTGCTGAAGAAGCTGCTGAAAAAATACTTAAATTTATAAAGAAGCAATAGTTTTTTAAGAATATGGTGCAAATAAAAAATAAGGATTTTATTGAAATTGAATATACTGGAAAGTTAAAAGATGAAAATCTTGTCTTTGACACAACAGATGAAAAAGTAGCAAAAGAATACGGAATTTTTAATCAAAACCATTCTTATGGTCCTATAAAAATAATTGCTGGAAACAGGCAAATTTTACAGGGATTGGACAAATTTATTGAAGGAAAAGAGCCTGGAAAATACAAAGTAGACATAAAAGCAGAAGAAGGTTTTGGAAAAAAGAACTCAAAATTATTAAAACTGATGCCTAAATCAATCTTTATCAAACAAAGAATAAACCCTGTAGTAGGACTGCCAATAAATATTGATGGTTTAAATGGAATAATAAAAACAGTTTCTGGCGGAAGATGCATTGTTGATTTCAACCATCCTTTGGCTGGAAAAGAACTGGTCTATGATGTAAATATAATCAGGATTGTAACAGATGAAAAAGAACAGGTAGAAGCTATAATTGAGATGCAGCTAAAAAAAGATGATTTTTCAGTCTTATTAGAGAATGAGAAAGCAACAGTAACTTTCAAAAAAGATGTTATAAAGCCACTGCAGAACCTTCTTAATGATATGATCAAAAAATTCACAAAAGTAAAAGAGATTGTTTTTTCAGAAGAAAAGAAAGCTGAGAAAAAAGCAAAATAATTCTTAAAAATATAGTTTAAAATATCTGCTTTCGAGTAACAACAAAGCTTAAATATAAGTTGGATAATAATATATTAGAATAAAAGGTGGTTGATTTGGAAACAGAAGAAAATGTTAATTCTCAGGATGTATATAACAAATTAGATGAGAATACAAATATTTTAGTAGAAAAAAAATCATTTCAAAGTTCTATTGGTAATATTGCTGATGAAGAATTAGAGAGGTTGTTATCACAGCAAAAAGCAAGCATAAAAGTGATCGGCACAGGAGGAGGAGGCAATAACACAGTTGACAGAGTAAGTGAAGTCGGTGTTGTTGGAGCTGAAACTGTTGCAGTAAATACTGATGCTCAGGATCTATTATACACTAAAGCTGATAAAAAAATATTGATAGGAAAAGAAGTTACAAAAGGATTTGGTGCAGGAGCCAATCCAAGAGTTGGTGAGGAAGCTGCACGAGAATCTGAACATGATATAAGAGCAGTAATACAGGGCGCTGATCTTGTTTTTATTACATGCGGTTTAGGAGGAGGAACTGGAACAGGTTCTGCTCCTGTAATAGCAGATATTGCAAAGAAAAACGGATGCTTGACTGTAGGAATCGTAACATTGCCTTTTTCGATGGAAGGAAAAAGAAGATATGAAAATGCAATGGGCGGCTTAGAAAAATTAGAGGCTGCTGTTGATACATTGATAATCATACCAAATGATAAATTATTGGAATTAGCTCCTGATTTACCTTTGCACACTGCATTTAAAGTTGCAGATGAAATATTGACTAATGCTGTAAAAGGGATTTCTGAACTTATAACTAAAGCAGGATTAGTAAACCTTGATTTTGCTGATGTAAAAACAGTGATGACTAATGGCGGTGTGGCTTTAATTGGAGTCGGTGAATCTGATACAGAAGACAGAGCTGTAGAAGCTGTTGAAAAATCCATCAATAATCCTTTATTAGATGTTGATATAACAGGAGCTTCTGGCGCTTTGATAAATGTTTCTGGCGGAAAAGATATGACCTTAGAAGAAGCCAGAAAAGTTGTTGAAACAGTCTCTAACAAACTAGGTGAAGATGCAACAATCATATGGGGAGCTCAGATCTATGATGACATGGAAAAGACAATAAGGGTATTATTGATTGTTACAGGAGTTAGATCTTCTCAGATATTTGGTCAGACTAGGCAGCTTAAAGACAAGAAGCAACGTGAGATTGAAAACGAGTTAGGGATTGAATTCATTTAATTTATTTTTTTAACTGTACCTTTATTTGCATCAACTTCAACTAAATCATCATCTTTCAAGACTTTTGTTGCAATTTTTGTACCTATGACACATGGTTTTTTCATCTCTCTAGCGACAATTGCTGCATGGCATGATAAACCGCCTTCATCTGTTACAAAAGCAGCTGCTTTTTCCATCGCAGGGACATAATCAGGAGTTGTCATAGATGTAACTAAAATATCTCCTTTTTTAACCTTATTTATCTCTTTTGCAGAATGCAAAACTCTTACTTTTCCAGTTATCTTTCCCATACAAGCAGTCTGACCTTTAATCTCTCCAGTCAAGTCCAGACTAGATTCGATCTTTTTCTTTATTTCACTAGCAGTTTTTGGGTCATATTCATAAAAATAATTTCCTATAACTATAAAACTATATGTTTCTTTTCTTTTTTCAATTGAGTTTAAATCTAATTTTTTACCTTCTAATAAATCTCTTATTTCCCAATAATAAGCTAAAGTTATATTGCTTAATGGAAGCTCTTTTTTCAACTTATCAAAAAAACGTTTAAGATTATATCCTGATTCTATCAAACAGTCTCTTCTCAATAAACGTATATGTGGCAGATTTTGTGCATATTCACAGAATTTTAGCAGTTTTTTATCCAGTTTATATTTTTTAATAGCTTTTTTCTGATTCTCCTTTAATTGTTTTATATCACTTTCAATTCTTTCTGATTCTTGTTTAGGATTTTTTATGCTGCTTAGCTCTTTTTTAAAATCATCAAATGATTCATAAACAAGAGAGAAACTTTGATCTCCTAACCATGCATATTTTTCATGAACTTTTTTTAAGTTTTTGCTTTTCATCATAGCTATTCTTCTTAAATTTATATCTGAGATATCATTAGATGATGTCAACAGGTTAAGAACAGATTTAAATTCGTCAAAATTAGTTTTAGGATCTATATATCTTGCCAGACCTTTTTCAATTTCGCTTAAGATCCATTCTTCAGGACCTAAAGCAGGCCATAGGTGAGTCATCACTTTCAAAGTTCTTTCTGTAAACTCATTATAAAATTTAAGCAAATCTGGAAAATCTTTTTGATTTTTAGACCATTCGATAAAATCTTTTGAATCTTTTACTGCTTTTGCAAGATATCTGTCTAAAAAAGTATCGTCTTCTTTAGCCTTATCAACCATTCTTTTCTTTAATTCTGTGAATTCGTCTTCACTATGGTAAATATCGTGGTCTAAAACAATGTGGATATTCATCCTACTGTCAAAATCCAATTCTGGATTTTTTAGTGTTGAACCTATTCTCATAAATGAATTAAAAAAAGGAGAATTGTTTCTTCTTACTATTTTGGATAGTTTATACTTGCTTAGGTCTGGAATACCTTGTTTTAAGACAATTCCATTTTTTTTATCCAGATAGATGTTTTTATTCATCTTATATTTTTATGAAGTTTTATGTTTATAAATGTTTACTAAAAGTTTGAAGGGACCATTTCCCACTCATAGCAGTTCTCGCATAATATCCTGTCCTTTCCGATATTTCTCCCTATCTGTTCTGGGCCAGATATGACTATTTTTGAATTGCATCTTTCGCATGTTACGCATATTGTTTGTTTCATTTTTTCACCTCAATATTTGTTACCTCTTAGTAACTATAAACTATATATTGAAGTATATAAATTATATTACACCCCTAGGGGGTCTATATATAGAAATATTTATATAATAAGGATGCTTAATCAAGATATGAACCCAAAATTATTAGAAAATATAGGGCTAACAGAAGCAGAAACGAGAGTGTATCTTGCTTTGGTAGAGTTAGGATCAACTAAAACAGGATATTTGGCAATAAAATCAGGGGTGTCATATTCCAAGATATATAAAATCCTTTATAGGTTAGAGCAAAAAGGTCTAGTGGGGCATATCATAAAAGGAAAGATAAAATATTTCAAAGCTATGGATCCAAAAACAATCTTAGAGTATATGAATGAAAAATCAAAAAATCTTGAAGCACAAAAAGTAGAGATAGAAAAAGCTATTCCAGAACTTCAGATGCTTATACCTTCTGACAGCACACCAGAATCAGTGACTTATAATGGTTTTAAAGCAATAAAAAATATTTTATTGAATATGTTAGAAGAGCTCAAACCCAATGGAAATTATCATGTGATGGGTGCAATGTATGAAAAAGATATTTTTGGAGCAAGACCTTTTTTCAAGCAGTTCCATTCTGAACGTGCAAAAAATAAGATTAAAATAAAGATGCTTGCTAATTCTGATACAAAAGGCAATCTTGAGCCTGAGACGTTTAAATTAGCAGAAATAAGATATTTACCTAAATATCTGATGACTAATATGCATATTTTTTTCTATAATAATACTGTAATCCTTATTTTGTGGATGAAAGATCCTATTGCATTCTATATAAACAGCAAAGAAGCAGTTAAAAGCTTCCGGGCTTATTTTGACACTTTCTGGAAGATGTCTAAAGAATAACAGATTATCCTTTCCGAAAACAATGAAAATGCAAGCATTTTCAAGCATTCTATTTGCTTCGCAAATCGAAAGTTTTATAAATGAATCTTTTACTCTATAGTATAACTTACTTCTAAAAAACCAAAAGAAGTAGTTTAGAACTCAAAATCAAGATGGAAGAAGAAATAAAACAAAATTGGATGACAAGATTAAAGAGCTTCATAATAGAATGCAAAAGAGTTTTGATGGTCACTAAAAAACCTACATCGATAGAATACAAAACAATTGTAAAAGTCACTGGATTAGGAATAGCAATAATCGGTTTATTGGGTTTTCTTATACAGATGATAGCACAGATATTTTTTAAGTGAGGTAATAAACATGGAAGGCGATGAACAAAAAACAGACAAGATATTTGCTTTAAGAACAACTGCTAACAGAGAAGACCAGGTAATGGACTTTATCACCAGCAATGTTGAAAAAAAAGGACTTGATGTTTACTCTATTGTTAGACCTCACGGAATGAGAGGTTATATATTCATTGAAGCTGCTACAAGAGCAGATGCAGAGCAAGCAGCATTTAATATTCCTTATGCAAGAGGAATCTTGCCAAAAGAGATAAAATATTCTGAAATTGAGCATATGCTTGAAAAGAAAAAGAAAGATGTAAATATCCAGAAAGGCGATATTGTTGAGATCATCTCAGGGCCATTCAAGCGTGAAAAGGCAAAGATCTCAAGGATAGACCAGCAAAAAGAAGAAGTAATCGTTGAATTGCTAGAAGCTGCTGTTCCTATCCCGATAACACTGAAGATGGATTCTGTAAAGGTCATCAGAAGGGATTCAGAAGATAAAACAGAAGATTTTTCTGATTAATTTATTTTTTTATAGAATTTTTTTTACTGGACTAGTTCCCATCTGATACATTCTTTTGTCTGAATATCAATCTCTGTGCATTCATATAAAGAACTGCCTATATATTTCTGCATCTGTGCAAAAGACTCTACTTTAGGAGCTTCTGTTTTAGCTATACCTTCAATATAAGTCTTTCCTAAGTTCATGGTCACTGTTCCCAATAATAAAGAAAACAAAACTAAAATAACTGTTGCTACCAACGGAGAAACTGCTTTTTTGTTTTTGAACATCTATTTCACTTTTTTTAGATAATCTCTTTGCAGCAATAACATATAGATAAACAAGCTTATCATAAACATCTCTAGCATAGGCGCTACAAGCTTATGAACACTTATTATATTTAGATCATTAAATACTGTTAAGATTTCTTCTACAATATAGACTAAAATTGCTGTAAAAAGCAATTTCCAAGGAAGCATATAAATTTTTTTATTTGGATTCCTAAAAAGATATATGAAAAGTATCACTACTATAACAACAAGCACCAGATTGTAATAAGGTGCTACAAATCCTATCGATTCTGCTAAGCTGCTCATTTTGTATTAATCTGAAGTATCAAGGCCCAGATCAGAAGACCTAAGATTATAGTAGGTAAAATATGCGTGATAAACGGATTTGTATAGATTTCAAAAGCTCTTAAAGCTCCGAATATTTCCTGCATTGCAAACAGTATCAATACAAGAATCAAGAGATACCATGGTTTTAAGTAACTCTTTTTTGTTGAAGCTTTGAATAAGAATATGCCGACAAATCCTGCAACAAGTGATAAGAAAAGATTTGCAATTTTTAGTATTCCTTCTAAATAACCTATCAACCCATACACCTCTTTATGACAAAAGAATAAGAATTGGAATATATAAAAGTTCCTATTTAGAAAAATCAATCAGAAATTACATAACCGCATTTATTGCAGTAAAGCTCTCCTTTTTCTCTTGTAATATCTTTACTGCCGCATTCAGGACATTTTCTGATGTCTTCCCCTTTCAAGCCTTGCAATGATTTTTGTATTCCCATATTAAATATATTAGTCTTTAGGTACTCAAAAACTAAGTTTTTGGCACCCTGAAATCATTATGATTTCATGGTTTAAAAATGTTTTGAAATTTTTATCTGTGTTCTGAAAATTCATCCATCCTTTTGGAAAAATATGAAAAAATATCTTTTTCTCCGTATAACTCTTTTGCAGCAAGATTATAATATGCAAAATCAGACATTAAGTCTACTAGACCTTCAAAAAGCCCAAAATTTTTTGTCATATTTGCATAGATACGACCCATCTCTTGGTGGACTAATAGATCTATTTCACCTTTCTTAAAAGGTCTAACAAGCTTTTCATCAGGCAATGGAAATATCTCTCTTTCTTTGTTAGAATGTTTTATCTCATAAACAAAAGGATTTATCAAACCTTCTTGAGGATGATTAACTCTGTCCCAAAATGCTTTGTCAAAATCAATCACATCAAATCTTTGCCATTGATCTACAACTGTATTTGCTCCGTTATCCATATCATTTAATCCTAAAAAATAAGATGCTACATGAAGCTTGACAAGCTCTCTTCTCATCCTTGGATTTTTTAAAAAATCTCCTTTTTGATAGAGCTCTTGTATAGTGGATCCACGAGATTCTCTCTCTACAATAGAATATTCTGAAAAAGCCATAAAATAATCTCGAGACATAGCCAGATTATATAATGTGCCTAAAAACAATCTGTTAAGATTCATCTGTTTTATGTATAATGCATCTGTATATGACTCTTGTTCTCTTTTGTTTTTATGAGTAATTATCTCATATGTTACTTTAATCGGCAATGTACCTCCTTCAATCATATAATGCCTTGATAAAACTTTTAGATCCTGGTTTTCCCTAGGAGAAAAAAACCTTCTTCCTACTTTTTCGCAAGCATGAACAGCATCTGCCAAATCTCTTGGTGTTTGATTATCAACAGGCCAGACTTTATTTGAAAGAGATGTGCCATCTGGTATCTCTACTGCATTGTCTCCTTCAACAGAATGATAAGAAGCAAAACCATAGTTTTCTGAAAAAAATATCCCTTGTCCCTTAAAAAAATTGCATATTTTTTTGTTTATACTGTTCAGTTCCAATATAAAATCAGCACTTGTCATGTCTATTAATAGGATATATTTGTTTATAAATCTTTCGCTTTGTAACTATTATAAAGTAACAACAATTACAAACCAAGATTATTCAAAACAATTTCAGAACTGAATTCTTTTAGATCCTTATATTCCTGGCCAGTGCCTATAAATAAGATGGGTTTTTTGGTTATATAGCTAACTGATAAAGCTGCTCCGCCTTTTTCATCAACATCTGCCTTTGATAGTATTATCCCGTCAATCCCTATAGCTTCATTGAATTCTTTTGCCTGCTCAATGCAGTCATTTCCAGTTATAGATTCTCCTACAAATATCTTTAGATCGGGCTTAGCAACCCTTATTATCTTTTTCATCTCGTCAATGAGATTAGAATTTGAATGCATCCTTCCTGCTGTGTCTATCAGAACAACATCGATTCCTTTTGTCTGTGCGTGTTTTATTGCATCAAATGCGACTGCTGCAGGATCTGCGCCATAATCCTGTTTTATAAGTTTAACCCCTAATTTTTCTGCATGGATCTGGAGCTGGTCTATTGCAGCTGCCCTAAACGTATCTGCTGCAGCTATTACGCAATTTAATTTTTTTTGCTGAAGCATATAGACAAATTTAGCGATAGAAGTTGTTTTTCCAGAACCATTTATCCCTACAAAACATATTACATAAGGTTTTTTTGATTTTAATCTTTCAAAGATATCTATCGGTTCAACTTCTAATATCTCATGGATTGATTTTTTAAGAGTATTTCCTATAATCTCTTCTATCTTGTTTCTTGGCAAAGGCTTGTCAACTATATTTGTTTTTAGATCATCTTTGATTTTGCCTATAACCTCTACAGCAACATTATTTTCCAATAAAGCTAATTCTAGATCCCAGAACATATCATCAAATTTAGGTCCATCGATCTTTTTTGTTGTTATGGATTCAGCAATTTTGCCGAAAAAGCCTTTTTTCTCTTCAGGTTCTTTTTCCTCCTCAAGAGATTCTTTTTTAGCAGGCTCAACTTTTTCTTCCTCTTTTTTCTTCTTAAAAAAACCGAGAAAGCCTTTTTTCTCTTGTTCCTGCTCTTTTTGGATGGTATAATCTTCAACTTCCTTGTCTATCCTTTTTTCCTCAAGAACTATCTCTTTTTCTTCTTTGATAATATCATTAACTTCCTGTTCTATCTCAGTTTGTTCTTCTTTTGGAAGAATGTCTTCAAGCTGTTTTTCTTCATCAATAATGTCTTTTTCTTCTTCTAGAACTTGCTCTTCTTTATCGATGATCTCTTCAATAATCTCTTCTTTTGATTCTTTCTTTTCGGGCTTTTTTTCTTGGATAGGTTTTGATTTTTTCTCTTCTTTTTTTTGAACTTGTTTTTCAGGCTTTTTTTCTATTTTTGGTTTTTCTTTTTTCTCAATCTTTTTTGCTTCTTCTATAGGTTTATCTTCGGTCTCATCACTAGCCTTTTTAGTAAAAATAGAAATTGCCTTCTTTAGTTTATCTTTTAAAAAGCCAAACATTTTATTTTTTTATAAGAGGTTTTAACTGAGTCCTTAACTCTTTTGCCTGCATTGTTAACTGATGCAGATTATCAATAAAAAGATTTTGTGTCTTCTGCATCTCCTGTATCTGGTTGTCTAATATCTTCTGGACATCTTCAACTGATTTAACAACAGATGTGTTTGCACCTACATTTACTATAAATTCTTTGGTGTCTTTTATCTCTGCTTTTGCAAATATCCCTGCAACAATAGGTACAAGAATCTCTTTGTTGTTGCTCTGTTTGCTCAGTTCTTCCAGTCCTTTTTTTGACTCATTAAGCTCATTTATTGTATCTTCAATCATCTGAAGCTGCTTCTGAAGCTCATTGATCTGCTGGTTGATCATCTGAAACTGCATGTACAATTCCTGGGTTTTTTGATCATGTTTGTGTTCTGCCATTATATTAAAAAGAATAGATGATTCATTTAAAAACGTTTGGTTTATTTTATTTATCTCTTAGAATGCTTTTCTTGTTTAAAAAAATTAAGATCTTTTACATATGTCATGGCAGAAAAAAATCCTACAACCGCAGTTATACCTGAAGTGTAGACTGCAATTTTCCAGTTTAATAATACTATCGGAAATGCGATTGCCTGCAGAACTGTTGTCAATTTGCCGATAAATTTTGCTTGAGGTATCGATTTTTTCAATAAAAACCCAAGTATTGCAAATGGTAAAGCGACTATCTCTCTGGTCAACAGAAGGATTATCAATAAAATGTCATAATCGCTAAAATATCCTTTCATGATATTAGCAATCATAATTGCAGAAACTGTCCCGATAAATAAGAATCTGTCTGCGATCATATCAAATTTTCTTCCAAATTCAGTAACTTTATCGTATTTTCTTGCAGCATGGCCATCTAAAGCATCAGTAATCATGCCAATGACAAAAATGACTGCGATACTTGCTAGAGATTTTCCTGAAAGGATCATATAAAACAGATAAAAAGTAATAATAACCCTTGTCAAAGTAAGAAAATTTGGTAAATTGTAGATGTTCTCTGTTCTTTGTTTTTTCATTTTATTAAGGGTTATCTTCTTCTGTAAAATTAGCCAATTCCTGATTTAAATCTTTTTCTTCTCTTATACGGATCGCTATTTCACCAAAGGGAACTTCCTGTTGGATATCGATATTTCTTTTGTTTGCAAGATGAAGCAATGGGATAAATGTAAAGACTTTATCTTCTCTGCTTGCTGAAGGTATCAGCTTTGAAAATGTCAGATCCTTATTGCCTGTAATAAAAAATCTTTTGATCCTTAGATATAGATTTTTAACTATTAGATTTACATTGGGCCTTTTTTTAGGGATTATGATATCAAAAGATGGTGTATTTTTTATAAGTCTCCTGTGTTTTACCTCTAAAGCTTTTTCTAAAGCACCCATAAGATCATATATTGAAACTTTTCTTTTTCTAGGCTGAGGCAATCTCGGGATTAAAGGTTCTATCTGTTCACCAGGTTTTAAGGCATTCTTGAAATCTTCTTCAAAGAAATCTTCATCATGCTCTCCAGAGATTATCTTGTCAAATTCATCTAAATCTTCTCCAACCAACCTTGCAGATTTTATCCTCAATAAGATTGCTGCTGCCAAAAGGACTTTTCCAGAAACTTTAAAATCAAATTCTTTCAGTTTTTTAACGATCTCGATATATTTTTTTGTCAAAAGCCCCAGATCAATATTCCAAGGGTCTATATCTCCTGATTTTATCAGTTCATAGATGATGGTCTGCCAAGTTATATCATCTTTTTCAAATAATATTTCAAATATCTTATCATTTGTCTGCTGAGTTTCCTGCATATCAATAAATTAAGCAAATATATATTTAAATCTTTAGATATCAAACTGATTTGGGTTTCTGTATCTTCTGTTTAGATACAAGATAAAGTTTATATAGTTAAAGATTTATAGAATAGCATGCAAAAAAAAGGGGTAATTGTTGTTCTAGTGATAATTATACTTCTAGGGATCATATATTATTTAGGGTTTACTAAACAAGGCGAAGAAGTGATGGACATATTTCTTGGTGAAGAAGATATAAAAGAAGCAAATAATGCTCAGCAGATCCCTTCATTCCCAGAAGAACCTCAAAAACCTATACAGGAGATGCCTGCACAGATTATAGAAGGTAAAATTGCACTTATTGAGATCAATGGCACTAAATTTAATCCAGATGAGATAAATATCACAGTTGGAACAAATGTAACTTGGATAAATACAGATCCAAGAAGAGCTTATGACGTATATGAAAGGGCTGATAATCAAAAATTTAACAGTTTTAGGATAGGGGTAGGTGAAAATTTTAGCTATATGTTTGATGAAACTGGAACATATTATTTTAGTGATGCAATATTTAAGTTTATGAAAGGTACCATAAGGGTAACAAACGAATAGTTCTAAAATATCTCCTAATAGCAAAATTTATATATAGCTATTGTTTAGTTAGACCTAACAAATAAGAGGTATGCCTAAATTGTCTAAATCAATAAAAATCAGCCTGATCTTGCTTTTCTTAGTTGTATTTTCAGCTTTTGTTCTTGCTCAAGATGATTCAAATATAACAGAATCTCCTTTTAATGTAAGTATAGAAGCTGTAAAAGATAAGATTGATTTTGAAGAATATGCTCAGTTTAAGATAACAATATTTAATCCTAGAGAGACTATTGAAACTTTCACGATAAAACCTGCAGGACCTTATGTTGAATGGTTTATAAAAACAGATCCAGCCTCAGATTATAGTGTAAAAGTATATCCTGATACTCAAAAAGAAGTAATTGTAATCATAAAACCTATAAGTGTGGGTATAGGAAGGTATGCTTTAAGGATCAATGTAAACAATGATCAAGCAGATGCTTTGTTTCAGAAAGATATCATCGTAAATGTTGTTTCGATGAGCAACTTGCCTGCAGTCAGTATCAGTGGAAAATTTCCTAAAACAATTGATCCAAGAGAACCTTTTATTGTTACAGTGTGGCTTGAAAATAGAAACGCTAAACAGCTTGATGATGTAACAGTCAATCTTAAGAGTGATATAATAAGTGAATCTACCAAAACAACTTTAGGACCTGCTGGATCTACAAACGGAACAAAAACATTGGAGTTTAACATAAAACTTGATAATAGGACAGCACCTGTAAAGCTTGACACTTTAAGAGTTATTGTCAATGTAAAAGATGGTAATGAAGTTTATGAAATAAAAAGTGCTCCATATGATTATGAAGTACTAAAATATGGTGGGTTAACTGATAATCACAATCCTAAATTCATGCTATTTGGCAGATATGATGAAGTAACATTTGTAAATGACGCAAATACAAAATATGAGGGTGTTGCAAAAATTGAAAATCCATTCTATAGGGCATTATTTACTAAAGCTAACCCTAAATCGTTTGCATTTACTGAAAGCGGAAAAAGATATATAGGATGGAATGTCAATCTATCTTCACAGGAAAAATTCAATGTTATCGTAAAAGTCAATTATCTTCCTTTGGTAATATTCTTGATTGCAGCTATCATGATAATCTTAGCTTATTACAGTTTTAGGAGCCCTATAATCATAACAAAATCTGCCAAAGATATCATGTCTAGAGATGGTGGAATCGCAAGGTTTAAGATTGTACTCCAGGTCAAAAACAGATCTAAAAATAGTATTGAAAATATAAGTATAATCGATAAGATACCTGATATTGCTGAATATGAAAAAGAAGGGCATGTTGGAAGCCTGCAACCTGTTAAGGTTGTTCAGACAAAAAAAGGATTAATCGCAAAATGGATCATAAACAATCTGGGTGCAGGAGAAGAGACAGTGATAATCTATACTATCAAATCAAGATTAAGTGTTCTAGGAAAAATGCCTTTAACAATCGCATTGTCCAAGTTTGAAGATAAAAAAGGCAATGTGAAAAGAAGCTATTCAAATAAGGCTAATATTGGAATTTAATTTCTTATAGAAAATTTTAGCAAGATTGTTTAATATCATATACTACTAGAATTTTCTATCCCTTAAATTTGATAACTATCTGATAAAATATAGATTGCTATCAAATTTTAGTTATTCTAGAGTAGATAAACATTTATAAGCTAGTTTGTAACTAGATTATATATGGGTGAAGAATATATTGATGAAAAGGTGGCTCAGGAATTAGTAGCTGAACTAAAAAAACAGTTCACAGAAATGCCTCTGAAAGACGAATTATTGATGAGAGCTTTAGAAGCAACAGTTGCTCCAGATATTTCAAGCATATATGTAGAGACACCTGCAGCAGCACAACCAGAAGATAAACCTAAGTTCTATCTAAGAAGGATGATCTGCAATGCAGGTGTTAAATATGTTGATCATCATGAACCTAGCAAAGGACATCTTCTTATGAAATTCTTGAAAGAGCATATACACTATAAAGATAATACATTTGAAGGATATTCCTCAGAAAATATAACTGAAAGATTAGAGGAAAATAAGCGTTTGGTAGGTATCATCAATGATGCTTCTAAAGTATTTCCTTATTCTTTGTTATGCAAATATGAACGTGTTTCAATGGACAGTTATGGTGGAGAAAGAAAAGTAGCAATACCTAAGCTTATAATCCCTGGAATCAGTGATGCTGATATAAAAATAGTACATCTTTTTGAAGATGCCAATAAGGTTGAAGGAAGAAAGATGGGTGAAGATGTTGATTTCATAATAAAGATGGTAGAACACTTCAGAATCCCTCCTAGAGACCTTTAATTCTAAGTGTTTAGAAGATTTGTTTCCAAAACAAAACGTAATGAAAATGCAAATAGCATTTTCAAAGGTGTTTGAAATTTTCTATTCCAAAACCTTTAAATAATGAACATTTATCCTTTAGTCTATAGCCCCTCTTAGCTCAGTGGCTAGAGCACCCGGCTGTAGATAAACTCACTTATCGACTATGCATCATGCTAAGGATGAAGATAAGACAGCAAAAACCGGGGGATCGGTGGTTCGACTCCGCCAGGGGGGATATTTTTTTCTAAAATAAGATATTTGTTAACTTTAATCTAGAAGAATTTAGCATAAGAAATATTTCAAAATGTATATAAACCGATAACCTTTCCAAAATATAGATGGTATTAAAGAACAGTTTTTATAAAAAGTATAACATATTTAAAAAAAAGATAGATAAATTTTCTTTTCATGGGTCAATGTGGGCTGTTTTTGTTATACTTTTTTATACACTGATCAAGATAGCTATGTATATCACTGGGAAGGTGTTTTTTGACGAAGGAGTATATGTAGGAATTGCTAAATATTTTTCTAGTGGAGGAACAAATGGTTTTTTTGAGTATATTAGACCATTACTTCTACCTTTATTATTAACACCTCTTCAATATCTACCTATTGATCCTCTTATCACTGGACGTACATTATGTTTCTTGATTACAATCGGTACAATTTTTATTGTATATCATATATCTCGAATCCATTTTGATGAATTAAGTGCAAAATGGTCAATTCTGCTTTTTGCAGCTAGCAGTTCGGTTATTTTCTTCGGTAGTACTATTCTCACAGATGTATTAGTTTTCACTTTAGTTCTTGCATCGGCTAGTTTAGCTTGGAGGAATAAATGGTTTTTTTCTGGAAGTGTATTAAGTATAGCTTTTTTACTAAAATTTCCAGTATTGCTTCTTTGTCTTCCAATAATTGTCTTACTAATATTTAGATATAAAACAAAACTCTTAATTCCCAGCATATGTTTTGGATCTGGCTTGATTATATTTATTACACCTTATTTAATTTTTAATCTTCTTCATTATAGCGGAGATATATTTGGAAGAATATTTACTCCGTTGATAGATGCTTCAAAAATTCTACAGAATGAGACTTGGATATATGAAAAGGCAAGTTTATGGAAATATAGCTTATTTCTTTTGATCATTGAACTTCCCTTAGTTTTCAGTTTTATACTATCTTGGATAAAGATCAAACAAAAAGAAAAAAACATTTTCTTATTTTTTACTTTGTGTGCTATTTCATTCATGCTCTATTTTTCTTGGTACGTAGTGCGATTAGATTATAGGTACATGTTATCAATTATTCCTTTTTTAGCTATTTTAGGAGGTGTTGGACTATCTCGCTTTGTAAAAAATTATTGGAAAGCTACTGCCTTAATAATTATAATCCCTATAATTATTGTAAGTTTTTTCTTAATATTTGGAATTGCAAGAACTACAGTAGATATATCTACATCTGATGATTTAGTATTCACTAATGCTGGTCAAGCTCTACTTAAATTAGATGGAAAAGCAGAATTATATCCTGGACCTAATATGGGACATCTATACAAACAATGGTACATTAATTCATCGGCAGAATGGTTGATTATTGATTTAGAAGGATATCCTTGCCAAGCATCTGATAATTACTGCAAAGAAGACTTGCGTATAGAAGTCAGCCGGCTTCTTACTGCCAACAAGATTACATCTTGTGGAAAATTATACGGAGAAGATGTCATTATATTGGCAAAACATCCTTATAATACTATCACAAGAGAAGAATGCATTAAAAAAATAAGAGGCGGACCCTATTCTTATATGGATACGCAATCTTTTGTACGACTACATGCTGCAGTAATTACGCTTGAAGGCCAACTGCAAAATCTTGAGGAATTAAAAAAAGTGGTGACTGAACTATCAAAACAAAACATTAGTTCTGTTTTAGTAATTGTAGCAACTAACAATAGTTTAGATGAAGCATCTGGGAATTTTATATCAAACCTTCCAAGTAATTTTGAATTAGGTGTACTTCCAAAGGATGATGTGGACACACAAAAATTTATTAGTGATTTTACAGATGCTACAAACAAAAAAATAACTGTTATTGCATCTCAGTCTGATGATTGGATTGGTCAAAATCAAAATTTTTCAATGAGTATCAAATCATGTGTAAGAGGATCGTGGGATCAAACAATCATGAAAATTCCTTGTAAAAAAATAGATTTATATATCCTGAAAGATTGGAATAAATTGTCGTTATATGAAACTGATGAATTATATGCATCATTCAATGCCTTGTCAAATATAGACTATGAAGTTGGAGTTGATATTCCTGTAGCTGCATTGAATTATAATAATACGCAAGAAATAATCAAATTGATAAAATATATGGAAAATGTTACAAACAATGGTCAAAATTAATAATTTACTCATTTCAATGCGACCGCATCAGTGGTATAAGAATATATTAGTTTTTCTTGCAATAATCTTCTCAAAAAATTTTCTTTTTCTTAATGATTGGATACTGCTTATAATAGGTTTTTGTTCATTATGTCTAATAAGCTCAGCAGTATATATCTGTAATGATATCATTGATAAGGAAAGAGACAAAAAGAATACTGAAAAAAAGAATCGGCCTATAGCATCGGGAGTTATATCCACCAATATGGCATTAAGTACAGCATTTTTTCTGTTATTGGTAGGTATGTTAATTGCTTACAAGTTAAATCCTTTTTTTGCAATTGTAAATATTGGTTTGTTCGTACTGTCTTTGCTCTATAGTATCTACATCAAGCATATCCTTTTTGCAGATATTATTGCTATTTCTTTTAATTTTGTGTTACGAGCAGTAGCCGGTGCAATAATAATCAATGTCGATATAAGCCCGTGGCTGATAATAGGTATATTTTTCTTAGGATTGTACTTTGTTACAGGTAAAAGATACAGTGAGATTTTGTTTTTAAAAATATCATCAGGTGCGCATAGACCTGTTTTATCAAGTTACTCAAAAGAGATATTACTATCATTATTTAACATATTCCTAGCAGTACTTATCATGGTATTTGCACTTTTTAGTTTCTTATCTGAAAATAAGAATCTTCTTTGGACAATTCCAATATTTTTATATCTATTACTAAGGTACTATTATCTAATCTTATCTGGAAACAAAATAGCAAGAAATTTTGAAAAGATTGTCACTGATGTACCTATAATCATAGGAAGTATACTACTATTTTTGTTAATAATCATCTTAATACTGTGGTAAATAAGCAAAGAAATTTTGAAGATATCTAAACAATTATTATTTTTCTTAAAATTTAATTTACTTAGGAGGCTTCCACTCACCGCTACTAAACTCTGGATGCTTTTTGGACCATTTTATTCTTGCTTTGTCACCATCTGTTTTAGAATCATATATCTCTATAACTGCCATTATCCCATTTATTGATAAAGCAGCTACTTCAAGTTGTGGCAAATAAGATGAAAAAGCATTTTCAAAATCAGAGTCATCTTTATGTAACCTTAGATATTCCTCAAAAGATGACATTGGTTGATTAAATAGTTCCATGAATGTCTGGACTAGTCTAAAACAAGGACTGTATCTTTCATTTTGTCCTGTTATCTCTTTAACAAGCCCATCTAAGATATTATAAAATTTCAGGGCGCTTCCTACATCTGAATCAAAACGGTTCTTACTTGGAGGATTTTCAATAAAATCTTTTTGATAATGCAATCTAAGATCATGACCATGAAAATGCTCAGGTATTAATTCAAACTTTTTATTTGCAGCAGCTATATCGAAAATAGTGTCTCTTAAACCGCGAGTATATTCGCTAAATCCATGCATAAATTCATTGGTCATCAAATCTGTATCTAAAGCCATGCAAGAAGAGAATGCATTCTATTTTAAAAAATTAATGAAATTAAACCAAAAGAACAACAATCTGGATGATAGAGATTGATAAAGGAAATAAAAAAATATAAATCTGGGCTTTACAGTCTGTATAGACTCCTAAAACGCAGTTTTAGGTATATATTCAATTAATGCTCGAGAAAAATTTTAGCAAATATATAGTGTAGAAGTATCCCCTGTTGATACAAAACAACTACCATTATAATAAAGAGTAGCATTACCAACTTTTATGTATGGAATGCTTGCATTATCTGCACTTAATATATCAAAAATACCCGATTTAGCTTTAATTTCATTTAGATCTTGATTCATTGCTACCTGTTGATGTTTAATCTGGAGTAATGTGACATATTGAGGAATTAAAGCTAGAATAGCAATAATCGCAGTTACAAGTAAAATAATTTGATTTCTAGTCCATTTATTCTTCTCCATATTAACTAGTATATATGTGGAGTATTAAAATTTTTCTCTTCGGAGCTATTGCTCCTAGATAACGCTGCGCTCTCGCCTATTAGCTAGGGGCAATTAACAGGAATTAATCAAAATAAAAATGGATTTATTATAATATGTTAAGGGCTATGAAACAAAAGATTTATATAGTTAACTTAGTATACTGAGTTTATGGCAAAAGAAACTGCAATAAAACTTTCAGAAGATTTCAAAAGATGGCTAGATTCAGTTGGCAGAAAAGGAGAGACATATGAAGATGTAATTAAAGCCATAATATTCAAACTTCCTCCAGAAAAATTTGAAGAATTGTTAAAAAAACAGGCGTATTCTTACACTAGTTTAGCAAAGAAATTAGGTTTAAGACGAAGAGAAGATTAAGAGAGAAAAAATAAAAAGTAAAGAAGATATTAATATCTTCTGCTTCTTTGCTGGCCCCAACGAGGTCTTTGACCATGACCTCTTTGATCGCCGAAACCGCGAGAATCTCCATGTCTTTCCATAACTATGTCAACCCTTTCCATCTGAGGAGTTGGTTCTTTCTTTATCGTTATGTCATTAAATTCTCTTAAAACTCTTCTGAAATTATCATGGTCTCTTGAAGACAATATATTTATCGCTTTTCCATCAGCACCAGCTCTAGCAGTCCTTCCAACTCTGTGGATATATTGTTTTGCTTCTTTAGGGATATCATAATTATATACATGCGAGACTCCTTTTATGTCTAAACCACGAGCAGCAACTTCAGTGCATACCAAAACCTGGAAATTTTTCGCATGGAAATCTTCCATTGTCCTGGATCTTTTTGCCTGTGAAAATCCCCCATGGATCTCTAAAGCTTCTATGTTTTGTTTTCTTAGGTTTTTAGCGACAAAATCAGTTATATGCTGAGTATTGCAGAAAACCATGACCAAACCTGGATGTTCTTTTTTCAATAAGTGAACAAGCAGTGAGAATTTCATATTATCGGGTACATCATAGTATACCTGATCTAATTTTGAAGGATCTACATAAGATTCAGCAGAAACTTCTACAGGCTCTCTCATATGTCTTCTTGATAATCTTGATACTTCCGGTGAAATTGTAGCTGAAAACAATAAAGTCTGTCTTTTTGCAGGACAAAACTTTATTATCTTTTCTACATCTTCAATAAATCCCATATCAAACATACGGTCTGCTTCATCTATGACAAGAATTTTTACGTGCTGAAGATTTAATGTCTGACGATGCATATGGTCTAAGACTCTTCCTGGTGTTCCTACAACAACATCTGTCCTTCTCAGCTCATTTATCTGGGGGTTTATTGAAACTCCTCCATAAATTGAGGTTACCCTTAAAGGCTTATATTTTGAGAATTTTTTTATATTTTGAGCTACCTGTTCAGCTAATTCTCTTGTAGGAGTCATGACTAAAGCCTGGATTCCTTTGCCAGTTTCAACATCTTTTATTATTCCTGCTGCAAAAGCTAAAGTTTTTCCTGAACCTGTTGCAGAACCTGCAATCACGTCTTTTCCAGCAACGATCAGAGGGATTGCGCTTTCCTGGATCTCGCTAGGCACTTCAAAATTTTGTTCTTTAATCACTCTTACTATAGGATCTATCAGTCCTAATTTTCTAAAATTTTCCATTTTATTTTCTTTCCAACTCTATAAGTATTTTACTTAGAGTTTAATTTATTAATCTTAAACTGAGTTTTTTACGCCAAAAAACTCACAATATCTAGTTTTTAGCGCACAATCATTTCAAAGCTCATAGATGAGCTGAATTTTGTTTCAAAGAAAAAGTCTATGCCTTTTCTTTATACCCATTAAGTATTAATATTTTAGAATAAATGATAGTTTATAAAGCTATGCTATTTATATTTTACCCAAACATTTAAATACCTAGATTTTAAAGATAATCAAAAGAGGTGTATAATGGAAATCAAACTATGGAAAAAGCCAAAAAATCCAATAATAATCAATGGTTTTCCAGGTTTTGGTCTAGTAGGTACAATCTCTACAGAATTCTTGATCGATCATCTTGATATGGAATTGATCGGAAAAGTAATAGTCAATGAAAATCCTGCTGTTGTTGCAATCCATGAAGATAAGGTTGTTGAACCATTAGGGATATTCTATAACAAAAAATATAATATAGTTGTCATCCATGCTGTATCTGCTTCAAACGGATTAGAATGGAATCTAGCAGATATAATAAAAAAATTAGCCAATGATCTAGAAGCCAAAGAGATCATAAGTCTAGAAGGTGTTGGAAGCTCTGCAACACAGCCAGATACAAAAAGAGTCTTTTATTTTGCGAATAATGAAAAATTAAAAAAAGCATTATCCAATCTAGACGGGATGAATCCTCTAAAAGAAGGTATTATCATGGGAGTTACAGGTGCTTTATTATTAAAAGTTGAAGGAACTCCTTTAAGCTGTATATTTGCAGAGACCCATACAGATCTGCCGGATTCAAAAGCCGCTGCAAGGATAATCAAAGTTCTCGACCAATATCTAGGATTAAAAGTAAATCCTGGTCCATTATTAGACCAAGCAACCAAGTTTGAAGAAAAGATAAAAGGAATCCTAAAAAAAGGCCAGGAAGCCCAAGACATAAGTGAAGAAAAAAGGATGAGCTATGTCGGATAATTCCTAAGCTAAAAAAGATAATTATTTAAGCTTTTAAGTTTAATTTATAGATATGGGACTGTTTGACTGGTTCAGGAATCTAAGAAATCTTTCAGGAATAAGAAGAGTAAAGATAATTGATAAGATAGAATTAAATGACAGATTAAGCAATGTCATTCTTGAATTGGTTGTAGATACGAGTAAAAAGCAGATTTATCATGTCCATCCTGAGATGGGCCATGTAGAAACAGTTGCTTATATCCTTGGCATCAAAAAAACCGAAGTTTCAACTTTTAATGCAGGCAATTTTGTTTCTGTATTGATAGAGATTACAGGCAATATTGTAAACAGAGTTATAGTAGGAAACAGCAGTTTAGAGAGGAATGTTAAACATACTCATAGGCAAAAAGCTATTGCAGAAGTTCTTGTAAACAGACTTATAGAATCAAGCTTAAAGTACCATTATATCCAAAAAGCAGCATAATTAGTACTACTTTTTAGTGATAAAGACAGAAAAGTTTAAATAGTTGTTTTCTTTGATATCTTATATGACAGCTAAGATAAGAGAAGAAGAAAAAGACGGCAAGATAGAAGTAACAGCTGATATCATGCCAGGAGTAGAGTTAGTAGGAAATTTTTATGATAATCTCTCAAATAATGGTGTTGTTCTTTTTCCAGGATTTAACGAGCATAGGTCTTCTTTAGACGAGCTTGCAAAAAAACTAAACAAAGCAGATCTTAAAGTATGGTATTTTGATATCAATTCACAAGGCGAATCAACAGGATCGTTTAATATGAACCAGATAATTGAAAGTATCTATGCAACTGAATCCGGACTAAGACAAAGATATGGTCTAAGAAAGCTTGGTGCACATGGAAATAGTGTTGGAGGGATGGCTGTAGGAATAGCAGCGGCAAAAAATTCACCAATTGAATGTATGTGTTTGACTGCAACACCTGCAGGATTACAAGATATATTTCCAGAATGGGCGAGAAATCTTCTTAGTTATGCACCTCAGTCAGTATTAAGATATATAACAATTGCAAGAGATATTATACTTTCTTCATCTAATCAAAATTATCGTGAAAGAACACATAAGCAGTTTAAGACAGAAAAAGGTTATCAGCCTTATGCTCAGTGGGGCGCGATAAAGATTTATGATCCAAAAGAACTTATGGAAAGTATTAATCGTGCACCAAGATTAGATGATTTTGCGTTTAATATAATGAAACCTGTATTGTTTGTTTATGGAGGTGAAGACCAGACCATAGGGATAAAAGATTCTGAACTTCCTTCTGAAGTCAAAGATATGTATAAAAGCATCAGAAGCAAAGATAAAAGGATTTTAGTTGTAAAAGGCGCAGATCATAGCTTGAATACAGTAACAGATACAGACGATTGTTTTAATCAGGATCCTAAATTTGCTTTTGTAAAAGATCATATTGTAGAGCATTTTGCAAAAAGACTGAACTGATCCTATAAGAAGTTATTTAAACTAACAAGTTTTAAGAAATCTAGAGCATATTTTATAAAAAATAAGAGGAAAAAAGAATGATGAATATCAAACTGAATAAGATAATAAAATATCTTGTAGTTTCTGACTTGATTTTTTACACAGGATGGGGATTAATATCGCCTATATTTGCTATATTCTTGCTTGATTCGATAGTTGGAGGATCTGCATTTGTTGTGGGAATGTCTGCTGCAGTAAACTTAATTGTAAGGTCTGTGTTAAGGATACCATTTGGTATTTATTCTGATAAAAACCAAAAGATTGCATATCATCTTATGTTATGGGGATTGCTTATTTCTGCAGTGGTTCCTATCGGATATATTTATTCAAAAACACCCATACAGATTTATCTGTTACAAGCTGTATTAGGGGCAACCTTGGCAATGTCAACATCTGGCTGGACAGCTATCTTTTCAAAACATATGGATCAAGGAAAAGAATCTACTGAATGGGGCGTTGATGCAGTAGCTGTAGGATTAGGTCCTGGAATTGCAGCTGCTATAGGCGGATTAGCTGTAACATATTTTAGCTTTAATATTGTATTTATCGCTGTAACTTTAGCTGGATTAATTGGAGTACTTATGCTGCTTGTCATCAAGAAAGATATAATGCAGAGCAAAAGGCTCATCCCTAAACTTGTATCTGGACATGCGTTTAGAAAATATATGAATCATAACCATAGGATCTAGATAAACAACTTTGTATGAAAAAACTAAAATATGTTATCCAAAAACATGATGCATCTCATCTTCATTATGATTTACGTCTAGAAATTAATGGTACAGCAAGATCATGGGCTATTCCTAAAGAACCTTCTAAAGAAGAAGGGATCAAAAGATTAGCTATTCAAGTAGAAGATCATGATATAGACTATATGGATTTTGAAGGAAAAATACCTAAAGGTCAATATGGTGCTGGTTCTGTCAAGATATGGGATAAAGGACATTGGAAGCCTGAATATATTGACAATAAAAAGATCATAGCAATCATAGATGGTAAAAAACTTAAAGGAAAGTTCACATTGATTCATTTCAAAGATAAAAATTGGCTTTTCTTCAAAACGAGAGAAGTTAAAGAATAAATGCTCACTTTTATCAACATATTATACTTTTTCTGCTAGATGTATACAAAAAAGTATATTATTATCATTAGATGACGAAAACGTAAAAAAGCTAAAAGAGTTTAAAATAAGCTTTATAACTGCTATAAAGCATAAAATGATGTTGTTTTTGTAGTGCCTATTATGGTTATTAATCACTCACTTTTGTTGATCTTTCTAATGGAATTAAATAATTATTAAATCTATCAAAAAAATAAATGTGGTAATTAAATCAATTTAAAAATTTAAAGTGGTAAATATAAAATATGTTAAAATCTAAATTTCTACTTAAGGTGGTAATTAAACTATAATTCTAACCTATTATGCCTATTAAGATCTTTGATTTTTTAAAGAAAACATCGAAAAGTGAGTGTTTTCATCAGATTTTTAATGAAAGCTTAATGCTTTTATCGTCATAAACTCTCACTTTACCCACATTCAAAATATAAAAAATCTGATAAAAATATACTATAAAATATAGTTTACTAAATATCTATTTGATTGGATAATATATAATTATTATATTTTAATATATATTACACAATTTGTATATTGTAGTAGAATTTGCACAAAAAATTAGTTTATAAATAACAATTTGATTAGTCGACAAAAAATAGTTAAATTTATATATTATTAATTTAGGTTGTTGGCATAAAATCTAAAGGACTTTTTACTTTTTTGATCTGTTCTTTGCTCACTTTTGTATAAATCTGAGTTGTAGATAAGTTAGAATGGCCTAGCAATTCCTGAATTACACGTATATCTACGCCAGATTCAAGCAAATGAGTAGCAAAGCTTGACCTTAAAGCATGACAAAAGACCCTTTTCTTTATTCCTGCCTTGAAAGCAGCTTCTTTTACTACCTTTTGAGCTTGTCGTGTTGAAATATGTCTCTTTTTGATATTAAAGATATAAGGGTTCTTATCCTGGCGATTACCAAGATAATCTACCATATCTTTGATTAAAGCGTCTGAAAGTATCACATTACGTTCTTTTTTACCTTTACCGAATTTTACGATTGCTGTTTTGTCGACGATATCAATATCATCGATTTTCATATTTACTGCTTCACTAACTCTTAATCCTGAACTATAAAGAAATTCTACAAGCAATTTATGCTTCTTATTTGAAATAACGTCTAAAATTGCCTTTATTTCTTGTTTTGAAAGTACTGTTGGCAATTTTTTCTCTATTTTAGGCAGTTTTATGTCATTAAAAATCGGCTTTTTTAACATGTCTAAATAGAAAAATTTTAGCGCTGATAAGGCTAAATTTGCTGAAGCTGGACTTACCCCCCTCTCGCCCATTAAGTACGCTAAAAACGCCTTTAAATCAGCTTCTTTGACATTTTGAAAAGTAAGGCTATTGTCTCCTTTCACCAAAGCTGTCTGAACTCCTCTTTTAGGCTGTTTTTTGAGAAATTTTAAGAATTGCTGATTATGATAAACATAAGCTTTTATGGTTTTTTCTGAAAAACCTCTGATCTTAAGTTCAGTTTCCAGATTTTCGAACATTTCAACCATTTTTTATAGTGCGTATAATGTATATTATACGTACTTTATATATAAATTTTTGCATTTTTTTACCAAAAAAAGCGACTTTTGACAAGTTTCATGATTTTAGGTAGGCCTAAAAAACAATCCAGGATGGTCGATTTTTCATAATTTTTTACAAAAAATATTTTTTAAAAAACATGAAATTTAGGTTTTATAGAAACTCAAAAAATCCGATTAACAAAAAGCAGCTTTACTTCTTTTACTTCTTAAGGTAATTATTGAGTATAATCTGCTTAGAGATATCTTCATTAATCTTCAATATGTTGTTTTTAGTTTGTAATGTCTTAAAATATGAGCTTAGCTTGATTTTGGTTGTATCGTCATAGCTTTTAATGATCGGGATGCCTTTTTCAATCAAGATTGTGATATAACTCATAACCAAAGTTTGAGATAGATTGACTGAATTAGCGATCTCTTCATATGTGGCATACTCTTTTTGTTCGGAAATAGCATACAAAGCCAAAAATATCTCTTTTTCGACGGTAGTTAATTTAGGCATTTCAGGACTTCTTTGAGTAGGATTCAAACCGATAAGCAAAGAAAGCTCATCAATCCTTTCAGCCAGCTTATCGAATTTTGACTCAATTTCACGTGTATATTCATAATTTGACTGTATCTCATTGGTGCTTTCGTTTATAGCATGAAGATGATCTTCAACCTGTTCTTTTAAAGTTTCAATCTCTTTTTTGATAGAATCTGTATCGTCTTTAGACTTTAGAGATCTGAGAGAAAAACCTAATTTTTTTAAGTTAAAATTTGACAACATTGCGCACCCAATCCAAAATCTTAAAGATACTTATTTAAAAAGATTTATATTTTTGAATAGTTATTTGTCAGGAAATAGGTTCAAATAAAAATATTGATTTTATCTCGATAAACAGCACAATATTTCCTGACATAGTCAGAAATCTGTTTTTTTTAAGATTTCTGATATTTGATATTATTATATGAAAGCTTTTTTTCTTTTTTATCGTGCATAACTGAGATATCTTCATCAGTTTCAAGCTCTTCTAGAATCCTGTAAAATGAGCTTTTTGAGCATAATCCTTGTTCTTCAACAATTATTTCCCTTAAGTGTAAAGCAGATATCTGGCCATACTTGATTATCAGATTTTTTATCAAATTTTTAACATGATCTTTGCTTGATTTTATGATCTTTCTAAGTATCTTTTCCCTTAAGTTATTCACGGTAGAAACACTTTGAACCTGTGAAACAGGTTGAGACCTTTCAACAACCATCCTTTGTTGTTCATACTGATGTTCTTGGTGTTCTTCAACATGTCTTTTTAAAGGAATTTGAACTTCTTCTAATTGTGAAATCTTTGATTTTATATCGTCTAATTTATGTATCAGATGACTAACCTGATTCCCTGAAGATTCTGATGAAGAAATCTTAATCTTTAGCTCTTCCAAAGCATATTTTAAAGCGATAATTTCATTATGAGATTCTTCAAAAATCTCTATTTTTTGGCTTATTTTGTCGACTTTATGCTTTAGGGGGTCTAATGAATAATATTGGTCAATAAGATCTCTTAATTCTTCCTTATTTTTTGGAATATAATGCATCTGCCTTTGAAGCTCAGCTATAAGTTTATCCTGTTCAATATTCCTTTGGTAGAGATATTTTAGCCACTCAGAAAGCTTTAAAATATCGTGTTTTACAGTATCAAAAGATGTGTGAAGAACTCTGCTTAGATTCTCAAAATTATCATCCTTTTTTTTGATTGAAAAAAACCCCATAAAAAATAAGTTAGGTAAGCTTATTTATAAAGATTTCTATGAATTCCTGGGATATTCCCAGTATATTCCCAGGACCATTTTGGGAATGTTTCTAAGACGATAAAAAAGTCATTCCCAGGACTATCTTGGGAATATCCTGGGACTATCTGGGAATGAGTTGGGAATGATATGAGAGTGTATATAGACGATAAAAGTCATTCCCAGTCATATTCTTGGGAATATATTGGGAATAAACTGGGAATGACACAAAAAAGCATGATTTTTTGATGTTTTTTAGCTAAAAAAATTTAATAAAATATTATTTTTAAGGGTTATTTTTAGGCACTACAAAATTAGTACCAAAAACTATCAAAATAGGTAAGTATTTATATAAAAAGCTATTAGTTTATATGGGGTTGGTAATATATGGTATCTAAAGGAGAATTAGCTATAATTTTAAGCAAATTACGTGGTTTTAAAGATCCTAATGTGAGTTCTGAACAGTATGCAGTAGATCCAGAAATAGCATCTTTGGTGTTATGGCAGGCACTTTATTCGGGAAAAGTGAGAGTTCAGACAGTAGCTGATTTGGGATGTGGAACAGGTATTTTAGGTATTGGAGCATTAATTGTGGGGGCTAAAAAGGTATTTTTCGTAGATAATGATAAAATAAGGGGTATAAACGTAGCAAAAGCTAATCTTGAGTACGTAAAAAGTGAGGATTCAACAAAGGATTTGATCCAAGGTGAATCTGAGTTCATATGTAAAGATATTAGGGATTTTAATGAAGAAGTTGACACAGTCATCATGAATCCGCCTTTTGGCATAAAGGATAGGCATGCAGACCGTATCTTCTTAGAAAAAGCTATGAAAATAGCTAAAACAATATACAGCTTCCATAAAAGTGAGAGCAAAGCGTTTATTTTGGCATTTGCAAAGGATAATGGGTTTGAACTAAAGGGTCAGATGGATTTTTCATGGCCTTTGAAGCAAACAATGGCATTTCATAAGAAAAGGATACAAAGAATACCTGTAACATGTTTTATTCTCGAGAAGATCTAGATTAGAAAAGCTTTTAAATAACGGGCTTCTTCTGTTATATCATGGAAATAAAGATAATTGAAGACGAGAAAAACAAGTTTGTTTTTGAAGTAAAAGATGTTTCTCATGGTTTTTGTAATATGCTTAAAGAACAGCTTCTACAGGATGACCATGTAAAGATAGCTACATACAAAGTAGAGCATCCTTTGGTTAATATTCCTAGATTTTTAGTCGAGACAGATGGCGCAGATCCAAAAAAATGTGTAGCAGATGCTGTCAAAAAGCTTAAATCTTTTGTTGAAAAGATACAGAAAGATTTTGCTAAAGAGCTTAAATAAAGAATAAAAGAATGGTTCTCAGTCATAAAGACGGAAAAGAACTGATAAAATCGCTAGAGATTCTATAAATGCTTATTTTTCAGATATCGAACTAAAGGTTCCTGATACGATTAAGAAAAAATTTGATGAGAAACAGGGTGTGTTTGTAACATTAAATATCGACGGTGAATTAAGAGGATGTATAGGTTTTCCAGAACCTGTTTTGCCATTATATGAAGCAGTTATTGAGTCTGCAAGATCAGCTGCTTTTTCAGATCCCAGGTTTATGCCGTTAAGCAAAGAAGAATTTGATAAAGTCCATATTGAATTGTCTGTATTAACTGTTCCTGAGCTTATCAAGGTAAAAAAATCAGAGGATTATCTTAATAAAATAAAGATTGGTTCAGACGGTCTTATCATCCGAGGAGAATATGGCTCTGGATTATTATTACCTCAAGTGTTTACTGAGTATAAATGTAATCCTAAAAAAGCTTTAGAGATGACCTGCCAGAAAGCAGGGTTAAGTTCTGATGCTTGGAAAGATCTAAAAAATAAGATATTTAAGTTTCAAGCACATATCTTCGAAGAGTAAACAGGTATACTTTTAAGTATATTAGTATCTTTCTAAAAACGTCGTTTTAAGGCTTTATAGCCGTTTTTAATTTTTTAAGTATTAAAATTTTGTAGTGCCTAAACAAAAAGAAACCTTTAATAAGAAGATTAGATATAATGAATTATAAAGAGGTTTAAATGATAAGTAAAATTCTATCTGCAGATATAACAGGATATATTCTTCATTTTATCTTGATCTTGATGGCAGGCTATCTATTAGCTAAGATTGCTAAAAAGATTAAATTACAGCCTATATTACCAGTACTAATCTTGGGAATATTTTTTACATATCTTAACTATAGATATGATATAATCAGCATCAGTCCAAATGCTGTAAATCTCTTGGCTATATCTGTTTTTGCACTGATTGTTTTTGAGATAAGCTCAAGATTTGAAACAAGCAGATTTGATACAATAGCAAAAAGGACAGGATCTTTTGTAAACATATCATTTTTACTTTTGATCATAATCTTTACATTAGCAGTCTGGATAATTTTTGGTATAAATATATGGCAAGCATTGATCTTATCATGCTTGATGATGTGTATTGAACCGATTTTCTTGAAAAAAAATAGGCTAAAAGAGATTTTTGATCTTGAATCTACGATCTCAAGCATAGTAGTTATAACTTTACCATTATTTTTGATCCAGCTTAACTATAAATTTGGATTTTTGATCAAATCAGATAATCTATCTTTGATCGTTGAGCAGATAAGTCCTTGGTTTATTGCAATAACGATAGGTTTAGCGACGGGTTTTATCACAAGCTTGATTGTTTCAAGAATAATACAATATTATAAGATAAAAACAAAATTTTCTTTGATCTTGGCTGTTTTGATAGCATTTTTTTTATCTGAGATACTAGATGGTTCTGGATTAGTTGCTGTTTTGACTATGGGATTTATCTTTGGTAATCTTTATCTGAAACATAAAGTAAAACTTCATGATGTTTCTGGTTTTTTTGTAAATATGCTAGAGATAAGTGCTGTTTTTTTAGCAGCAATGACAATAAATTTTCCAATAACCTCCTCATTTTTAGCAAAATCATTGATTGTTTTCTTGATTTATCTAGTAATAAGATATATTGCTGTAGATATAGTGTTTAGAAAGCATAAATTAAGCTTAAAAGAGAGATTATTTTTGACATTAGAGAACCAAAAAGGGTTTATTTTTTTAGTTATGCTTTTGTTTTTAACAACAAAAATTCAGATTATGATAACCAATCTGGCAATATTTTTACTTATATATTCAATAATAACATCCTGGATTGCAAGATCCATCAAGATATAAGATGTCTAATATATTAATCGGTCCAGCAGGATCTGGCGGAAGTACTGAAGAAGGATTTAAATATATAAAAGGCCATAAGTTAGACGCTGTTGAGATTGAATTCACTTATTCTATATGGATGAAAAAAGAAGATGCTTTAAAGATACATAAGCTGAATGAGCAGTTGAAACTAGGATTCAGCATACATGCTCCATATTTTATAAATTTAGCCTCTAAAGAAAAACAAAAAGTAGGAGCTTCTAAAACAAGGATATTGAAATCTTGCGAAATAGGGCATTATTTGGGTGTTAAATATGTTGTTTTTCATGCTGGATTTTACCAAGATCTGGATAAAGAAGATGTTTATCAACAGATTAAAAAAGAAATTTTAGATATGAATAAAACTCTTAAAGAAAAAGGATGGGATGATGTTATATTAGCTCCTGAAACAACAGGAAAAGCTACTCAATTTGGAGATTTAGATGAATTGATCAGGTTAAAAAAAGAGACAGGATGTCATCTTTGTGTTGATTTTTCGCATCTTAAAGCAAGATATAATGGTGTGATTGATTATGACTCTATAATGAAAAAATTAAAACCTTTGGGGCATATACATGCTCATTTTTCAGGTATTGAATTTAGTGAAAAAGGCGAAAGAAAGCATCTGTTGACTGAAGAAAAAGATATAAAAGAACTGTTTTCTTATCTTAAAAAGTATGATATCGATGTTACAATAATAAATGAAAGTCCTGATCCTATAGGCGATGCTATAAAGATGAAAAAACTGCTATAAAATTTATCTTAGAAATCTATTCTAAATATACAGCTGACCAAGACTGATATAAACACCAACTACCTGCTTTTGAGCAGGGCTAAGTTCTTTGCCTTTTTCAGCTATTAAAAGAGGTTTAGCATAATCTGGTTTTACATGCCAAATATCAACCAATGCTTCTGCATCTGACACTATATCGTCCATTGTTATTCTTGTTGATCTAAGGTCAATTCCAAAAAACTGGGGAGTACCTTGAGAAGGTGCATCATTTTGCACTACAGGTTGTTGTGTCGGTTCTTGGTTGTTCATAATAGATAGTATAGATCAACTAATATTTAAACCTTTTGGTTTTGTTACTACTATTAAGTTACAAAGAAGTATTGAACTGCGCTTCTAGCTCTTTTATTTTTTTAAGATTTTTAGACATATTATCATTAGCTTCATTTAGCCATACTTTCAGGAAACAATCATCAGCTAAAATCTTGTTTTTTTCACCGATTATAGTATTAAGATGAGGGGTATTTATTATTTCAACCATTATTTTCTTTAAAGAATGTATTCCAACACGCTTTAATCCTGATTTTTCACATAATTCCAACAGTTTTTGGGCTTGTTTTAATGTTCTGCAGCAAACATGCAGAATAAAAGACTCTTGCCTTAGCCAAAGCTGATCCTTATTTGGTTTAATATATGGTTTTAGTTCATCAAAATTAACTTTTTTATGGCTGACAAACAGCCATTTTGTCTCATATTTTTTACCTGATTTGACTGTTGAGAACAAAATTATTCTACCTGAACATGAACTTGAGGTGTAATAATCTTTCTTTTTATTGATCATATCCAAAAGATTCTTTATCGGTCGGTCTACACTGCCTTTTTTAGATTTGTCTATCTTTGTCAAAGCATTTTTTTTGTCTATATCAAATGTCATAATACTAAGATTGATAATTTTGTATTAAAATGTTTGTTTTTTTCATGCAATATCTTCAGCATGAAGGTGTTTTTATCTTCTTAAGAATATGCTCTAAGTCCTGCTCTGCCAAATTTCCAAGATTTTCTCCCAAATCTACCTTTGAGAGTCTTACATCTCCTTTAGGATTAACATAAAGCGAACGATAGCAGTAATCTTTAGTTTCTGAATAACCTTTTCCATTCCCTCCAAAAACAATAATCATAGGATATTGTGATATTAAAGGCTGCATTCTCCGGTTAGCTTCTTCAAATTCTTCAGCTGAAATCATGCTTTCAGATATAGTTTTCATCTTAAGAAACCCTGCGATCTGTACCCCTCTTTTGCAAAGCATGTCTAGGAATTCCTTTGATGTTGCTTCTGCTAAATTCTCCTTTCTTAAAGTTGTTACTGAACCATATACTTTTCTTTTGGCTCTTAAAACTCTAAAAGATTGTTGAACATTATCAAAAGAGCCATTGCCGCGAAACAGGTCATTTGTTTCAGAAAATCCATCAATACTTACATTATAAGTTATGTTATGCATATGCTCAAGTTTATGGATTCCATTTTCTGCTATATATCTTCCATTGGTTATAATAGCAAAAGGAGTAAATGGGTTATCTCCTGCTACTCTTGAAATAGTTGGAACAGTAGTATCCATTAGTGGTTCTCCTCCCAATAAACCAATAGATTTTATATCATTTAATCTGAATTGATCTATTACCCTTCTTAAAAGAGATTCATCCATTACATGGTTAGTTCTAAGATTTTTTGGAATATAACAGTCTGGACAGCTGGAATTGCATCCATAAGTTAATTCTATAGCGGCATGAGACACTTTTTTATAAGTTATATTTCTTCTCTGCTCTAAATAACCCTCAGCAGCTATAAAAATATCCAATAGATTTGACTGTATTAAACTTCTTGCCGCTATACTAATCATATTTCTGTACATGATTAACGTGATTCTAGCAGTCTTTAAAACATTTACTTAAGCTTTTAAAAGGGTTTATGCATCCTATAAAACAACAGCTTTAAATAATTCTGACTTATCATATTATTGTATGAAGAAAATAATCATCGATACAAATTTTTTAATGATCCCTGGAGAATTTAGGGTAGATATATTTTCAGAAATAAAGAGTATAGCAAATTTTCCATATAAACTGATGATTATAGACAAGACTGTTGATGAACTGAAGATGATAATCAGTAGAAATATGACAAAATCTGTAGACAGATTATATGCAAAAATAGCTCTTGGTCTTATTGAATCGCAAAAGATTGAAAAGATACATACTCAAAAAAGCAATGTTGATGATGCTATTGTTGATTTTGCTGATAAAGATACATTGGTGGCTACTTCTGACAAAGAATTGAAGAAGAGATTGAGAGAAAAGAACGTCAAGATAATCAATTTGAGAAAAAAACAATATCTGAAGATAGATCAGTAGATTAAAATGTCTCTAAGCCTATGCATTATTACAAAAAATGAAAGTAATATCCTTGATAGTTTTCTAAAAAGGATCAAACCTTATGTTGATGAGATGATAATAGTAGACACTGGTTCAGATGATTCTACCAAGATAATTGCAAATTCCCATACTCCTTTTGTCTTTGATTTTAGATGGTGCGATGATTTTTCAAAAGCAAGAAATTTTTCAATATCAAAAGCTACCAAAGAATGGATTTTATGGCTTGACCCTGATGAAGAGATAAGCAAAAAAGATCTTGAAAGCCTTAAAGAGTTTACTAAAGATAAAAATCATCTAGGTTATAGGTTTGTACAAGAGACATTTATCGGAAAGATAAAGAATGTGCAAGGGATATGTAAATTGTTTCAAAACAACAAGGGGATAAAGTTTGTCTACCCTGTCCATGAATCAGTTATGCCTTCTATAAAAGAACTAGGTGGAAGTATAGGAAAAACAGGGATTATCATAAAGCATAACTCAGTTTATGACCTAAAAAAAGCACAATATTATCTTAAACTGCTTGAAAAAAAAGCTAAAAATTACCCTAAAAGCTCTGCTTCTAAGGAAATGGCTTTTATGAGGGAGATAACCGAAACCTTTTTAAAGCAATTATAATCTCTTTATACCATGTTCTATAAAACAGAAGTCAAAGACCACATAAGAGTATCTCCTGACTTATTTAACCTATCAAGAGAAGAAGCAATAGAGATATGTATAAAAAAGAAATATGAAGGTTATATTTCACAAGAATTAGGTATTGTCATTGACTTATATAAGATAAGCACTATTGGTGAAGGGATCATCATACCAGGAGATGGCGCTTCTTATTATGAAACAAGTTTTGAATTATTTATATTTAAACCAGAGATGCAAGAAGTCATTTTAGGAAAAATAAAAGACATTGCAGATTTCGGAGCATTTATCACAATAGGTCCAATCGAAGGCATGATCCATGTTTCACAAACAATGGACGATTTTGTCAGCTTTTCCAAGGACAAAGTTTTAGTAGGAAAAGAAACAAAAAGAGTACTGAAGGTAGGAGATAGATGCAAAGCAAGAATTATCGCTGTTAGTTTTAAAGATCTTTCAAATCCTAAGTTAGGATTGACAATGAGACAGCCAGGATTAGGAAAAGATGAATGGATCATAGAAGACACATCTGCTGAAGTTCCTAAGAAAAAAGCTGCTGGAAAGAAAAAGAGTGAGGAATAGATATGTCAAGAAAAGTCTGTAAAAAATGTTTAATATTCGTTCATGGCAGTGAATGTCCTATATGCAAAGGAAATAATTTTTCTACAAATTGGCAGGGAAGATTAGCTGTATTTGATGTTGATAAGTCAGTAGTTGCAAAACATGTAGGAGTGACTGCAAAAGGAGAATATGCTATTAAAGCAAGGTGAACAATTTGAATCTAAATATTAGTCAAAAAAAACAAGAAAAATTATTGGGAAGAACTGAAATTCATGGAAAAATAGAATTTGCAAAAGCAGCAACATCATCAAATGATGCTGTTAAGGATGCGATTGCAAAAAGTTTAAGCGTAGAGCCTAAATTAGTAGTTATAAAACATATCTATACAAATTTTGGAACAAACTCTGCTGAGATCATAGCTTATGTTTATGATAATGAGAAGAAATATGATGAAACAGAAGTTATGCATAAAAGAGTAAAAGCAAAGAAAGAAGGCGAAGAAGCAAACCCTGAGGCAAAAAAGAAATAAAATGGCAAATCCAAAAGAGAGCACTGGAAAAATAAAAAAGAAGAAAACAAGCAGAAGATATAAAAATTATGAAGTTTCTGGCGGATCATTAAAGAGAAAAAACAAGTCTTGCCCAAAATGCGGTGCAGGGATATTCTTAGCAAACCATAAAAACAGATTATATTGCGGTAAATGTTTTTATGTTGAGATGAAAAGCAAATAATTTCTTATTTTTGTCCCGAATTTGAGACAGCTAGAAATTATTCTAATTTCTTAGTCATCAAATTCGTCTCGAATTTGAGACGACACTTATTCTAAAGGTTTTTATATTAGATTAAGGTTTGATTCTATAGTCTATAAATAGAGGGGTGTGATAATTATGAATCAAGAACAGACAGAAACTAACTATAAGGTTCAAGCTTATGAGCGCCAAATCGCAAGAGCTAGTTTAAGTATTGATGGTATCAAATTAAATCCCAGTGATCCTTTCACATGGGCTTCTGGATTTAGAATGCCTATATATAATGACAATAGAAGATTATTAAATTCTTATGAACATAGAATGTTGGTAACTGATGCTTTAGTTGATATAACCAAATCAAAAGATATTGCATTTGATTATATTATAGGAACTTCTACTGCAGGAATTGCTCCTGCTGCGAGCCTTGCACAAAAACTAAATGTTCCGATGGTTATAATGGAAAACGGTTTACCTTATGATGTTCGCATTTCAGATCTCAATATAGATGGAGACTATGATTATAATGCTATAGCAAGTACATGTCCTTGGAGCATACCTATAGGTGTGGCTGCTGCAAATAAAAGAAAGCTTCCTTTTATGTATGTAAGGCAGTCTCCAAAAAGCCATGGATTAAAACAGCAAATTGAGGGTATTCCGACAGAAGGGCAGAAAGTTTTACTAGTTGATTTATTCAAGGATAAAAGTTATGCAGAAGATGCTGAGAAAGCCCTTCTTGAAAAAGGAGTCATTGTTTCTGCAACTATAAGAACAGGTCTTGGTTGTTGCCACGAACCTTATGCAATCATAGGCAGGAAAGGTCTTATTGTAGAAGATTTAATATCTACTGGTGGAAGCTCTGCTGGTGAAGTACAAGCAGCTCGAAATGTTGGCGGTGTTGTTAACAATATTATCTCTATATTTAACTACGGATTTCCAGAAGCTGCAAAAATGTTTACTGGTGAAGTGCCTTATAATAAAGAAGGTAAAAAATTAGATAAACCCTGTGAAGTTGATTCTTGCTTGTGGTATAATATGTTGTTAATGGTTGCACAAGAAGATAATAAGATCGATGGGGCACAGTCAGCTCTTTTAGCAGAATGGAGAGAAGATGCATTCAATTGGGGAGCAAACCATGGCTTTCCTAAAGTTGAGAAAAAATAATTAAAGGTGAAAAAATGAACTATAACAATAGATTAGTATTATCTGCGCAGCAGACTGGAAGTATAGTATGTTTGGGATTAGATCCTGTTGTTGAATCTATGCCTGAACCAAAAGGTATTGAGTTTTTTCCAGGATTTGTAGAAGAACTTTTAGTTGAGATGAAAGAACAAAATGTTTTGCCAGGAGCATTTAAACCGAATCAAGGATTTTATGTTATGCATGATAAGCCCTTAGAAGGAAAATTTGCAGGTTCTAATGCATTAGCAAATACAATGAAGTGGATAAGAAGAGAATTACCTCAAGTACCTATAATCCTTGATTTCAAAAGAGGAGATATTGCAACTTCTTCTGCAAATTATGCAAAAGAAGGTTTTGAATGTTGGGGAGCAGATGCTGTAACTATTGCGCCATATATGGGAACTGATTCTGTAATGCCTTTTGCAAAATACTGCGGTATACAATGGGAAAAGGGAGTTTATGTATTGAACAGAACTTCAAATAAAGGTGCTGTAGATCTACAAGATCTAGAGACTCGTTTTGGCCATCAGGAACAAAAGATGTATAAAGCTGTTGCAAGAAAAATTGTAGAATGGGCAAAAGAAAATCCTGGTGTTGGAGCTGTTGTCGGAGCAACTTCTTTGTTAGAGCTTTCTGATCTGGCAAGGTTTTACTCAGAAAAAAATATTCCTTTACTTATTCCGGGAGTTGGCGGACAAGGTGGAAAAGCGTATGAAGTTGCTGCAGCATTAAGAGATGCTGGCTATAATCTAGAACTAGCAAGAATAAACAGCTCTTCAGGTATAACTCATCCATGGGCAAAAGATAAAAAACCTGCTCCTGCTGATTATGTGAAAGTATGTGTTGAAGAACTGCATAAACTGAATGAAGCTATTGGTTTTAAAGCTGTAGCTTAATTTTATTTTTTTACTATGCCAAAATTAATTTTAGAGATACCGATAATAAATGGTTGCGGTACTCTAAGCTATCTAGATACTTTTGACAGATTAGAAAAGATGGGCGCTTGTTTTGGTGCATGGGTCCCTAAATCAATAGGGCCTTATTCTAGAGATCCTGGATTAAGAGAAAAATATGGATGGGGTATAGAAAAACCAGGAAATCCAAATCCGGTTGTTGTTCATACAGGCCATATCCAATTAAATTCAATGGGGTTGCCAACACATCCTGTTGAAAGCTGGATAGAAGAATTTGAATCAACTCCTTTAAGAAAACCAATTATCGGTTCTGTCTATGGAAATAAACCTGAAGATTATGCAAGATTGATTGGGATGTTTGATAAATATGTTATTGCCTGGCAGGCAAATATATCATGTCCTAATAAAGAAAAAGGGGAAAAAAGTATAAGGGAAATAATGACTTCAAAATCTGAGTTGATATTTGCTCCTTTAAGAGATGTTACTAAAAAACCTGTTTTTGCTAAATTGTCTCCTGCTGAAGATTATGTTGGATTAGCAGAAATTTTAAAAGAACATGTTGATGGGTTTGTCTGTGGAAATACTGAGCCTGGCTTAGTCATTGACATCTATTCGAGAAGGCCTATTTTGGCAGGTATTTATGGCGGTATGTCTGGTCCTGCCACTAAACCAAAAAAAATAAAGATGGTAAATGATGTTTATGATGTTATTAAAGGTTCTAATCTGCAGATTATTGCCTCAGGAGGTATAGAAAGTTATGAAGATGTTATTGAATATGCTATTGCAGGAGCATCAATATTTGAATTAGGGACTTGTTTTGCAAAAACATTGCATGATGGAAGAGTTATCGGCAGAACTAATCAAGAGATTGTAAACTTAACAAAAAGAATTTGGGAAGGAATTCAAAACTTTTTGATTGAACAAGATATAACATTAGATAAATTAGTTGGCAGTTTGGTAAAATAGATATGAGAAACCAATATAGACATCTAAGGATAGAAAAAATAATAGAACATAATGAAAGAACTAGAAGTTTTGTTCTGAATGGGAATATAACATCTAATCCAGGTCAGTTTGTGATGGTCTGGCTGTCTGGTATTGATGAAAAACCTATATCTCTTAGCAGTGTAGATAGGATAACAGTTAGAAATGTTGGCCCATTTACTGCAGCTTTATTCGAAAAACGAAAAGGAGATTATATTGACATAAGAGGACCTTATGGAAATGGATTTAATGTTACTGGAAAAAATACGCTTATAGGTGGAGGATGTGGAATTGCTCCTTTGATGTATCTTGTTGAAAAAAATGCAGCTTCTGGGATGGTTTTAGCTGGAAGAACAAAATCTGATCTAATATTTTTAGATGAGATAATAGAAAGAATTGGTGCTAATAATGTTATTGGTGTTACTGAAGATGGGTCTTATGGGATAAAAGGTTTAGCTACAGACGCTTCTATTCCTAGAGCTGAGCACCATTATTATATGTGCGGACCAGAAATAATGATGAAGAAAATAGGAGAGAAATTATCAAATGAAGGTGTTGATCCTTCTTTTATATATCTAAGTATGGAAAGATATATGAAATGTGCTATAAAAGAATGCGGCAACTGTTCATTTTCAGGCTATAGTGTATGTTCTGATGGTCCTGTTTTTAGATATGATATGGTAAAAGATTTACCTCATTTTAATGAAAAACACAGAACTAGAACTGGAGAATTGAGAGGATTAAAAGAATAATGATAGATCCTCATGTTCACTTAAGAGATGGAAAACAAAGCCACAAAGAAACTGTAAAGCATGGCTTATCAGTAGCTTATAGGGCAGGATTAGATGCTGTTTTCGAGATGCCTAACACAGATCCTGCTTTGACTTCTATGAAAACTATCGATGATAGGATTATACTAGCTGACCAAGCAATAGAAGAACTAGGAGTAAAAATTTTCCATGGATTATATGCTGGGATTACAGCAGACCCGAAACAGATTAAAGAAGTTGTAAGAGCCCATAAAAGATTATTTCCAAGAGTTGTTGGATTAAAGATGTTTGCAGGACATTCAACAGGAAATATGGGAATAATTGATGAAGATGAACAAAAATCAGTTTACAGAACTTTAGCAAAATTGAAGTTTGATGGTGTTTTAGCAGTCCACTGTGAAAAAGAAAGATATATTGAAGAAGAAGTTTGGAATCCAGAATTTCCAATAACCCATTGTTTTGCAAGAGGTCCTTTAGCTGAGATTGCTTCTGTAGATGACCAGATAAGATTTGCTCAACAAGCAGGCTACAAAGGAACTTTACATATATGCCATATCTCTGTTCCAGAATCATTGGAATATATCGAGAGAGGAAGAAAAAAATCAGATTTCGAAATAACCTGCGGCATAACACCACATCATGCTTTTTTATGGGATACTATAATGAGCAGGCTTGAAGAAGATGGGTTGTTGCTTAAGATGAATCCTCCTTTAAGATCTAAGATACTCCAGGATCATATGGTCAGAAATTTTTATGATGGAAGGATAGATTGGATCGAGACAGACCATGCTCCGCATACTCTTGAAGAAAAAACAGGAAAAGCTTTAGATGGAAAAGGGAATCCTATGTATGCTTCTGGAATTCCTGTTCTGCCTTATTATCCTAATTTTATAAGATATATTGAACAGAATTGGCTAGATACACCACAGGTAAGAAACTTAACCCATAATAATATTGTCAGAGCTTTTGATCTGCCAAAAGGTTTGATACCTGATACAAGGAGAGAACCTGATTATAATCTAGCAAAAGAATATCCTTTTGATGCTTTTGGTTTAGCAGAAAGTGTTAAATAATCAGCTTAATCATCCAAAAATAATCTTTTTTACTTTTTTAGTTATTGCTAAAGGCTTATCAGACTGCCAAACGTTTCTTCCAATAGCTAATCCTGATGCACCAGCATCCATAACTTCTTTTACTTCTTTTAATAAAGAATCTTCATCAGTTTTTGAGCCGCCAGCAATAACGATCTTAACTTTGCCAGCAGATTTTATTATCCATCTAAGGTCTTTAGGATTTCCATTATATTTCATCTTTATCATATCTGCTCCTAATTCTAGACCAATCCTTGCAGCATAAGCTAATGTATTTTTATCAAACTCATCTGTTATTGATTTTCCTCTTGGATACATCCAGACTATAACAGGCAGACCATGCTCATGAGCTTCTTCCTCTACTTTTTCAAATTCCTTGAACATAAGTCCTTCATGCTTTGAACCGATATATAATGTATAACCTACTGCTTTTGCTCCTAGTTCAATCGCTTCTTTGACAGAACATAATGGAGGTGAATAAGGCTCTAATTTCAAGAAACTTGTTTTTCCATTTAATTTTATTATTAAAGGAATCTTTGATTTTTTTATCTCATCATTATATTTTTCAGCAATACCTTTTTGAAATATCAATCCATTATACTTTCCTTTTTTTGCAATATCTATAATATACTGAGGATCTATATTTTTATCATCAAAATCAGTAGGACCATGTTCTAAGCCCTGGTCATAAGCGAGATATAACGCTTTTCCTTTAGTCATTATCTTGTTTAAATTAATATTTTTCATCTTATCTGCTTGTTTACTTTCATATTTTTTATTTTTTCCAAAATATCATCATATGCCAATAATTTGTTTTTTGCACCATAATCTGCTAATTTTGACTGTGAATTGGCTAATCCTAATTTCATAGCAAATTCAATATCTCCTTTTTTTATTATTCCTGCTAAAAAGCTTGAAGCAAAGGCATCTCCAGCTCCTGTTGCATCAACTACTTTAACATGATTGGGTTTTATTGAATATAAATATTTGCCTTCAGAAGCATAAGCTGGATGTTCACCATCAGTTATGACAACTAATTCGGGGCCTAATCCTAATAATTTTTTTATCATATGTTTTATAGTATAATTTCCAACCAAATAACCTGCTTCTTCTTTGTTCAATATAAGTAAATCTGTCCTTTTTAAGATATATTCCAGATATTTAGCTCCTTTTTTAGCCAAATATGAGCTAGGATTATAGGCGATCTTTATCTTGTTCTTTTTTGCAAATTCTGCCAGCTTCTTTTGCGTTTCAAAGCTTTTGTTAAGCATAGCTGAAAAATAAAACCATCTTGTATTTATTTTTCTTTTGTCTATCTTGTTAAAATCTAATATATCATTATTACCTTTAAAGGTCAAGATTGTTCGATCATGACCAGAAGCATCTAATATAACGCTAAACCCTGTCCTTCCTTCTTCAGCCTGTATAAAAGAAGTGTCAACATTTTCTTTCTTTAATAATGAGAATACCCTTTTGCTATTAGTTCCTAAACCGACTGAACCTATATATGCTGTTTTTAATCCTAATCTTGAGAGAGCTACAGCAGTATTGGTTCCTCCTCCTCCTATATCAAACCTTAGGTCATCTATAACTATCTTTGTTCCAAAAGGGACCAGAACATATTTTTTAAAAACAGATTTTTGAAACAGCTGATTGCCTGTATTTATGAAAGCATCTACTGTGGCAGAGCCAACTGTGATAACATCGAACACTTTGCACCTCTTTTTTTTACTAAGTAAAAAATAGGACTGAAACTTGTTTCCATTCCTCTTTTTGAAGTATTAGATTTTGTGAGTATATAAGTTTTTTGATTTGTTTTTTCCCTTCATCTATTGTAATATAAGTATATTTATAAGTAATATAACTAATCTTTTAATTAAACAATAGAAAAGTATATAAATAGGTAAATATATAAGTATTTTAATATGGCTGCCGAGCTGAAAAGGAAACTTTACAAGAGAGGCTCTAGTTATGAAACCACTATTCCTATGCCTCTGCTTTTTCCTTATGACCTTTCAAAAAAACACAATGTAATCTTCAAATTTGACGCTAAACTTAACAGATGGTTTGTAGAAGTTGAGGAGGTCAGAAAGAAGTAATTCATATTTTTTGGCGAAAAACTCGTCCAGTGTGGGGGCCTCATCTTTGATGGGGTTCACACTGGATTTAATAAAAATCGATAACTCGATTTTTAAAAGTAAAAAAAGCTAATCTGCTTTTTTACTTAAATTCATAAAATGTTAACACAAGACAAAAATAAGGAAATTGGAATCATTTTTGTAGTATTAGTTTTGGCTGCAGGATTTTTGTTCTTGTCTAAAGGAGGTATAACTGGATTAGCTGTTTATGATAATTCTGACACAGTTGATCTAAGTATAATCCAAGATACAGATTATATATGGACACCTATCCAACCTGGTCCATTAGGTTCATTAGCTTTAACAGGTTCATTTTCAGGAGATTCTTTTTCAGCTTATTTAGGAGATAAGCTGATATATAGGTTTGGAGAAGATTCAAAAACAGCTATAGTTGTCGAAGATGGTTCTGGTGAACTAAACATTGATTTTAGTTATGGAAATAATTCAAACTATGATGATAATAATGATGGGATCACTAACATAGATAGTGTGATTGATCTTGGTGTTTCTGGTTCTTTTAATTTTGATGTAAAATATGATAAATTATGCACAAAATATACAATAAATAATTTAGATGATGAAACATCTGATTCCTTATGTTATGGTTCACCAGAATGTTGTGTATTCTTGAATCTGGTCAGCTTAGGTTCTTGGGACTCTCCCTTATATCTAAACTATGGAAGAAATAATGCTGGATATAATAATAGTGTTTCTGCACAATTAATATATTATGATATAAGCTTTGATCCTGAAAATCTTTATTCAAATATCTATAGTTCTGAGATTGAAAATTTAGATGCTTATTTTACTGATACTTTTAATTTTGAAAATGCTTGTATCAATACTTGTTCATTAACTGGATATGATTCAAACTCTTATGATCTAAGATTTGTTGTTGACGGTGATCTAAACATTGATAATATTGGATATGATATTGGAGGAAATGCAACTGAAGAAGATTTTTCTATCCAAGAAGATTTTGGGATAATGGCAGGTGAATGCCCAGATGGAATGAACGGAATCGGAACTCCTGAAGATCCTTGCCAAGTAACAGAGTGTTCTGAGTTAAATGTTTCTAATCTTTATTATAAACTAATTAATGATATAAACACGACAAACACTACTTGTATAAATATAATCTACCATACAAATAATGTTATTTTCGACTGTGCAGGTCATATGTTATATGATAACGAGAGCATTGGAGACTCTATAGGCGTATATGTTCCTGAAACATTTAACACTACTGTTAAAAACTGTATTATCCGTAATTTTGGAACAAATGAAGAGTTTCCTGGGGATTCTAGTGGAATATTATTAGGCTGGTCTACTAATTGTAGTATCATAAATAATACTATTATTGATTCAAGACCCACTGGAATAACAATTTCACAGGTAGAGTCTCTTGATATAATAGATAATACTATAACTCGAAGCGAAGATGCAGGTATATCTGCCGAGAGCGGTTCAGACATCTATTTCCTGAATAATAAGATATATAATAATACAGGTTCTGGAATTATTCTGTGGTCTGTTGGAGATATACTTGAAGGAAATAACATAAGCTCTAACGGCAACTATGGTGTTGAGAGTAGCATGGTTGACGGCGTTCTTTATCTAAATAATAATATTTATGATAATACAGCACAAGAGATATATCTTTGGAATATTCCTTATAATTCTTATCTGGTTTACAATAATTCTTTTGGAGAGATAAAATGGACAGATGATGTCTTGATACATGAAGATATAAGCATCGAAGGAAACTTGATCTTTAGAGAAGGAGGAAATATAATAATAAAAAACAACAGTATTTACTTTAATCCTGATGGAATAATTGGAGACAGTGCTTCTATCAATTCAAGCGCTAATGTAACTATTTATGGCATAGGAAACAGAGGATTTACAGATCCGATTATTCTAAAGAATGATGTTCCATGCGGAAATGCATGTAAGAACTTGACTCCATTGAGCAATTATGCTTCTTTGATTGTGTTTAATGTAACTTCTTGGAGCAATTATTCTATTGGAGAAGGAGCTACTCCAGGTATATGTTCAGGAGGAATGACTGGTTCTGGAAATTCAACAGATCCTTGCCAGATAACAAACTGGGCACAGTTGAATGCAACCAGATTGAATCTAACCTTAAACTATGTTTTGATGAATAATCTTAATACAAGCGGAGATTATTATGGTCTAGGAAATAATTGGACGCCGATTGGATATATTGGCGGAACAGTATATAACTCATTCAATGGAACATTCAACGGACAAGGTTATACTATTTCAAATCTGTCTATAAATAAACCTGCAGATAGTTATATTGGTTTGTTTGCTTATTTACGTGGAAATATTTCAAACCTTAATATGAGTGTTGCGAATATTACTGCAGTTGATTATGCAGGAGGCCTCGTCGGAGATAATCATGGGATAATCACTAATTCTTCTGTAACAGTTTGGGGAACAGTCTCAGCATCTGATATGGCAGGCGGTCTCGTAGGAAGGAATTGGGGACAACTTTCTAATTCCTCTGCAACAATTTTAGGCACAGTTTCTGCAGGTTCTAATGCAGGCGGTCTCGTAGGATTTAATAACAGACCTATCACTAACTCTTATGCGACAGTAGAAAGTGGAGGCACAGTCTCAGCATCTTCTCAGACCGCTGGCGGCCTAGTAGGAGAAAATGATAATGATATCACTAACTCTTATGCGACAGTAGAAAGTGGAGGCACAATCTCGGCTTCTGATATAACAGGAGTCTTTGCAGGGTATAGCAGTGGCATAATAACTGGCTGTTCTGCAACAGTAGAAACATCAGCGATCATAAATGGAAGCAGTAATGTTGGATTTATTGGTACTTATGCTGGCGGAGCAGTAACAAATTCCTACCTAACAATAAAGAATACAACATTTGGAAATATAACTTTCTTAGACTTGGTTACTGGCGGAACAGGAAATATGCTTGAAAGTATAATTATTGGAAATAATTCTGTTTATGTAAATAGTTCTCAAACTTATCTTAATAAGAGCGCGAACATTAGTTTTAAAAATATTCCTCAAACATTTATTAGTCCTATAATATTAAAAGACGGGTCCCCATGCGGTTCAGCTTGTTATAACTTTACATCTCTAAATGCAGGAAATGTAACGTTTAATGTAACATCTTGGAGTGATTACAGCATTGGAGAAACTTTAGAATGTGGAACATTAAGTTCTCTTGGAACTTATACTTTAAGTAAAAATTTAACTGCTTCTGGAACTTGTTTTAATGTTACTGCAGATAATATTGTTATTGATGGAAATGGATTTACGATAACTGGAAACATTAATGCTTCTAATTCTACAGGACCAGCTTGGACTGGATTAAATATTTCTAACGCGATTGTTGTTGGAAATATTTATGCCAATGGCGGGGCTGCAGGAAATGGATTTGTTGGAGGTTTTGTTACTTTAATAAATTCAAATGTATCAACAATAACGGCAATCGGCGGAAATGGCGGAACAATGTCAAATGCTGGCGATGGTGGTAGAGTAACTGCAATTAATTCAACTTTAGAAACTATAAGTAATTATGGAGGTACTGGTGATACATCCGGCGGAATTGGCGGGGATATCATAATTCAAAATTCTAATGTGACATCAATAGATAATCACGGTGGAAGTGATAGTGGATACTGGCCAGGTCGTGCTGGTACTATAAATATAGAATCCTCTATAGTCGAGACCTTAAATAGTTATGGTGGAGCGAGCGGGAGCGTGGCTAATGGTGGCAATGGAGCTTCAATAAGTGCTTCTAACTCAAATCTAACGGCTATTGTTGCTGATGGTGGATATTCAGATACTGGTACTGGTGGTACCGGCGGAACAATTACATTAACTAATTCAAATGTAATCACCGTAAGCAGTCATGGTGGGAATTCTTGGATGGGAATTAATGGCAATGGCGGAAATTTAATTACAATAAATTCTGTTTTTAGCCCAAGCCTGTCTTTAAATTTTAATAGCGGAACAGGGGGAGCCGGCGGAACACCTGGAACTTTAAAGTTAAATCAATCAGGCTTCACTAATGCAAATGGCACAATAAAATTCAGCTATGTTTCAACAAAAAACACAACTATTAGTTCAATATTATCTATAGGAAACAACTCTGCTTATGTAAATTCTAGCAGTTATGGAAATTATAATGTCTCTGCAAATGTAACTTTAAAAAATCTTCCTCAAACATTTATTAATCCTACAATATTAAAAGATGGGTCTCCATGCGGTTCAGCTTGCTATAATTTCACATCTCTAAATGCAGGAAATATAACGTTTAATGTAACATCATGGAGCAATTATAGTATTGGAGAAGAAGAAAATCCTTTTGATATTACAAATTGCAAGACAATTAATCAATCAGGAGATTATACTTTAAAGAATAATGTTTCTGCTACTGGAACTTGCTTTAATATTAGTGCTGATAATGTCGTTATTGATGGAAATGGATTCGCGATAACTGGAAATATTAATGCTACTAATTCAACTGGACCTGCATGGACTGGTTTGAATATTAGTAATATCATTATTAACGGGAATGTTTCTTCAATCGTGGCTTATAATCCTAATGGTATAGCATTTGCATCAGGAAGCATTAATTTAGCAAATTCAATTGTAACAGCGATAATATCCAATGGCGGAAAAGGACTCTATGGAACTGGAAGTGTCGGTGGAACAATAACAATCACTAATTCTACTGTAACAACAATAAAGTCTATCGGGGGGGAAGGAACAGCCGCGCCTGGCGGAGCTGGAGGGAACGTAACAATTACTAATTCTACTGTAACCATAATAAATGCAACAGCAGGAAAAGCTTCTGGAGAAGCTGGAGGAGCGGGTGGAGCAGTCACAATAACAAATTCAAATATATCTACGATAATTACAATGGGCACAGATGGAAACGGAATAGTATATCCGGGTGGAGCAGGTGGTGCGATAACACTTACCAATTCAAATGTGACAACAATAACCGCGACAGGAGGAGTGGGTGGGGGGTTTGGACCTGGAATTGGTGGGGCTGGTGGAAATGTAACTTTAATAAATAGTAATTTAGATTTAGCAGGTATTTCAATAAATTTAACAGGCGGAACAGGAGGTTCAGGGGGCGTATTGGGAACCCTAAAACTAAATCAATCTGGATTCTATAATACAAACGGAACGATAAAATTCAGCTATGTTTCAACAAAAAACACAACTATTAGTTCAATATTATCTATAGGAAACAACTCTGCTTATGTAAATTCTAGCAGTTATGGAAATTATAATGTCTCTGCAAATGTAACATTGGATCTTTCAGGCTTTGAAATAACAAATCCAGTCATTAAAAAAGATGGAAATAACTGTGGAAATGCATGTCATATCTTTGATTATAATGAGACTACTGGAATGATAATATTCAATGTAACATCTTGGTCAAATTATAGTGTTGAAGAAGAACAATTTGAATGCGGAACATTAAGCTCTCCTGGAATTTATACTTTAACACAGAATTTAAGTTCAGCTGGAACTTGTTTTAATATTACTGCAGATAATGTTGTTATTGATGGAAATGGATTTACAATAAATGGAAGCCATAACGGAAAAGGTGTTCAAGCAATAGGTAGAACAAATATTACCATCAAAAACCTGAATATATTAGACTTTTTACCAGGAATTTATTGGTATAGCACCAACAATTCTTTAATACAAAACCTAACTTCTGCTTCAAACGGTGAATCAGCAATCGAGATTTTTTCAAGCTCAAATAATAATTTTATAGACATAACAGCCAGCGATGGCGGTACTGCAGCGTTTTGGCTTTCGTCAAGCTCAAATAATAATTTTACTAATGTAACAGTAACACTAGGTAATCCTATGGGACTTTATTTTGGTAGTGCTAGTCAAAATAATACATGCACAAATTTGGAATCATATGGTAATCTAGGAATTGATGTATATTCTAATTCGTGGGGTTCTTCGACAGGAAACATTTTGAAATATAACAATGATTATGGTGAGATTAAATTCAAAGCTTTAACAGAGAACATAGCCGGAACATTGAGATTCGGAACAGGAAGAAATATAAATCTAGTCAATAATTCCGCATTTGTAAACTCTTCTTCAGATATAGAAGAATTGAACGTTTCTGCAAATATAACCTTGTTAAATCTTCCGATATTTACAAAACCAGAGATAAAGAAAGATGGAGTAAAATGTAATGATTGTTACAACTTTACATCTTTAAATGCAGAAAATGTTACGTTTAATGTAACATCATGGAGTAATTATAGTATTGGAGAAGAACCATCACTTTGTCCAGCAGGAATGTCAGGTAATGGTACAGAATCTGATCCTTGTATTGTCAATTCTTGTGCAATACTAAACCAAAGCAATACTTTTTTCAGATTAAATCAATCTGTTAATACAACTTCCACATGTTTCAGAATTATTGCTTCAGACATAACTCTAGACTGTGCTGGTTATAAGATAAATTATTCTGGAGGAAGAGCTATAACCAATTATGACCAGAGCAGCAATAATATTCCTGT
>Ga0247842_10000770_pt1 | contig 61402 bp, 40 predicted proteins | sample LaCruzMarch2015__3_FD_192411 | JGI IMG/M metagenome (GOLD analysis project Ga0247842, IMG submission 192411) | Freshwater microbial communities from meromictic Lake La Cruz, Castile-La Mancha, Spain - LaCruzMarch2015_19m | ecosystem: Environmental > Aquatic > Freshwater > Lake | place: Spain... | reverse complement strand
AGCTTCAGCATCACAAGGATGAAATCAATTCTATCACCAATAGACTAAAAGAAAGCCTTGATCTCGGAATACAGAAAGATTCCGCTATACAGCATAGAGATAACATTATCACAGAGAGAAATAACTATGTAGCAGAACTTTCCAGCCAACTTAACTCTATGCAGAACGAACTACAGCGCCATAAAGATGAGATCAGCTCTATTATGAGTAAGCTTAAAGAGAGCGTAGACTCAGGTACACTGAAAGATGGCACCATACAAGAAAAAACGCGTGTTATCGAAGACAATAACCGCCATATCCAGGAACTTTCCAGCCAACTTAACTCTATGCAGAACGAACTACAGCGCCATAAAGATGAGATCAGCTCTATTATGAGTAAGCTTAAAGAGAGCGTAGACTCAGGTACCCTGAAAGATGGCACCATACAAGAAAAAACGCGTGTTATCGAAGACAATAACCGCCATATCCAGGAACTTTCCAGCCAACTTAACTCTTTGAATAATGAGCTTCAGCATCACAAGGATGAGGTTGCTACTATTACCAATAAGCTTAAAGAGAGCGTAGACTCAGGTACCCTGAAAGATGGCACCATACAAGAAAAAACGCGTGTTATCGAAGACAATAACCGCCATATCCAGGAACTTTCCAGCCAACTTAACTCTATGGATAATGAGCTTCAGCATCACAAGGATGAAATCAATTCTATCACCAATAGACTAAAAGAAAGCCTTGATCTCGGAATACAGAAAGATTCCGCTATACAGCATAGAGATAACATTATCACAGAGAGAAATAACTACGCAGTAGAGCTTTCAGATAAACTCAATTTCATGCAGAATGAATTAGAAACCTATAAAGAAGAGATTTCCAACCTTGCTAATAGGCTTAAGACCAGCTTGGATAGTGGCATCATAAAAGATAATGAACTGTTAGAGAAAAATCATCAGATAGAAGAGCTCTATAACCAGCTTCAGTCTCTTGAAAATGAGCTTCAGATTCACGAAAACGAAATTACCAGTCTGTCTGATAAATTAAACAAGGCATTAGACAATATTCTTCTCAAAGATAACGCTATCCTTGAAAATAATCATAAGATAGAAGATTTATCATCCCAGTTGGTTAATCTTCAAGCCGAACTTAACTCTTACAAGGAAGAACTTTCCAATATTACGGATAAGCTAAAAATAAGCTTAGATGACGGCGCATTAAAGGATAATATTATTCTGGAGAAAAGCCAACAATTGGAAAGTGCTATAAATAGGCTGAACGAAACTCAGAAAGAATTAAATGGTATATATAGCTCGGAAGGTTTTAGATTTGTTTTAAACCCATTGTGGAAAATTATATGGTATACAAGGCTCTGGTTAAAAAAGGCCATAGCTAAATCAAGTGAGTTTATATGGTTATTCGTTGTTTTGTTGCTAAGCCCGGTTTTACTGGCCCAGGCCGTATTTTTTATTTTAGAGCGTGTTTCAGAATTACTCTTTGGTAATATCCCGCGTTATTTTAAAAAGAAAAGGGATGTTGTTTCGTTTGATAAATTGACAGTAAGCGTGGTTATTCCGAACTGGAATGGGTTAGAGCTTCTTAAAAAATGCCTGTCTTCGTTACACGAAGCAGATGGTTTTAAAGAAGATAAATATGAGATTTTAGTAATAGATGATGCTAGTAAACAAAGCATAGCTGAGGCTATTAAAGATGATTTCCCCAGAGTCAGGGTAATAAGGAACAGGCGCAATAAAGGATTTGGGAAAACCTGCAACAGGGGTGTCAGGGAAGCTAAGGGAGAACTTATAGTTTTATTAAATAATGATATTATGGTTTCAAAAGAATTCATGGATCCTCTAAAAGCCCATTTTAAAGATCCTGATGTATTTGCTGTATCTCCAAAGTTGTATTACTGGGACATGAAGAGTTTTAACTATGGCATGCATATGGGAAAAATTAAAGACGGCTATCTCAGCCTATGGAACGAGGCTGAGACTGGCTATGGGGATAAGATATCGCAGGCTTCTCCTACGGTTTTTGCCGTAGGAGGCGCTATGTGTTTCCGCAGAAAGGATTTTATATGGCTTGACGGTTTTGATGATATATACAGGCCTAATTGCTGGGAGGATATCGATATTTCATATAGGGCCCAGAAACGCGGCTTAAAGGTTCTATATGAGCCTAATAGCCTTATGTATCATAAAGGCGCAGCTACGCTAAATTACATCAGGCATAAAGAAATAAAGAACGAACTACTTTTTATGTGGAAAAATCTATCTGACAGCAGTATGTTTTTAAGCCACATTAAGCATCTGCCAAAGTTTTTATATTATGGCAGGTATAGCTCAAGGGTTACATTTTTAAGAGGATATCTGTGGGCGCTTAGTCACCTTGTTCCAGCCTTAGTCAACAGGTTTAAGGAGTCCAGATATGTAAAATTAACTGATAAAAGGGTTTTGGACAGAAGCATGCTTTATTACAGGAATTTCATGCGCAATGGTTTCACTCATTATGATAGAAAGACCGTACTTTTAATAACACCTTTTATGATATATCCATTGAATAGCGGCGGTAAACTTAGGATGTACAATCTTTACAGGCGATTGTCAGAAAAATATAATATAATCCTTTTATCTCTTATTCATGATGAAAAAGAGGCTGATTATGCGAATATAGATTCGCTGAAGAAGATTTTTAAAGAAATACATATGGTGCATACAAAAACTCCAAGCAATGATTTTTTATTTCCTCATCGTTACAAATACTCATTCAGCAGTTTTTTCATAGAAAAGTTAAGAGATATCCAGGAAAAAACACCAATAGACCTGATTCATATAGAGTCAAATGAGCTTTTGTATCTCACTAGGTATGTCAAACATATACCGGTGGTATATACTGAGCACGATATAAGCATTCTGTCTTCGCGCAAATCTTATTATAAAAAACATATAACAGATATTATGTCGGATTTTGTAGACTATTTGAAGATAGTGCGGCACCATAATTATTTTTATAAAAGGATTGATAAGATAATTGTATTGTCAAGGCAGGATATAAAGGTAGTAAGGGCACTTGCTCCAAAATCAGATTGTTCTCTGGTGGCTACAGGCGTAGACTTGGAGCGCTTTAAGTTTCAGGATAAAACAGGCAAAAATAAATCCTTGATATTTGTAGGCCATTACCCTCATTATCCAAATGAGGAGGCGGTTGTATATTTCTGTCAAAATATCTTCCCCATAATAAAGAAATCTGTGCCAGATGTAACATTGAAGCTCGTAGGTTCAGACCCTACAGAAAACATACAGAGACTTTCAAATATAGAAGGTATTGAGGTTACAGGCACAGTGCAGGATGTAAGGCCTTATTTTCAGGATGCGTCTGTATTTGTATGCCCTTTCAAGAGCAGTGCCGGCATAAAAGGCAAGGTTCTGGAAGCCATGGCTACAGGAACTCCTGTTGTGTGCACAACCCGTGGTTCCTATGGCATAGATGCGAAGAATGGTTTCAGTATACTGATAGAGGATAAACCTGAAGATTTTGCAAGGCAGGTTATAAGACTTTTACAGGATGATGAGCTGTACAGAAAAATCAGCCGCCATGCCAGGTTACTTGTAGAAGAAAAATATGACTGGGAAAAAATTGTTCAGAGACTAGACAGGATTTATGCTGAGATTATAGAAGAAGATATAATCTCAGGCAAAGTATCTGCAGTTAAACCTGTCAACATAGATATGCCGCAGTTGATTTCAAATGAAATTGTAAATAATATTGTAAGGAAAACGGATGATATTATTAGATTATCCCTTGACTATTTAGATAAAGAAGGAATGAGGGATATTAACCTTAATCCTGAAGAATTGCATATTGAATTGACTCATATGTGTAATAGCAGGTGTATTACTTGCGATATTTGGGATTATCATAAGAGGAATAATAAAAGTGTTAAGGATGAGCTTTCCTTAAATGATATCAGGAATTTTATAGCTGATTCAAAGCGTTTAAAAGACGTTAGGACTGTGGTGCTTTCTGGGGGCGAGGCATTTTTAAGGCCTGATTTTGTAGATATTTGTTTTGCTATCAAAGAGCTCTTGCCTCAGGCGTCTTTAGGCATACTCTCAAATGGCATCAACACTGAGATCATAGCTTCAAAGATGAAAGAAGTTCTTAAAAAAATCAACTCTGAGTCTATATGGATCGGAAGTTCGCTTGATGGCTTAGGAGAGACATATGACAAAATAAGAGGAGTTGACGGAGGATTTAAAGGTTTTATAAATACACTGGAGTTCTTTAAGAAAGAACTGCCAGGAATTCGTTTCAGCGTTACATTTGTCCTCACACCTTTTAATATTGATCAATTAGTGCCATGCTGGGAATTCGCGGATAAGAATAACATTGATTTTTTTGCCCAGTTCGGCGTGCCTAAAGAAGCAAGATCTGGAGATGTATTTCAATGGAGCGGCAATGAACTTGCTATGATAGGCGGATACATTAATCAGATAATAGAGAGGATGATAAAAAAGGTATCAATCCTGGAAGATTTTGGTAAATCCCTAGTTATAGCTCATGACAAGATAAATTTATTGACCAAGGTATATTACTGGTCTCATCTTGTAGACTTTCAGAAGACACAGATGAGGTTTGCCTATAATTGTGACGCCGCGTTTAAATTCGCTATGCTGGATCCCTATGGCAATATGTTTTTCTGCCCGCTTTTAAAAAATAAAACAATAGGGAATGTAAAAGGTAATAATGTTGATGATATATGGGCTTCCCGCGAAGCAGATAATGTGAGAGATTTTATAGGTTCTGGCAAGTGTTCATGCTGGCTTGTGTGCATGGTTTTTCCTATAGTTGGCAAGGCATTGTCTTTATATGGGGATATATCTGCCATGGATGTTTCTATAGGCAGAAAGGCTGATGCATTGTCAGGAAGTATTGCCAGCCCGGCTATAGAAAACAGGGTAGCGCTTATAGAAAATGTCAGATCCAATCATGAGTTGAATGAAGAAGAATTCAGGAACAGAAAGGTCATACTTGAATCTATGCCTCAGGGTGTAACAATAGGCGCTAACTACAAATGCAACGCAAATTGCGCATTTTGCCTTGGCGGAAATTACAAACCGTTTAATCTCAAGCTGTATAAAAATTATTTTGAACCCAGGATGGGCAGTATGATCAAAGAAGCTGATTATGTCAGTTTCTGCGGCATGGGCGAACTATTGCTGGTGCCTGATATAAAAGATTTTCTGAAATATGTAAATACAACCCTGCCGGATAACAATAAGATACTGACAACAAACGGCCTTGCGTTAAAGAATGCTCTCGCCGATATATTCACAGACAGTAAATACAGCATACAGATTTCTTTACACGCGTCAAACGCCAGGCTGCACGAACAGATAACGGGATTAAAGGGAGGATTTGATAAGATTATAGAGCAGATACGTTTTATCATAGCAAGAAGAAAGAACGCTCAGTCGCCATACGTAACGCTTGTTTTTGTGGCAAATACAATGAATGCAGAAGATCTTCCGGATTTTGTAGAACTTGCAGTGTCTTTGGGTGTAGATTCTGTTCAGGTAAACTATATGACAATATTTAAAACCAGCCATTTAAAACTGTCCTGTTTCTTTATGCAGGAAAAGGCAAATGAGATATTTGACAGGGCAATGGCTAGGGCCAACGAATTAAAAATTACATTGAATCTGCCTCCAAGATTTTCAGCTGAAAGGTATTTTAAATCTATCTGCTCTGATCCATGGAAGAATATCTATGTAGATACAGAAGGCGCAGTCCTGCCATGTTGTTATTCAGGAGAGCACTTCGGAGAACTACGAAATAATGATATTTCCTCTATATGGAATAATGTTAAATATCAGCATATAAGGACAGACTTGAGTTCTGGAAATGCCCTGGCTATGTGCAAATATTGCCTTAACAGCAACCCTGCTAATGTAAATTTGCTGAATGCTCATGTGAGTTTCAGGCCTGAGGTGCAGAGACTAATTTTAAATAATTAAAATGCAGGGAACGGTTTCAAGCCGTTCCCTGCTAATATATTATATGAACATAGCATTTATTCAAGCCCCTGCGTGGGGCAGGGATTGCCCTCCATATACAATGTGTCTTTTAGCCAGCTTAGTAAGGCAAAAAGGCCACAAGGCATATCTTTTTGACCTTAATAATGCCTTGTATCACACAAGTTCGCAGGATATCAAGAAAATGTGGGATGATAAGGATTATTACTCCTACTGGGAAAACAGGGAAACAGTGAATTTTCTTTTAGAGTCTAATAAGAAGGCATTAGATTTTTATATAAAAAAGATACTCGATTCAGGCGCTGAAATTATAGGTTTTACTGTTCATTTCAGCTCAGCATGGGCGAGCCTTGAAATAGCGAAGAAAATCAAGGAATGCGACAAAAACAGGATTATAGTTTTTGGCGGACCTGATTGCTCTCGCCAGTTAAAAGGGGATTATTTTATCAAGCAGGGCTGTGTGGATATAATTGTTCATGGAGAAGGAGAAATTCCGTTATTTGATATAATAAATAAAGCTAGAAAATTAGATAAGGTTGACACTATAAAAGGATGTCTCTTGTTTAGAGATGGCATTATAAAAGATGGCGGCTATGTCCATGGCATAGATAATCTTGATACTCTGCCTTCGCCTGATTATTCTGATTTTAAAGATGATATTAAGTTGCGGCTATACAGAGAGCCTCACAGGCTGGATATATTTGACAGTAGAAGCTGTCCTACGCACTGCCATTTTTGCAGTGAATGGCAGTTCTGGGGCAAGTTCCGCTCTAAGTCAGGAAAGATGATATATAAAGAGATTACCCAGCTTATGGATAAATTTCCAGAGGTAAATTATTTTTATTTCATAGGATCGCTTGTAAACGGCAATATGGATTCGCTGAAAGTTTTTAGCGATTTAGTAATTGCGCATAAGCTTAACATACAATGGGCAGGCCAGGCAGTTATAAGGCCTGAGATAACGCTTGATCTCTTGAAAAAACTAAAACGTTCAGGATGTTCTTGGCTAAGCTATGGCATTGAAAGCGGCTCTCAGGCAGTGTTGGAAAAAATGAATAAAAGATTTTCCCTAGAAGTGGCAAGCAGGGTTTTAAAGGATACAAAAGAGGCAGGCATTTCTACGCAGGCAAATTTTATGTTTGGCCTTCCCACAGAGACAAAAGAAAACTTTAATCAGACCTTGAAGTTTTTAAGGGAAAATAGCAAGTATATGGACACTATCTTGGCAAGTCAGTCATTCTGTGTTATAGATAAAGGCACTTACCTTTATAGCCATCCTGAAGAATTTGGCATAAGGCGCAGATCTCATCATTTATACTGGGATTCGAATAATGGTGATAATGATTATTCAGAAAGACTCAAGAGATATGAGGAATTCTGCAGAATTGCTTTATCTCTGGGCATACCTGAGACATCAGGAGTTCTGACAAATAAACCTGATAAGTGGCATACGCTCGGAGATTATTATAACTACAAAGGGGATTATAAAAAGGCAATAGAAAATTATTCCAAAGCTCAGCAGTGCGAGATGGGAAGTCTGTCATTATCAGTCAAATTAAGCAGATGTTATGAAGAGGCCGGAGTATTTGATAAAGCAAAACAAATCCTCAACGAAAGCTTAAAATTAAAAACAAATATGGCTGACAATGTCATATCCGATGAAAACATAAAGGAGAAACTGTATTATTTAGATGATTTGACAAATTACATAAAATTGGTTTCAAATGGAAACGGCAAGAAACAGCCAGAGGATATAAAATCCCTGGATAGTTCCAAGCTCGCAAAAGTTTTAAAATATTTCAGCGATATTAAATATAGAGGCATTGACTTGGATAAGATTCTTTATGATTTTGATTTTAGTGAAAAACAGAGGTCTATGTCGCGGGCACTTTATTCGCATGGCCTATGGATTAAACTCTCTAATTACATATTGACAGATGTCCAGAAGGCAAGAAAAGACCCTGTCTTGTTTGGTTATCCTTATTGGCTTGTTATAGACCCGTGCAACCATTGTAATCTGAGCTGTCCGTTTTGCCCTACTGGCCAGAAAAGAGGCGTAAGGACAAAGGGAAAGTTGAAACTGGAAGACTTTAAAGAAGCAATTGATATACTGGGGCCATATTTAATACACATAGACCTGGTAAACTGGGGCGAGCCTCTTTTAAATGAAGATATTTCTGATATGGTTAACTATGCCAAGCAATATGACGCAGATATAAAGATAGACACTAATTTATCTTATTTAAATGAGGCCAGTGCGGAAAAACTTATCAGGTCAGGCTTGGACAAGATTGTTGTATCTATGGATGGTTTATGCGAAGAAACATATAGCAAGTATAGAATAGGCGGAAACTTTAAACAGGTTATGAATAATTTAAAGCTGTTGCTTAATAAACGCAAAGAGCTAAAAAGCTCAAAGCCATATATTACATGGCAATTTCTAGTTTTCAGGCATAATGAACATGAAGTTAATGACGCGATAAAAATGGGTAAAAAAATAGGCGTGGATCACGTGGGCATTACCAAGGCTTTTATAGGCGATAAAGACTGGATCCCCTTAAATCAGGAATACAGCAATTATAATGTAGATGGAATAAACAAGGGAGAGCTTACTTCTGGGCATTTTAAGGTACTTGATGATGCCTTTTGCAACTGGCCATGGGAGGCAATAGCAGTTAACACAAACGGTTCTGTTTCAGCGTGCTGTTCCGTAGAAGAGGAAAAAGATGATTTTGGGAATATATTTGACCAGCCGTTTGAAGAGTTATGGAACAGCGAAAAATATCAGGATGCAAGGGCGTATGTAAAAGACAGAAAGGAAGAGAAACGCGGCACTAAAAATATATGCATAGGTTGCAAGCATTTAGGGCTGATTAATATCGATATACTTTCCTGCCATTCATTTTTTGATGAATAAAGATACGCCCCAGCAAAGAAGGTCATATTTTGTGCGGAGTTTCGTGCTAACTTATAAGTATTTATTAGATAACTGTTCATTTAACCCAAATTTTGCAATAGCAAAATTTGGGTTCAAAAAAGCTGATAATGAGTAAACAGAAAATTTTTTTTATGGTGTTTGGCATAATAATAGCAATGATAGTGCTTGAGGTATCTCTTCGCATAGCAGGATTTGTGTACAAAAATTACAGGATACACAATACAGAAAATAGGGACGTCATAAAAAATCATGTTGTAAAAATATTATGCATAGGGGATTCCTTTACTTTTGGGGAAGGAGCGCCCAAAGGCTTTTCTTATCCGGAACAGCTGCAAAAAATATTAGATAGCCATCAGGGCGGGAGATATGCGGTTTATAACGCGGGAATAAGCGGTCAGAATTCTTCGCGTGTCCTGAAGGATCTGGAAGATAATATCTATAAGTATAAACCCGATATTGTTGTCATGCTGGCAGGGTGCAATAATACCAATAATTTTGTCGATAGTAATTATTTTTTATTTAAAGATGAGTCTCTGAAAACATATATTTACCGCGCAGATGCGCTTTTAAGCCATATGCGAAGCTATAAACTTTTTAAATCTGCCGTAGTAGCCGTTAACGATAATATCGCGCGTAGGGCAAAAGATCCATGCAAGAATAAACTTCCCGAGCCGCAAAAAGATATTAAAGATGCTTCAGCGGAATACAGCATGGATGCGGAAAGGCACGTAGAGGCGGCAAGGGCTTATGAGGCAGATCGCAAAATAGGCCCTGCCATAAATGAATGCAGAAAAGCGATAGAGTTAGATCTTTATAATGAAAAGACCTATTTTTTATTAGGTTTTATTTATTTACATAGATGCCCGGATTGGGATGAAAAGATCAGCTTGGGGCTGGCTATAGAGAATTTCAAAAAAGCAATAAGGATAGATCCGTTAAACGAAGAGTTTCATCAAAATTTATTTAATGCGTATTATAGGGTAGGAGAAAAAGACAAAGCAATGGAGGAGCTTGAAATAATTCATGCTTTAAATCCGGACAATGAGATGATTAATGTATTGTTGGTTCACGGTCTTCCTGAATATAAAGATATAAATGTTTTTAAGATGACGCTGGCATATGATCTGCGCAATATTATCAGATCTCTATCCGCAAAGAATATCAGGTTAATATTGCAGACTTATCCGGCTTCATGGGCAAACGATATATTGAAAGAGACCGCAAAGGTTAATAAGATAGCCCTTGTGGATAATCAAGCTGTTTTTGAAGAGAGGCAAGCTGCTCATGGATACAGAAGAGAAGATTATTTTGCTGAGGACGGGCATTGCAATATAAACGGATACAATATAATAGCGGAAAATATTTATAATACACTATGCAAAAATTAAATACAAAACCAACGAGAATACTATTGCCTGAATCCGAGCCGTTGTTAGAAAAACCTGAAAAAGGGAAAATTATTTCTGTGTGTGAGCCTCTTTTAAATGGCAATGAATCTAAATATCTTGTTAAATGCGTAAGGTCGAATTGGATTTCTTCAAAAGGCGATTTTATCGAAAGATTTGAAAGCGCCTTTAAAAAAATATTTAATACCAGATACGCTGTAACTTGCTCAAGCGGGACAGCGGCGTTGCACTTAGCATTAGCTGCTTTAGATATAAAAGAGGGCGATGAAGTTATAATCCCTACGTTTACAATGATCGCTACGGCTAATGCCATAACTTATTTGGGCGGAAAGCCTGTTTTAGTGGATAGTGACCCTGTTACTTGGAATATAGATCCTGGAAAAATAGAAGGCATGATCAATAAGCATACCAAAGCGATTATTCCTGTGCATACTTATGGATTGCCTGCTGACATGGACGAGGTGGTTCGTATCGCGAAAAAGTACAATCTGTATGTAATAGAAGATGCCGCAGAGGCGCACGGAGCGGAATATAAACAAAAAATGGCAGGGAGCATAGGGGATATCGGTTGCTTTAGTTTCTATGGCAACAAGATAATAACTACGGGCGAAGGCGGCATGGTAATAACGAATACGGAAAAGATAGCTAAAAAGGTTAAAATATTGCGTGATCATGCCTTTTCAAAAGAACGGCACTTCTGGCATAAATATTTAGGATATAATTACAGGATGACGAATATGCAGGCTGCGATAGGCTTGGCGCAGATAGAAAGATTCAAGGAACTTGTGGAAACAAGAATAAAAAATTCAGAATATTACAGTTTTCTTTTAAGAGATATCAAAGGTATTAGCCTGCCTCCTGAGGTAAAGGGCGTGAAGAATGTCCATTGGATGTATTCAATTTTGATCGAGGATAATTTTGGTTTAACAAGAGATAATTTAAGAAAATACCTAGCTAAAAAAGGTATTGAGACAAGAACTTTTTTTATACCGATCCATCTGCAGCCGATTTATCATAAAAAGTACAAAAGTAAATTTTTAATTGCCGAGGAGTTATGCAGAAAGGGCATGTATCTTCCTTCTGGTCCGACTTTAGGCGTAAGGGAAATAAAATATATAGCAAAATGTATCAGATCTGCTCAGGATAAGAGGCGTAAATTATGAAAATATGCTTAATAGATCCGCCGGCACCGTTTGAAGTGCTGACCGGGAATACAGCAAGCATGAGGCCGGTTGTTAATATAATACCCTCATTGGGGCTGGCTTATATCGCTGCTGTTTTGGAGAAGAATGGTTATGAGGTAAAAATCATAGATTGCAGCCTGGGCATTTCGCATATACATCTAGTCGGACTATTAAAAAAAGAGAAGCCTGATATTATAGGAATTACAGGGACAACCCCTGTCTTTGCAAGCATGAAGAGAGTAGCAGAGGATGTACGCAGGTATTTTCCTTCAACATTTGTGATTGTGGGAGGACCTCATCTTACTGCGATGACGGAATATACCATGAAATTCGAGTGTTTCGATGTAGGCGTGACAGGAGAAGGTGAAATTACGTTCTTAGAATTAGTGCGGGAGATAGAAAAAAAGGATATGGCACGCTTGAATAATATAGACGGTATTGTGTATAGAAAAGACGGGCATGTTTCGAGAACAAAACAACGAGTATTTATACAGAATTTGGACAACCTGCCTTTTCCTGCAAGGCACTTGCAATTTCCATTGAGCGCTTATAAACCTACACCGGCATCTTATAAAAGACTGCCTTTAGGGGTGATGATAACTTCTCGAGGATGCCCGTCAAAATGCACCTTTTGCGATCGCGCTGTATTTGGTTCTACTTATCGTGAGCGCAGCGCCGGCAATGTTATTGAAGAAATTGAAGAATTGGTATATAAAAACGGCGCCCAAGAAATCAGGTTTTTTGATGATACCTTTACTTTTAATAAACAAAGGGTTTTTGAGATCTGCGCTAAATTAAAGGAGCGTAGGATTAAAATACCGTGGACATGCTTAACAAGAGTAACGGATATTTCAGAAGATATGTTTAAAACTATGAGAGAAGCTGGATGTTGGCAAGTATTGTTCGGACTGGAATCTGGCGATGACCGCATGTTAAAGCTGCTGAAAAAAGGGAATACTGTCGAGCAAAATAAAAAAGCGGTTTATGCGGCTAAAAAGGCAGGCCTCAGCGTAAGAGCTGATTTTATTGTGGGGACTCCTGGCGAAACATTGGAAAGCTTAAAACATACACTTGAATTTGCCATAAAGCTAAAAGTTGATTACGCCCATTTTAATAAATTTGTCCCTCTTCCAGGGACAGAGCTTTATAAAATACTTGCTCAGCAAGGATATAAATTAGATTTTGAAAAAAACTTGAGCATATTAGATCATTCATCCATATTTTACGTGCCTGCGTTAATGAGCAAAGAAGATTTTAAGCAGTTTTTGGATTATGCAAATAAAGCATTTTATCTTAGGCCGTCCTATATTCTAAAGAGGTTGTTGTCCTTAAGATCCTTGACAGAATTAAAAGGGCAGATAAACGGATTTTTCGCTATTTATAATTTGAATTAATATGAGTAATTTTAATAATGATAAAAAAATTAATTTATTGACAATATTGTATTCCGGACTGCGTCATCGCTGGCTTGTTTATTTTCAGCCTTGTTATACGATACGCTCTTTGCTTAATCGTAAAGGTAAATGTACAATATGCGGCAGGTGCTGTTTTATGAATAAAAACCGGTGTTATTATTTTAAGGACGGCAAATGCAGGATATATGATAGGCAGCCCTTCTTTTGCAGGATATTTCCTATAGATGAAAAGGATAAACTGATGTCAGGCGTTGCTAAAGAATGCGGATATAGCTGGGACGATAAAAAATAATATGGTAAATTTAAATTACCCTGAGATTTCAATAATTCTGCCTACTTATAACGAAAGGGAAAATATAAACGACCTTATCTTTGAGACAAGCCTGTATATTGCAAATCATACAGGGAGATCTTTTGAGATTATAGTGGTAGATGATGATTCTCCGGATAGGACATGGGAATTAGTAGAAAAACAATATAATATGGATTCTAAGATTGAGGTTATTCGCAGGATAGATCAAAAGGGACTAGCTTCTGCTATATGGACAGGGATCAGGGAATCCAGGGGAAATGTAATTGCTTGGATGGATTGCGATTTTTCCATGCCGCCTTATAAGATCGCAGAACTGATTAATAAAATTTACGATGGTTACGATATAGCCGTAGGTTCTAGATTTATCAAAGGCGGGAAAGATATAAGAGGGCCGGCTGATTCCTGGACAGCTGTAATTTTGAGCCGGGCAATGAATTGTTTTATAGCTTTTATGCTGGGTTATTCTTTTAAAGATTATACAAGCGGATTTATTGCAGCAAAAAAGAATGTTTTTGATGTAGTTAAGATTAAAGGTAATTATGGAGAATATTTTATTGGGTTAATTTATGAAGCCATGAAATTCGGTTATAAAATCACAGAAATACCATATTATTGCCTGCCTAGGAGGGCTGGGTATTCAAAGACAGGAGATAATCTAATAGATTATTTAAAAAAAGGCTGGAAGTATGTTTTATTGACGCTGCAGCTAAGATTTCGCAATTGTTTAAAACTTAAAGAGTAAAAAATGAACAACGTATTTATTTTATTTAAAAAGAATGTTGAATATTTAATTTTGGTTTTTTTTATTTGTGCTTATCTTTGCTTTGCCATAAAAGACATAACCCTTCCTGGGATAAATTTTGATGAAGGTACAGTTGCGTCTGAAGCGATTAATTTATTAAAAAATAAAAATACGCATTATGTTTTTATAACAGATTCAATTTTTTTGGGAAGGAGACTCCCGTTAATGATGTCTTACTATGATCCAATTTTAGGATCTTATTTGCTGCTTCCATTCTTTTCATTATTTGGGATCAGCGTATTTTCATTAAGAGGAAGCGTGATATTTTTTGCGCTTCTAGCTTTAATCCTGACATATATCCTTACTAAAAAGATGTTCAATAGAAAAGCTGCTTTCATTGCCATTCTTTTATTAGTTACAAGCCCGGATTTCATATTGTCTACGCGGATATTGAATTTTTTCTTCTCCTACACTTTCTTTTTCTCTATGACAGCGCTTTTTTGTTTTATGAGATGGCGCGAAAGTAATCAGGCGCGTTATTTTTTTCTAGGCGCGTTTTTGCTGGGCATGGGATTATCTGCGAGCTTATGGTTTATTGCGCCCCTTATCGCTATACCTGTCGCGGCTTTGATAGCTTTTGGGAGAAAGGAGCTGACAGGTAAAACCAAGCGGATTTTTATACACTTTCTCGGGTTAATATTTTTTTTATTGGGCAATTTCTCGTTGTTCTACGCGAATTTTATCAATAAGTCCACTTTTTTTATGACGGGTGAATATATATTCAAACACTTTCGGGATACAGGATCCAATATGTCCAATCTGGATTATTTGACGAATATAACCCAGCGTTTCAAGCACCTTTTATATTTATTGGAACAGAGAGGTTTGGTAAATGAGGTTTTTATTCCAGGGGAAGGGAATGTCTTTTTCAAATACGTGTTCTTCTTTTCTTTGTTCTGGCTGATTATCAGTTTGTTTTTCAGAAAAAATTTGTATTTTAAAAAGACAAAAATATTGTTTATTATTCTTGTGGCCGGAATTATATTCATGTTCAGCCCCTTTACTTTATCTTCTTTTCATATTTCATACTTAACAATGCTGACCCCATACCTGCAAATCATTATTGCCCTGGGATTGATCGAGTTTAGCTGGTGTTTCAAAGAAAAGATATTGAGAAAAATTTCCATAGCGCTGGTTTGCTTTACAATCTTGGCACTGGCCGGGGCTAATATGAAGGCTATGAAAGGCTATTATGCCGATATGAGGAGAGCGGGAGGGCGTTCACTCTGGTCAGACGCTATCTATGAACTGGCGGATTGGATTAAAAAGGTTAAACCTTCGAATGTAGTGGCGCTGACTTTTGGATTTTCCAGGAACCTGTATTTCCTGCTCGGAGGAGAGGTTTATATTCAGGATATACATAGCAGTTCCGGTTTTAATTTTGAGGAAAGAGAACAGAATTTTAAGGATATAGTCACTACACATTTCTTGAAAGATGAGAGGACACGCTATCTTGTTAATGTTCAGTGGTGCGACCAGAGAGCGTATGAGCTTTTCAAAAAAATAGTAAATTCGGCTGGCAAAAGGCTTGTTGAAGATAAGTTGTTTTATCAAAGAGACGGAGAACCTGTATTTATGGTTTATTCTGTAAAATAAGAATATGAAATTAGCCCTTATCCAATGTCCAGTATGGGGAACATATGACCCGCCATTAGCCTTGGCTCAGTTGTCAGGGTGTTTGAAAAAGGCCGGCCATGAGGTATTTTGCTTTGATTTAAATGTCTGGTTCTATCTTAACAGATCTAGCTCTTATAAGGATTCATGGGCATGGGAACAGAGCCTTTTATGGTATAACGAAAAAAATGTAGATAAATTTTTTAAAGACAATAAGAACCTGATAGAAAAACACGTGGATGAATTGACCGGTGCAGGATCAAAGATTGCTGGTTTTTCCGTAAATGCAGCTTCGCGTTTGTCCAGCTTAAAAATAGCCAAAATGATAAAGGATGTTGACAGAGATATTGTTATTGTTTTTGGAGGGCCTTTATTCTTTGAGAAAAGATTTATCGAAGATATCTTGAAGAACGATTGCGTTGATGTAGTTATACCCGGCGAGGGAGAAGTTACTTTTACGGAAATGGCCCATTTTATCGAAACAAAAAGAGATATAGTTGATTGTGACGGGATATTTTTTAAGAAAAAAGGGGAAGTGGTTGAAACTAAACCAAGGGAACTTATAGGAAATCTGGACACCCTGCCTTTCTTAGATTTTTCGGATTTGCCATTATCAAGATATGATGATTCCCGCCATATTGCTTTTATGGCCAGCCGCGGGTGTATTCAGCGTTGCGCCTTTTGCAGTTCAAGGGCGTTCTGGCCAAAATTCAGGGCAATGAGCGGAAAAAGGATATTTGAGGAAGTAGAGTATCATAAAGGGCGCGAAGGCAGTTTAAATCCGCATCTCGGCCATATTGATTTTATAGATCTGATGTTTAACGGCAACATGAAATATCTTATAGAATTTTGTGATTTGATGATAAAAAGACAATTGGATGTTAAGTGGTCGGCGAATATGATTATCAGGCCGGAGATGGATAGCAGTGTTATCAGGAAGATGAGAGATTCAGGATGTGAACATATAATATTCGGCATAGAATCCGGCTCTCAGAGGGTGTTAGACCTGATGAAAAAACATTACTGCATAGAAAATGCCGACAGGATTATCAGGGATATGCATAAGGACGGTATCCGCGTTACGGGTAATTTCATGTTTGGGTTCCCTGGGGAGACCAAAGAGGATTTCAAAGAAACCCTGGCGTTTATCAAGAGAAATTCCGGCGTCCTTGACAGGGCATACCCCAGCCGCACTTACTGCGCCATTGAGGAATTCAGTTATATGGCAGAGCATCTGGAAGAATTTGGCATTAAGCCGAATCCGCCTAATCACTTATTCTGGGAAAGTATCGATGGGACAAATACCTATCCCGAACGCTTGCGGCGATGCAGGGAGTTTTCTCAGTTGGCGTCTTCGTTAAAGATAGACGTAGGCTGCGGGGTGCAAACCTCCGTAGACATGGATGAATTTTTTAATCTCTACCTGTATTATGAACAGAAAAAAGACATAAAAAACGCTCTTGAGTATTTATTGAGATATTTTGAATTGAACCGCTTAAATGAACATGTTAAAGACAGGCTGCGATTTTATCTCGGCAAGGTTAATGAAAACGACCCTCTGTTCAATTTTGATGAAAATACAATGAATAGACTGAAAGAGGCGGTTTCTTTGATTCAAATGTCGAATGTGATTCGAGAAAGCTATCTGGAAAATAAAAACGCCGCTGATATTAATACACTGAACGCCAGGAATAATTCCCGCCTTAATGACGCCGAGTTCAATGACAGAAAATTGATCTTAAACTCTGTTCCCATGAGATTTTTTATCGAGGTTAACGGGCCTTACATCTATAATTTTGTTTTTGACAGGGATAATGCAGATTATGACCTATTTTCATTAAAGGCATTTCGGTCGCGATTTGAGGAAAAGATAGTGCAGGTTATGTCGAAAGCAGGGGAAATTATATTTTTCGGAAACGGAGAATTTTTACTACTTGACGAAGCCGAAAATATTTTAGATTATTTTGACAATAATTTAGCAGGTTCAACAAAGATATTTTCCACCAAAGGCAACCAGCTTTCTCCTGCTATAACTGAAAAGATAATGTCTTGTAAAAGTAAATTCATCATTAATATTTTATTGCCGGCAGCCACCCGTGAACACTACAGCATTATGGCAAGAAAAGACAATCTGTTGGTTATTTTGAAGAATTTGGAATATTTACTGAAAATAAGGCAAGACCCCGACAAACTGGAGATAAATATATTTTTTACCGCTACAACATTAAATATTGATGAATTGCCGGGCTTGGTCAAGCTTACCGCTGATCTGGGAGGCATTAATAAAATTATCTGCCGATGCGCTTTTATACATAACGATACGCAGACGTATCTTTCCTGTTTTTTTCGGCAGTCCGCTTTCAATAAAGCGGTCTATGAGGCTCTTGAGATGGCGGAAAGGTTAGATTTAAAAATAGATTTTCCGCCCATGTTCGGGCAGGATGATTACCAGTGTCCAGGCTTGTGCCGTATGCCGTGGAGCCAGATTAGAATTGACAACAAAGGCAGAGTTTTATTATGCAGTGAATCAGGCAAATATATTGATACCATGGAAGCGAAGAATTTTTTAGATGTTTGGAACGGTGCGGCCTATCAAGATCTAAGAAAAGTTTTTGCAGAAAAGGGCTGTCCTTATTTCGATCTTTGTTTGCGGGCAAATCCTGCAAAGGTTAATAATTTTGACGCTCATAGAATGAAATACCAGGGTTAATGCAGTATTTTTCCGGAGGTTTCTACCATGATAGAAGTTAAAAGTCCAAATGTTCGTTTTACCTGGAATATCCATTACGCTTGTAATTATCGCTGTCCCTATTGTTTTTTTGACGGCAAATGGGTTGAGTATAAAAAGAAAAATATCCATCTTTCTGTAGATGATTGGATGAAATATTGGGAAGAAATCTATAAAAAATGCGGACAAAGTTATATTTTAATTACAGGGGGAGAACCTTTTATATACCCTGACTTTATAGAGTTAATAGAAAGGCTGTCGCAAATCCATTATCCTATTAATATCTCAACAAATGCATCGGGAGATTTGGAATCTTTTGTAAGTAGAATAGATCCTGATCGAGTTTCACTTTCCGTGAGTTTACAGTTAAATTTTGAAAATGTGAATTCTTTTTTGGGAAAGGTTAAATTTTTAAGAAAACATAGATTTCAAGGTTGTATAAATTTTGTTGCATATCCGCCATTTATAAAACAGATAAATTTTCTTGTTGAACAATTTAAATCTATAGGAGAGGAATTAAAGATAATACCGTTTTGGGGAAAATATCAAGACAAAGATTACCCGCCTTCCTATACTGATGAAGAAAAGCATATTATAGGTATCGATAGTGCATGGTTTAATAAGGTTAGAAAGAAAGATTCTATTTGCCTAGCAGGTTTTAATTCTGCCCTTATTTTTCCTGATGGCAAAGTTGCCAGATGCGGACAAATCGGCGAAAGATTCTTATTGGGCAATTTTCTTGATCAGGGGTTTAAATTATTAGATAAGCCGCTGGCATGCGAGGCGGAATATTGTCCTTGCGATGAGGGTGAGTTATTTGGCGAAAAAAAAGAGGATGATCAACAGGAAGCCGAAAGTCCTTGCGAAAAAATAGAATGCACAGCCATTATTCAAGCGGAAGATTCTCAAAGCGAACAAGCAGCTAATTCCGTAAATAACGATGATGAATATAACTCGCGAAAAACAATCCTTAGCTCTACCCCTAAGGCAGTTTTTATTCAGGCAGCAGGGCCGTGCAATTCGAGCTGCGCCTTTTGTTCCCGCGGGCCATCATATGAATTTTTTAACCTGGAAACGCACCGTCAGCGGTTTGAGAAGGCCTTGTATCCCGCTATCAATCGCTGCGAGACGATTATATTGACAGGTTCAGGAGAATATCTTCAGCTTCCAGAATCCGAGGGTATTCTGGAGTTTTTTGACAACAGTTTTCCTCATGTGCAAAAGTTTTTTTCAACCAACGGTTCTTCTTTGGCGTCTTGGGCATGCGAAAAAATTATAAATGGAAAAAGCCGCTACACTATTCACGTTTCCATGCACGCGAGTAATGCGGCTTTGCATAAAGTAATAACTCGCATGGATAACTTCGACAAAATTGTAAATTCTGTAAAATATCTTGTAGACAGGCGAAAAAGCAAAGACAAACCTCAGGTTAATCTTATCTTTGTCGCAACTACTCTTAATGTTGATGATTTGTGTGATTTTGTGCGTTTTGCTGCCAACCTTGGTGCGGATAAAGTTATATGTTATTATAATTATATTTATATTCCCAGCCAGAAGTATCTATCCTGTTTCTTTAAACAAGGCCAGACCAATAAAATACTTGATGATGCAGAAGATTTAGCTGGCAAGTTAAACATTAAGATAGATTTGCCTCCGCGTTTCGGCCTGGCTAATTACCCTGTGCCAGGTATTTGCAGAGAACCGTTTAGCCAAATAATGTTTGATGCTCAAGGCCATGCATTACCTTGCGATGCTTCTGAAGACTGCAATGAAGTTCTATCTGACGGTAAAGGTTTTATGGATATATGGAACGGGTCTTATTACCAGAAATTAAGAAAATCCCTTATTGACGGCACCTGCTCCTGTTTTAAACATTGCTTAAGAGCTAACCCTGCCGGCGTTAATGACTTTAAGTCGCATGTTATTCACAGGGGGAACAGCAAAAACGAAGACATAAATATTCTATGGGGGGATAATTTTTGAAGGATACACAAAAGGCAATGAACGAATCAGAAATTGACATATGCTACATAGATCCTATCGTGGAATCTTTTACCTATGTGAGTCAAGGCATAGATCATCTGAGAAATTATGACTCAGGTGCTTATCGCAGGATAAAAACACGGCAAAATCAGCAAGAAGAAGAGATGTCTTATTTTTTGAAAGATATTAGAAGTACTGCAAAATTTTTAGGGTTATTAGAAGAAGAGGTTGACAGATATATAGATCAATTCCTGCAGAAGTTTCCTTTTGGCTTAGGGAGATGGATTGCCTGGGATGATGCCAATTTTATTTTTTTGTACATCCTCATTAAAAAATTAAAACCAAAAGTGATTATCGAAACAGGATGCAATGTTGGTTTCAGTAGTTCATTTATCGCCTTAGCAGTTAAAGAAAACAATAACGATTGCAAGTTCTATACTATTGATGCATCTGAAAAACTTGCAAATAGATGGGAAGATTTAGGGTTATACACGCTATCTAAGCAAAGAAGGCAAGAGATTAACATGAAGCGGTTATGTGCTATGCTTCCGCCTAAAGTATTGTCAATTGTGCCGCCTGATTTAAGGGAACATATAATTTTTATTGAGGGGTTATCAAAAGATGTTTTACCGCCTTTATTGCAAAAACATCAGGAAATTGACATATTTTTTCACGATTCCGAGCATAGTTACAGAAATATGATGCGGGAATGCGGAACTGTTTTACCTTATTTAAAAAAAGGCGGGTATATTTTAGCCCATGACATTAATTTAAATTCTGCCTTTAATCGCCTATTTGCAGATAAAGGCGGAGTTGCTATAGGAGGCAACCATAGCCTCGGCGTGTTTGAGAAAAAAGAATTTTTTTATTCATTCGATAATGATAATCTTTTATTGCCGCAAAAAAATTCAGAGCATAATAATGCCGAGTTTTGCGCTGAGAAAATTTCTCTGGATTCTTTCCCAAAAAGCATTTCAATATCGCTATTTTCTGATTGCAAATTACATTGTGTTTTTTGCCCTAATAAGGCCGCAAGAAAGCCCTTTGATATTTTAGATTTTAAAAAAAGAACAGGATGTATTCTTAATGATTGTTTTGCGCGAACTGAGCGTTTTGTTTTTAAATTTTATGGAGATGCAATTCTTTTGCCTGATACGCATGAATTAATGCGCAATATTCAAGAGAGCTTTCCTGAAGCAGACAGAGTATTTTATTTGCACGGCGAATACGTTACAGATGAGACCATGGATATTTTAATCAGTACATGGGGAAGGCAGCATTACAAAGGTAAGAATTATATTCACGTGGTTCTTCCTGCCTCAAATGATAAATTTTATCGTCTAATTACAAGAAGCGAACGTTTCTTGCATGTTATTGCTAAGCTTAAAAAAATGATAGAAAAAAGATCAAACAGGGATTTAACACCTATTAAACTCATATTCGTAGCTACCACTCTTAATATTGATGATTTGCCTGATTTTGTGCGTTTCGCTAATAATCTTGGTGTTGACAAGGCAGCATGTTACTACAGCTATATTTACAACTCTACCCAGAAGTATCTATCCTGTTTTTTTAAACAAGAGTTAACTAATAAAATGCTCGATGAGGCAGAAAGTTTGGCGCGCAAATCAAACATATCTATTGACCTCCCTCCCAGGTTTGGCCTTAAAGAATACCCTAAACCTAATATGTGTCACAAGCCTTTCAATCAGATAATGTTTGATAATCATGGTCATATTCTGCCTTGCGATGCCTCTGAAGACTGTAACGAGGCATTAAATAACGGCAAGGACTTTATGCAGACATGGAACAGTCCGTATTATCAAAATCTTAGGAAATCTCTTATAGACGGCACATATTCATGCTTTAAACATTGCATCAGGGCTAACCCTGCAAGCGTAAATGATTTTAAGTCGCATGTTGTATATAGAAACAGGAGAAGAGATGAGGATATTAACGTTTTATGGGGAGATAATTTTTGATGGATACGCAAAGAATAAAATTCAGCTGGGATATTCATTATAAATGCAACTTTCGCTGTCCTTATTGCTGGTTCTATAAAGAATGGGCAAATATGAGCAAGCGTAATGTATATCTTTCTCCTGATGAATGGTTGGTTCACTGGAAAAAGATATATGATAAATATGGAGAAGTAAAAATAGAAATCGTAGGGGGAGAGCCGTCTATTTACCCTAACTTCATAGAGTTAATCAAAAAACTTTCCAATATTCATTTAGTAAAAATAACCACAAACCTATCAGGGGATGTTGATCGTTTTGTAAAAGAGATTAGCCCTGAAAGGGTAAATCTTGATTTAAATTATCACATATTTTTTATAGACATTGAAACTGTCATAAAGAAAGCGCAGATTTTAAATAACGCAGGTTTTAAATCTGGTATATGCTTTCTTGCATATCCGCCTCAGATGAAACAAATAGATAGATTGAGCAAGGTTTTTAGGGATGCAGGAATAAGTTTTGCGTTGGCAGCATTCTGGGGAGAGCATGAAGGAAAGAAATATCCTGATTCTTATACGCCTGAAGAAAAAGAAATGATGCGGCCATATTTAGGCGATGTTGACAGATTATCGTATCACTTAAATGCAAAAAGCCCCAGAGGCAAGCTATGCAATGCCGGGTATAAATATGCAAGTATACAAGGAGACGGCAATGTAGTCAGGTGCGGGCCTCTGGCTGATAAGCTTATCGGAAATATATTGAACGAAAATTTTAAGCTTTTTGATAATCCTTTACCCTGCGAAGCTGATATTTGCCCTTGTAATGAATATGACAATTTAATTACGTGTTAAGAGGTTGCTAATATGATTATTCCGCTAATACTGTGTCCTTCATGGAGCATTGACAGCCCGCCGTATAATCTGGCGCTTCTAAAAGCTGTGTTGCAGCGTAAAGGCCATGAGGTCATTTGTTACGATTTAAACATTGAACTTTTTGATCATGTAACTGACATAACCGAAAAAGACAGCTGGCTTGGCATGGTGAAAGGTAAGTGCTGGACTGATAAGAGTTTCGCAATCAGCATATTTAATAAATATGCTGATTTCATAGATAATTTTATTATCAACACATTGCTTAAATTAAACAGTAGGGTTATAGGGTTTTCAATAAACCAGAGAAATTATTTCTTTACCTTAGAGCTTATAAATAAGATAAAAAAGGCTGATCCGGAAAAGATTATAATTTTAGGCGGGTCGCATTGTTTTAGAAATGATAAAGGCCTTGAAGCTTTGCAGGAGTCAGAGGCTGATGCGATATGCACAGGCGAAGGAGAAGATAGTTTTTGCAATATTTTAGATATTATAAAGGCAACAGGCAAGCTGGATATATGCGCAGGAATTGCTTTTAAAGATAAGGAAAAAGGAATTATTATTGACGGTGGAGATGAAGCGTTTTTCGAGAATCTTGATATACTGCCTTTTGCGGATTTTTCCGATTTTAAATTAGATAAATACCGGGAAAAAATGTTGCCGGTATTAATAGGCAGAGGGTGCGTTAATCAATGCATTTTTTGCTCCGAATGGGTTAGATTCAGGAAATACCGCCGCAGAAGCGCAAAAAATGTTTTTGAGGAAATAAAATATCAGAAAGAAAAGAATTCACTTATTGAATGGTTTTATTTTAACGATTCACTTGTAAATGCAGATATGGATGTTTTAAAAGAATTCTGCTCCCTGCTTAGCGGCAGCGGAATAACAATAAAATGGTGCGGCCAGGCTGTTGTGAGAGAAGAAATGGATTTAGATTTTTTAAAAAGGCTTAAACAGGTTGGATGTCAATGGTTAAGCTATGGCGTAGAGAGCGGTAGTAATACTATTTTAAGGCTTATGCGTAAAAAATTTACCGTAGAATTATGCAACAGGGTTATTAAAGAAACGCGCGAGGCAGGAATGGATGAAAGTTTTAATATTATAGTTGGTTTTCCAGGAGAAAGCGAAACGGAATTCAATGAAACCGTACAATTTGTTAAGAATAATTTAGAATACGTCAATCTGGTTACCCTGAATCCGCTTTATTTATCGAGGGAACTGAATATTAATAGAGAAAAATGGGATATTGAATTTTCCGATACGAGAGATGATGATAATTGGCATACCAAAGACGGCAATAGTACCCCGGAGGTAAGGCGGCAAAGATTAAACATATTGGAACAAATAGTTAATGACAAGCTTTCGATGGATTTTAATATAGAGGTGGACTATTTTGTTAAAAAAGGCAATGAATACCTGCAAAGCGGCGACAAGAAAAGTGCCTTGCAATTTTATCTTGACGCGCAAAAGGCGAACCAGAGTAAAAATTTTGCACAGATAATCGATGAAAAGCTCAAACTTTGCAGTGACGGCAGGCTGCGATTGTCTTGGGATATTCATTATAAATGCAACTTTCGCTGTCCTTACTGCTGGTTTTGTAAAAAGTGGGCAGATTTGAGCAGGCTCAATAGCTATATTTCTCTTGATGAATTGATGACTTGCTGGAAAAGAATCCATTCTTTATATGGCGAACTGCAAATAGAAATTAATGGAGGCGAACCGTTTCTTTACCCAGGTTTTCCTGAACTGGCCAGCAGTCTTTCATCGATGCATTTAATAAAGATTTTTACCAATCTTTCTATGGTAAATGAATCTGCAGTAGATGCGTGGGATCCAAAGAAAATTGAAATAATCCCGACTTTTCATCCTTCCTGTGTTAGCTTCGGCGATTTTATGGCCAAGGCAAAATTGCTTAAGGATAAAGGATTTGTGCGCAATGTTTTGTATCTGGCTTACCCGCCGCAAATGCAGTTAAGCAAGTTTTACATGGAAAAATTCAGCAACGAAAATATAGCTCTTTCTATTTCCCCATTTTTTGGCACATATAATGGAGTCGACTATCCTGGCGGGTATAACAAAGGAGAGAAAGCCTTGCTGGCCTCTTGCAGTAGAGGGCATAAAATTTGTTTGTTAGAAATGGCGCCAGAAAATATATTGTCAAACCAATTATATACTGCAGATTGTGATGTGATTATTAAAGCTGATGGCACAGCAGCTTACTGCAGTGATTCAGGCAAACAAGAGATAATTGGCAACTTTTTCGATAATAATTTTATATTGCCGGAGAAAATAATGCCCCGCATATCTCAAATAAATACTATAAATAATCAGGTATCTTTGCGCGAAAAGGAAGGACACCACTCGGAAAACATAATTTATATAAAGGATGATAAGAGTCGCAGTGAAGATGCAGCGAATCAGGCTTTAGAACCTCAGATTCCCAGATATCCGCGTACTTACCCGCCTTACCGTGTTTTTTGGACATGGGACATGCTTTACTCATGCAATTATACGTGCGCTTATTGCAATATAATCCGCGGAAGAGTGAATTGTACCCCTGAACAGACAAAACATAAAATTGTTGGACTAGAGGCGCTTAAAGATATATGGGATAGGATTTTCGAGCTTTATTATAGCTGCGCTATAAGGCTTACAGGCGGAGAGCCATCTATTTACCCTGGTTTTATCCAGCTTGTTTCTTTTTTAACTGAAAAACATGTTGTTAATCTTAATACCAACCTGAGTTTTGATATTCACGAGTTCATGGAAAAAGTCCGGCCTCAAAATGTTTGCATTAATGTGAGTTTTCACCCTGAATTCATAACAATAGAAGATCTAATGGTAAGACTGCGCACGTTGATGAAAAATGGTTATGGTTGTTCTGTCTGTTGCGTAGGTTACCCGCCTTTTTTAAAAGATTTAGAGAGATACAAAAAAATACTTGCAGGAGACAATATCCCTTTTAATATGTCGCCTTTCATGGGTAGTTATGAGGCGAGGAATTTCCCTGGTGATTACAATGAGGATGAGCGCGTTATTTTACGCAAGATTACCGATGATCCCGGGGCTAAAGATGATACAAATAAAAAATGGCTTGATTTCAGGATGAATGAGGAAAAACGCAAGGATAAATTGTGCCGCATGGGCCAGACATATGCCGCAATACTGCCTAATGGTGACGTGAAGAGATGCTGCTCTCCTTTTACCAAGAAGATAGGCAATATTTTCGAAAAAGATTTTAAGATATTTGATGACGCGATGCCATGCGACATAGACGAGAAATGGAACTGCCCTTGCTTTAAGGCAATGCTTGTGGGCAAAGAAAACAACTGGATGCCTTTATGGGCCGCAAATGAGCATTCGGCGCATAAACAGGAAAAAGGTGTTCCTATAGGCTTTATAAGGGATAAATAAAAATGAAAGTCAGTTTGATATTGTGTCCAAATTGGGGAACAGAGACGCCTCACCTGGGAATTGCTTTACTTGCTGCAAACCTGAGAAGGCATAATCATGATGTGCGCGTGTTTGATTTGAATATAAGAGTCCAGCGAGGCAGTCATGGTGATCGGGATATTTGGAAGGTTGAAGATGACAGGCAATGGTCAAAAGCGGATTTTACCGAAAATTTTATTAAAGAAAGAAATGTCATAATGGATTTATTTGTAGAAGAGATTCTGGCAAGCGATGCGCAAATCATAGGTTTTTCAATATATAGCAGCACGCGCTTTCTTTCATTGGAACTTGCCAGGAGAATTAAGGCAAAAGACAGCTCGAAAATCATTATTTTCGGAGGGCAATTATGTTATCCGAAAACAAACGCGGAAACGCTCGCCAAAGATGAATGCGTGGATATAGTAGTGACCGGTGAAGGCGAAGATGTCTTGTTAGAAATTATCGATAAACTTGAGGCGGCGAACAAAATAGATTTTTGCGCAGGCATTATTTTTAAAAACAACGGCAATCTGATAAATTGCGGATTCCGTGAACCGATCAGGGATCTGGACGATCTGCCTTTCGCGGATTTCAGCGATTTTACACTTTCTATGTATGGCAATCCTTCGCAGCTGCCTGTTTTCCTGAGCCGCGGATGCCCTTATCCGTGTGTTTTTTGCAGCACGAAATTATTCTGGATGAGATATCGTGCCATGAGCGGAGAGAGGGTGTTCAAGGAAATAGAATACCAGATGAGTAGATATAAAGATGTTTATTTTTTTAGTTTCAATGACCATGTTGTAAATGCCGACATGCGCAATCTATCCGTATTATGCGATTTGATTATCGAAGCGAAGTCTAAAAGAAAACAGGACAACCCTAATTGGGAAAAAGTCAGCTGGCGCGGCGCGGCTGTCCTGCGGGACGGGATGACCGCTGATTTTTTAAAAAAGATGAAAGACGCGGGCTGTGTGGAGTTGGAATACGGCGCGGAAAGCGGTTCCTCTAGGGTGCGGAAATTGATGAAGAAATCGCCATATGAAATAGATGTTCTTGAACAGGTCATACGCGATACATGCGCTGTTGGTATCGGGGCAAGAGTAAATTTTATGTTCGGGTTCCCGGGAGAAACAGAGGAAGATTTCCAGGAAACGCTGGATTTCCTTAAGCGAAATAAGGATTATTTTTCTCAAATCCATCCTAGCGAATCATTCTGCTGTATTGACCCGGGCACGTATCTTTTTGAACATCCAGAAGAGTTTGGCATTGTTAATCAATATAGTTCACTTTTTTGGCATACAGATGATGGTAAAAATACATATCCAGAAAGATTGCGGCGTCATCAGGTATTTTGCGAACTGGCGGAGTCGTTGAACATACCGTTGAGCCCAGGCGCTTCCAGGATAAAACAGCACAAAGACGATCTCTTGCGGGAATATGATAGTTATAAGATATCACGTGAAAGGCAATGAAGCCCACCCGGGCTTAAGCCCGGGGTTACTTGGGCGGAATGCTGAGCGGTCACTACTTATCTGTAGCCTAAAGGTCGCAGTTTTCCACTCGCTCCGTTCGGGACTCCGCTAGCCGCGAACGTATAGGCAGGGTTAGAATGTCAAAAATAAATTCTGTAGAATTTTCCTGGGAGATTTGTTATACCTGCAATTATCGCTGTCCTTACTGCGGCAGATGGAATGATGAGTCCAAAGATGACCTTAAGCTGGATGTTGAAGAATGGGAAAATATATGGAAAAGGATGCATGAAAGATACGGTTCTTGCAATATGTATATATCAGGCGCGGAGCCTACGACTTATCCTAAATTTTTTGATATAATTCAGCGAATATCTGATATGCACACTATCACTATATGCACAAATTTTTCTTGGGATACAGCAGAAATACTCAATAGGAATATCAATCCGGAAAGAGTCCAGTTTACGCCTACATTTCACAGCTTGTCCGCAGATTTTGATATCTTTTTGGAAAAGGCAGTAAGATTAAAAGATTGGATAAGAAATAAAATGGTTTTTTTTGTCGCTTACCAGATGCAGATGGATAAGGTGAATTATTACAAAGACAGGGTCAACGAAAGCGGATTAAATTTTTCCATTGTCCCTTTGCGAATAGGCGATGATGAAGGCAAAATCAAGGTTACCAGCACCAAGGAAGAGAAAGACAAGATAAAATCTATGACGGATATGCATAAGGATGAGTTTGAATATTTAGCGCAGAATAAATCTCCTAAGGGCAAGCCTTGCCTGGCAGGCTGTCGTTACGCTATTATCAAGCCTACAGGGAAGGTTTTTCCTTGCAGTCAGAGCAGTCATTTTTTAGGGCATATACAGAAAGACAATTTTAACTTATCAAAAGATCCAATAATATGCCCCGCAGAATTTTGTCCTTATGAATCGCATAATTTAGTGGAAAGGATTGCGTAGTTTTGGATAAAGGCAGGGATTCGGCAGGGAGGTTTACGAGAAATGGTTTTAGAGAGTTGTAAATATTTTAAATATGTTAAAAAAAACCTGTTTAGAAAAGACAAGTTAAATTACCTAGTACTTTATGTGACTTCAAAATGCAATTCTTGCTGTAGGACATGTTTTTTTCATGAGAATTTAAATAAAGAAAATGACCTGTCTCTCGAAGAATTTAAAAAAATATCAGAAAAGCTGGGAGATATATCTGTTCTTTTATTATCGGGAGGGGAGCCGTTTTTACGAAAAGATCTTGCTGAGATCTGCGGGACTTTCATAGAAAATAATAAGGTCGACACGTTGTCCATACCTACGAATGGATATTTGTCTAAAGAAATAGCAGCTGTTGCGGAAAGATTGGCGGCCAGATTCCCTAAGACCGCGATATCAATCAATCCTTCGCTGGACGGAATGAAGGAATGTCATGACGCGATTAGAGGGACGGAAGGCAGTTTTTATCAGGCAATAGAAACCATCAAAGAACTGGCAAATGCAAAAAAGAGATATAAAAATATCCAGATTGTCGTGAATTCCGTGATCAATAAAGATAATGTAGGCAGCTTAAAAGAACTTGCCGGATACCTGTCGCAATTCAAATTAGACTATCATGCGTTCGAAATAATGAGAGGTGACAGGAGAGATGAAAGCTTAAGATTTGCGGACCTGGCTGAGATAAGGGGTTTGCATAATATCGCGGTTAAAAACAGAAAAAGGCAGATCAGGAATATTTTTGAGAAGATAATAGTAATAGGCTCTATAAAATACCTGTATAGTATAAAAGAAGAGTCTTTGGCCGGCGGGAAATGGCCGATGAGCTGTTCTGCCGGAAGGTCTATTTTGGTCGTTTATCCGAACGGTGACGTGTCTTTATGCGAACTCAAAAAACCCGTCGCTAATTTGAGGGATAACGGTTATAATATCAAAAATCTCATGGCTGGCGAAAGCTTTTCAAAGGGGTTGCGGGAAGTTAACGCAGATATATGCGGCTGTACTCATATTTGTTTTTTGAATGCGTCAATAGCAAAGGAATGGAAAACCATCTTTAAAATTTTATTTCATTATTTAAAAAATGATTAGTGTAATAATCCCTACATACAACAGAGCGGATACTTTAATAAGTACTCTTTCGTCTATAGAACAGCAGAATCTTCCTGGGGTTGATTTCGAGGTCATAGTGGTGGATGACGGCAGCAAAGACAATACCGCGAGACAGGTCGAAGATTTCAAAAAGAATGCTAAAATCAATGTCAGGTATTATTACCAGGATAATAGCGGCCCGGCGAACGCCAGGAATTCAGGCGTGGAAAAAGCCAAAGGCGACATTATGTTATTTTGCGGAGATGACAGCATATTTGATAAAGATATGATACGCCAGCATTACGCCTATCATAGAAATAATCCAAACAGAGCTGTTCTTGGGACGGCCATATGGGACGAGACAGTCAGCCCAAGCGATTTTATGCGTTTTTTAGCCCCAAAAGGCCCGCAGTTTCATTACCATACCATAAGGAATATTTTTGACGCTAAATTCAATCATTTTTATACAATTAATATATCTTTGGACAGGAAATGGTTTGAAGGCGTGAAATTTGACGCCAGATTTAAAATGGCGGCGTTTGAAGACATAGAGGTAGGGCTAGCGCTTGAAAAAAAAGGGCTTAAAATAGCTTATAATGAAAATGCCAAAATCTATCATTCTCATTACTATGCCCCTGAGTCATTTTACGAGAGGATGGTAAGTGTGGGCAGGAGCATCGTGATATTCAGAAATAAATACAAAGATCATCGGATGGACCTATTCAGGGTAGATTTTGTTTACGCCCCTTTCATGCTGTTTCCATTCGGTTTAAGGCTATTCAATATTATTTCTAATATCATGAGGAAATCTGAAATCGTAAAAAAGATATCCATAAGACTGCATTGGCTGTCAAATATAGCTTATTTTTATTCAGCTGGCATCCTGAAAGGCATAAAAGGAAAAGAATGACGTATCAACAGCCATTTTCCAGGAAAAACATTACTATAGATATTTTATTAATCGCATGTTTCTGCTCTATTTACACATATTGGTTTTTTTTGGACTTGAATAAACAAGGCCTATATTGCGACGTAGCATTATTTGGAAATGCCGCTTTATCAGTAAAAAGTCACCTTCCAGATTACTATGGTAGCGTAGCATTGAATTTATTCGGAAAAAAAATCCCGCTCATGATGAACAACTATATCGCCGCTACTGATATATATGCAACCTTACCGTGGGTATATCTCTTTGGCAATAAACCAATAGCGCTCAATATGCCTAGTTTTTTATATGGTTTTTTGTCTTCTATTTTATTATATCTTCTTTGTTTGCGCATTTATCATAATCGAATATATAGTGCGCTTACCTCTTTAATGTTAGTCACTTACCCGCCTTTTATAATAGCTGGGCGCCTTGGTTTATTTACAGGGTACTCAATTATTTTTTTTGCGCTGGCAAGCGTATTTTTATTATGCCTCTGGCAGGATAAAAAAAGTAAATTGTGGTTATTTCTGATGAGCATATCTATGGGGGCAGGTTTAGCCGGCAGAATTCAGTTTTTATGGGTTATTAACGCTATAGTTAGTTACATTTTTCTGAAAAAATCTCTCAGGCGTCAATTTTTTATTTCAAAAAATATTATTATATGCCTAATTGGTATAATAATCGGGGCATTTTCGTTGATATTAGGTAATTTATTGGGCAATTTTTTAACATTTAAGTTTATTTGTAAATATTCGCTTATTTCATATACAGGGTTATCTAATCTAAATTATCCTGTTAACTTTTTAGAGCGGTCAAAAGAAATCGTATCACTCATGGATAGCACTGGATTACGCAGTAATGCCATGCATCCAAATTACATGGGTATTTACCTGTTTATTGCAGGAGTGATTTCTATATCTCTCTGGAGTTTTTATGGATATACGAAAAATAAACGAATAGTAAATAGTAATAAATCACTGCCATTTTTTATTTTTATTTTCGTACTAATACAAGCTCCTTTTACGACCTCATTTTTTAATACTTTCCATATTATAGTTTTGCTGCCATTTATGTGTATGATTTATTCTATGCCGCTATATATGTTGTTAGAAATTATTAAAAGTAATAGAGAACCGCTGAAAATGACCCTGCTTTCGCTTAAAAGATTGTTGTACCTTGCAGGTGCTGGCGCAATGTTTATAATGGCTGCAGTATTTATCTTGTCTAATTATAGGTTGTTAGATACTTACAAGGTTTACCGGGATATTCATTCTGGGCCAGAAATTAAGTGGGATGTCATGTCCGATGTGATACGTTTTTTAGATGCCAAAGGAATTAAAAGTATCGGTATAGGCGATACGGGTTTAAAAGACACGGTATTATTTTTAACTAATTTTTCATTAGGCGATGATGAGATATTTTATGCGCCATACAAATCTATCCCTAAAGATGAACAGGAAAAAAACTTAAAAACCAGGTTTAATAACGAAAAGGAAGGATATTATTTATTTAGAACAGAGGGAGGTTCTTGGATTCACTTTTTTTCTGATTTTCAGAGAATAGCGGCTGACTGTAATAAAAAAATTGAGTTTTTCCATGAATTTAAATCCCCAGACGACATAGTAATATACAGAATCTATAAAGTCTTCTAAAATATGAGCGTAGATATAAAAGCAGAAAAAGTTATAATAGTTATGCCGGCTTATAATGCAGCTTTGACATTGAAAAAAACCATAGATGACATACCTATCGGCTGTTACAATGAAATTATACTTGTCGATGACGGGAGTATAGATAGGACTGTTGAAATTGCCGAACAACTTGGTTTATTCGTTTTCAGACATCCTAAAAATATTGGCTACGGCGCGAATCAAAAGAGATGTTATCGTTTAGCATTAAAACACGGAGCAGACTATATAGTTATGCTCCATCCTGATTATCAATATGATAGCCGGCTTGTCCCTATCGCTCTCCAGATACTTAAGATCGGCATATGCGATGTTGTTTTAGGCAATCGCATACGAACCAGGAAAGAATGCCTGAAAGGGGGGATGCCTATTTATAAATATGTTTTTAACCGTTTCCTTACGATTGTTGAAAATATAATACTAGGGCAGAATCTGGGCGAGTTTCATTCAGGATTCAGGGCTTATCGGAGAAAGGTTTTAGAGATGGTGCCTTTTGACAAAAACTCTAATGGCTTTGTCTTTGACACTCAATTTATTATACAAGCTGTTCATTTCGGTTTTACCTTAGGGGATATTCCTATGCCTGTGCGTTATTTCAAGGAAGCATCTTCGATTAATTTAAGGCAGAGCATTCGTTATGGTTTGGAGACAATAGGGAATCTTTTAATTTTCTGTTTTCACCGTTTAAAATTAATAAATTCCTCACTTTTTATTAAAGAATAATCGGAGACAAGAAAATCGCTTCGCGATAACTTTTAGCCGATTTTCAGTAGTTGGAATTTCTCTTTTGAAATTCCATACCATAAGTTAGTTGTTAGTAGAAAATAATTTTTGGAATGACTGATGAGCGATACATGTAAATTCAACCCAAATTTGCATTAGGAAGCAAGAAATTTTATAAATGAAGTAAGTACTATAGTTACACAAATATCTATTGTGATAAAAAGATGCAATAGCAAAATTTGGGTTCAATATGCGCCAATCGAATAATAATAAGGCATATATTTTTTTATTTTTTATTTTTTTATTTCATGGCTTAAATAATCATTATATTTTAACTAAAAGTAAGTTTTTTTTCTTAATAAATGCAGATAGCGGAGTATATTTTAATCATATAGTGTATAATTTTAAGATGTTTAAAAAACATGATTTTTTATTCGAACAATTTTATCTATATAGTTTTAAACCTCCTTTATATTTTTTAACCGCTATTCCATTTTGTTTATTTGGAATAAAAGACGCATATTTTATAACCCTATTTCCTAATATGATCTATTTTTCAATTTTATTATTTTCTACTTATGGCATAGGGAATAAATTGTATAATTACAAAGCAGGCCTTCTCTCAGCATTTCTTGTTTCTATGTTTCCAACAGTTTTTGCTTGTTCTCGAATTTTAATGGTAGATTTTGCGTTAATGGCAATGGTTTCCCTGTATTTTTATTTATTAGTATTAAATAAATTTGAGAGTTTCAAATTTTCTTTATTAACCGGCATAGTTATGGGGTTATGTTTTTTAGCTAAGCCGTCATTTTTTATTTATATGTTTATATGTTTAGGATATTTTTTAATTAATAAGCATAATATAAAAAATAAAAGAAAATTAAGAAACTTTTGTTTTTCTATTATTATTGGATTAATAATAGCCGCTTCTTACTATAAAGCACAGGACAATAGCCGGTATGCATATCACTTACTATTTGTCGGGCATCCTGAAGTTAGTTATTATTTTTATAGGATTATAAATTGTCAGCTCTTGCCTGTTTTTTTTATTCTTTTTATATTAGGTTCTTTATATTTTTATATCAGAAAAGATTATTTTTTACCAACCTTAATAATAGTATTTTTAATATTATTTTCAATCTCTCCTAACAAAGCAGATAGATTTATTTTACCAGTTTTTCCTTTAATTTCTATTATTATAGGACGTTATATATGCAGTTTTTCTCACAATGTTTTCAGGAAAACGATCATTGTTTTTCTGATTTTCTATAGTCTTACACAGTTTTTATTAATTTCCTATGCTAGCGAGATATCAGATAAATATAATTTTTTATACAATAAATTTAAAGATATTTCATCTTTAGATGCAGGATTATTTTCTACAGTAAAATGCAATCCTGAGTTTGAGGTTCTAAAAAAAATTCTTAAAATAATAAAAAAATATAAGGTTAAAAATATTGTTATCACAGCCGATGCATATTTTTGTAACCAGTTGTTAATATATTATAATGCTATCTCTGATTCTTGTAATGTTAATATAATAGACATGCCAGACCCTTTCTTTATTCGTGGCAAAGAGCTGGAAACCTACAGTAAGCGTATAGAGAATAGCGATATAATTATTTCTGCCCATGATATAAATAAAATATCTTCTATTCAGGAAATGAGTTTATTTAATCGTTATATGGCGATGTCTTTAAAGAACAATGTTTATAAATTTGATCTTTTAAAAGACAGGCCTTTGCCATATTATGCATATGTTAAAAAATCCATTAAGTAACTATTTATTTTTTTTGAAAAGGTTTTTAAGGTTATCTGAAATTAAAAACGATGACACTATGAATGATTATTCCCTCTCTTTTTTACATGCAGGCATTATTCATAAAAAGCTATTGTTGCGGAAATTATATGAAGATTTTTATATTGAACTGGCAGGGGTATTACCCGAAGAAAGAAAAGGAGAACTGGTTGTTGAGCTTGGCAGCGGAGCAGGATTTATTAAAGAGATTATGCCGGCAGTCATAACGTCCGATATTCTTAGGCTGCCAAATGTCGACCTGAATTTTTCGGCAATAAATATGCCGTTTCACGACTCTACTGTAAGCGCGTTTCTTATGATAAACACGCTGCATCATATCGGTAATACGCAGATTTTTTTTAAAGAAGCGAGTAGATGTCTAAGAATAGGCGGTAAACTTGTTATGATAGAGCCAGCAAATACTGCGCTTAGCCGCTTTGGACATACTTATTTTCATTACGAAGATTTTAATCCATTAGATGGCTGGTGTTTTGAAAAAAAGAAAGGGCATCTTCTTTCAGCCAATTGCGCTATACCATGGATTATCTTTTGTCGGGATAAACAACGTTTCAAAAGAGAATACCCATTACTTAAGATATTAAAAATTAAAGTTCATACTCCTTTTCGATATTGGACAAGCGGAGGATTTTCAATGCGGCAGTTAGTCCCTAGTTGGGCATCCGGACTTGTAAAATCGATAGAGATATTATCATCTTCTTTAAATAGATACATTGGTATGTTCATGACAATAGAATTGGAAAAGACGGGATAGATAGGAAAGCAGGGATTAGTTTAGAGTTATGGGATGGGATTTAATATTTTTCATTAAGGGGTTTTGGTTATGCTCCGCATAGTATGGGATATACATTATAAGTGCAGTTATAGGTGCCCGTATTGTTGGTTTAAAGATGACATGGGCAGCCGCTATTTAAAAATAAGGCATATTTCCAGCGAGGAGTGGATTGAACGCTGGAATTATATTTATGGCATATACGGGCCTAACCATATAGAAATTACAGGGGGAGAACCTTTTATTTACGATAATTTTGTTTATTTGGTCAAGGAAATATCGAAATGCCATAATATAAGGATTACGACGAATTTATCAGTAAATATCAGTAACTTTACGTCAGAGTTTAATCCTGAAAGGGTAAAAATTATTTCAAGCTTTCATCCTACTTTTGCAGAGGTAGATATTTTTTTAAAAAAAGCTGCGGTACTAAAAGAAAAGGGATATGGCAATACTGTTGTATACGTAGCCTATCCTCCTCAGCTTAAACTTATAGATTATTATAAAAAAATGTTTGAAGATAAAGGTATAGTCTTTTCCGTAACCCCCTTTTGCGGCATATATAAAGGACTTAGTTATCCAGGCGCTTATAGCGATAGTGAAAAAAAAATACTGGGGCAAAATATAGGTGAGGATGAGGACAGATTAAAATATACATTAAATAGTGAAAGTCCTCGGGGAAAGCTTTGCCATGCAGGCCAGCGATCAGTTCTCTTATTCGAGGATGGAAAGGTTGCCCGCTGCGGCCCGTTAAAGTTCAGGCCGTTTGCGAATTTATTTGACAAAGACTTTAAATTATTGGAGGAACCTCAACCTTGCGAATCGGATCTTTGCCCTTGTGATGACCAAAAATCTATTCTGGAGAACCAATGACAAAAGGAGATAACGTATGGTAAAAAAAATTCTAAATAGCGTAGGAAAATTTTTTATAGTTTTGACTAAAACAAATGAACAAGAGATACGGCAAACTGTCTTATTGGTTGATGGTAGTTTTATCCTGCCGAACAATTTTACGCTTATTATAAAAGGCGTTAGGGAAAAATTTAAAAATGCAAATATCACTGTTTTAACTTTCAGGGAAAAGGAAGGTTTTATTAAAGATAATTTTCAGGATATCGAAGTTATCACGTCAGGAAATGGTGTAATAAGAAAATATCAGTTAGCCATAAAGTTATTTTCATTATTACGGCGTAAATATGCCTTTATTGTTTTATCTTCTTTAGATGTTTCTTTACTATTAGTTACTATGCTTTTTGCCAGACAGGCTGTATTTCTCCATAACCGATGGTTTGAATGGTATAGAATACGTTATAGAACTTTTTTAGATGTGTTCCTTAGGACAAAAAGCGTTGATAAGAACCACAGAAAAATTAATCATGGATTTTCTGATAGATTAAAGTCCTTAGGAAGGTTTTTTATTATTTTATCACAGGTTCAGGAAGAGAATATAAGTCAGTCTGTATTAGTTATTGATGATGGCCAAGGTGAGATTGGCTATATATCAACCGCTGTTCGTAAAGCCCTTGTAAATTTTATTAACCCGAATATGAGCGTATTGACTTTTATTGGCAGAAAGCATTATTTTACAGGCTTATTTCCCGGGATAAAGGTGTTTACTGTAAAGGATTCTAATACAGAATATGGTTTGGCTATGCAAATGTATCGTATGCGTAAGTCTATGTTTTCTCATATCGTGCTTACCAATTTAGATATTCTGCCAATATTTGTATCTTTTTTATTCATGCATGGAAATACACTTCTTTATAATAAATGGCATGAATGGTGGAGCTTGTTTTTCAGAAGCTTGTATGGCTATATAAAAGGTGTTTTTGTCTTTATATACAGCGTGTTCATTTTTATATATTTATTGATAGTAAGCGGATATATATTGTTGAGGATAGGAGTGAGATCTTTATGGATAGGTTTAACCCAAAATTTGCATTAGGAAGCAAGAAATTTTATAAATGAAGTAAATACTATAGTTACACAAATATCTATTGTGATAAAAAGATGCAATGCAAATTTTGCCTTCGGCAGCCCTTTCTAAAGAAAGGGCTGGGTTAACCCCGCCCATCCTAATTAGTTAGAAGAATATGAAAGGATGAGCGGGGTTAACAAGCCAGAAAGAAAGCATATGAGCGTAAAATTAAGACAGATTGATGTTAGGCAGTTCAGTTCTGACAAAATCCTAAAGCATCTCGATAGGGTTAATGAATGGCTGGAAGGAAAGAATCCCTCGCCTATTACTGTTGAACTGGATATGACAAATATCTGTAATCACAGATGTCCTGAATGCGTTGTTAATTATTTCAGGGTGAATGACAAAAGTTTTCTTTCAGCCTCCGCCGCAAAGAGAATCATCCTGCAGCTGGCAGGGAGCAAGATAAGAGGATTGATTTTTACCGGCGGCGGAGAACCGCTGTGCAATTTTTATACGTTGGAAGCTGTAAAGTTAGCTAAATCAAAAAATCTGGATATAGGTTTTATCACAAACGGCTCATTGCTGAATGCTCGAGCAGCAAGGGTATTATTGGAGAATTGCACATGGATCCGCATATCTTTAGATGCAGGGTCCCCTAATGTGTTTGAATTAACGCATGGGATGAATAGGGATGAGTTTAGTAAAGTTGTTGCAAATATTGAAGCGCTTGTAAAGATAAAAAAGAAGATAAAAAGCCAAAGCACTATTGGCCTGGGTTTTCTGACAAGCGATTGTGCAAGGCCGGATATGCTGAAGGCAACTTTGTTAGCAAAGAGGCTGGGGGTTGATTACCTGCAGTTCAGGCCAATGCAGATTCATAATGGCGGGAAATTCGAGTATCACTGGGCTGATGTGGAGAGCGAGATATCAAAATGCCTGAAACATTCCGGCAATGGATTCAAGGTTTTATATTCACAGCATAAGTATGAAATGGCGCATGACCCTCAATTTGGCAGGTATTATAAAAAATGCTACGGCCATCAGTTTGCCACTGCAATATCGGCATCAGGGAAGATGTATATATGCTGCCACACCAGGGGTTATGATAAATATTGTATAGGAGATCTAGGAAAAAAGAGTTTCAGGAAAATATGGAATTCAAAAGAAAGGATCAGTGCTGTAAACAGGATAGATTTCTGCGATTGCATACCATTATGCAGGGATAATACGTTTAACCAGATACTATGGAATATAAAGCAGTCAAGAGAGCATATTAATTTTCTATAAACCCAAAATTTGCATTAGAACCTTAACTTTGATATGACTCCTTATGCCGCAAGTAGTTATTCTAATGCAACGCATTACAAAAAGATGCACTGCAAATTTTGCCTTCGGCAGCCCTTTCTTTGGAAAGGGCTGGGTTAACCCCGGCCATCCTAATTGGTTAGAAGAATATAAAAGGATGGGCGGCCCAAAGGGCAGATTTTGCTAATGCAAAATCTGGGATAAAAATGGGCAAAAAGATTTTAATTATAAAATTGGCATCAGCGGGCGATGTCTTGAGGACAACAACGCTTCTATCCGGGCTGAGGGAAAAATACTCTGATAGCAGGATAACGTGGATTGTCGGGGCTTCGGCGCGGGAATTGTTAGAAGACAATGCCGGCATAGACAGGGTTTTAGTTTATAACGAAAAAAGCGCCTCGCTGATTAAGACAGAGGAATTCGATATTGTTATTTCTTTGGACAAGGCCCGTGAAGCAGTGTCTTTAGCCATGCTTGCAAAGGCGCCTGGAAAATATGGGTTTGGTATGGATAAGCATGGGAAGTTATGCCCGCTGAATAAAGAAGCGGAATATTCCTATCTTCTCGGAATAGACGATAACTTAAAGTTTTTTAAGAATAAAAAAACTTATCAGGAGTTAATATTCGAAACAGTTAATCTCGAATATAAAGGCAATCCGTACGAGCTTGTTTTGGACAGAAAACATATCGATTTTGCGGATAGTTTTTTAAAAAAAAATAATTTAGACAAAAATGAACTAATCATCGGCATCAATACAGGGGCAGGCAGGGTCTTTGCAAATAAGAATTTAAAAAAAGAAAAAATAGTTGATCTGATAAAACTGCTATCCGTAGAAATAGATGCAAGGATGATATTGTTGGGCGGGCCGTTTGAAAAAAATATCAATGAATATATTAAAAAAGCAGCTGGCAATAGAGTGATAGATAGCGGATGCGGCAATAGCCTTAAGGAATTTGCCGCATTAATAAATAATTGCGGCATGGTTATTGCTGCTGATACGCTTGCCATGCATATAGCAATAGCGCTTAAAAAGCCAGTTGTGGCGCTTTTTGGGCCTACATGCAGCCAGGAGATAAGCTTGTATGGCAGAGGTTATAAGATAGTAACAAAGGCAAAATGTGCGCCATGTTATAAGAATAAATGCGATAAAAAGCCAACCTGCATGGATACTATATCTCTGGAAGAGATAGCTAAATCAGTAAAAGAGTTCACAAAATCCTCTCGTTGAACATGAATAATAATATTAATGTTTCCATTGTTATCCCTGTAAAAAATGGAGAAAAGCATATCGGCTCTTTATTAAAGGCTATATTCTCTCAGGATGTAAACTTTGGGTTTGAGGTTATTATTGTGGATTCCGGCTCGAAAGATAAGACGCTCGATATTGTTAAACAATATCCGATAAGGCTCTATCAAATAAAACCTTATGAATTTAACCATGGCCTTACGCGGAATTTTGGCATATCTATGGCAGAAGGTAAATATGTGGCATTAATGACTCAGGATGCCGAGCCATATGATAATCATTGGCTTATGAATCTGATAAGCGCCATAGATTCTGATGAAAATATAGCTGGAGTTTATTCTAAGCAGATACCGTATCAGGATGCTGATGTTTTAACGCGTATGATTGCAGGCAGATCATTTGCCTCAGAAAAAGTTAAAAGGGAAAGCGAGATCAAAAATCCAGAGGAGTACAAAAGGTTATCGCCCCAGGAAAAGCATCGTTTTTGTAATTTCGATAATGTTTCATCGTGCATATGTAAGGCGGTATGGAAAAAAATCCCTTTTCCTGAAACAGGGTTCGGGGAGGATATAGAATGGGCAAAGGCTGTTCTGGAAGCTGGTTATCGGATTAATTATGTGCCGGATTCTACGGTGTACCATTCGCACGAATTTTCAATATCAGGATGGTATAAAAGAAACAGGGTAAATTCCAGTAAATTAGCTGCTCTTTTTGGTATCCATGCAATAGATAATGTTTTTAGACTGGCTGCATTTTTTATTATCTATGCAGTAAGGGATGTTTTTTACATCTTTAGAAATAAGAACCGCTTAAGAGGCGTATTCCGAAAAATACACCTTGTCCTGTTTTACTCTTTGGCGGGGGTGTTTGGCCAATACAAGGGCACTATGGATTCTAAATGCCTGAAAAGGCGCTGATATGAAAATACTCCAGGTAGTCCATAGCCTGCCGTTTCTTAATCAGGCAGGCACAGAGATATATACTTATAGTTTGTCACTAGAATTAGCTAAAAGGCATGAGGTTTATATTTTTTCCAGGATTTGCGATGAAAGACAGGAAGAATTGGAAATTACACAAAAGACAATGGACGGTATAGGAATTTATTTAATTAACAATACTTTCAGCCAGTGCGATTCTTTTGAAAAATATTATAAAAATCCTGAAATAGATAAAAGATTTGCAGATATTCTTGATAAAATAAAACCTGATATAGTGCATATCCAACATCTTGTTTTTTTATCTACAGGATTAATAAGAGAGGCGCATAAAAGAGATATTCCTTTGATATTTACGCTTCATGATTATTGGTTTATCTGTCCTAAGTGGCACCTTTTAAAAAAAGATTCAACCCCTTGTGATAAAAAGATATTTGACGAAGAATGCGTTGATTGCATGGGAGAATTGCTTTACATCACAAAAGGCGCAAAAAAGTGCCATTCCTTTTGCAAGCATTTATTGCCGGGCAGTATTATCAATGTTTTTAAGAGGTTGTATTTTTTATTTATGAAGAAAACCAGGGATAATTCTTATTATATGTGTAAACTTAAAGAGAGAGAAGGTCATGTCAGGGATATTTTAGATAAGGTCGATTTATTCCTGGCGCCTTCTGAATATGCAAGAAAGGTGCTTATTGAATTCGGGATCCCTGCGCAAAAGATAAGATTATCTATCAATGGTTTACCAGAGATGTTGTCTCAGGATTTACATAAGACTAAGAATAAAAAGATCAGATTTGCTTTTATCGGGACAATTATTCCTGCGAAAGGATTGCACGTCTTGATACATGCGTTTAATGGGATAAGCAATAAAAACGCAGAATTAAAAATATACGGAAAGCTGTATCCTTATAGAGGCTTTGAATTCTATATCCCTTACCTAAGAAAAATCATAAGGAATAAAAATATAACTTTTGCAGGAGACTATAATAATACGGATGCAGGAGATATTTTCAGAGGGATAGATGCGCTGATAGTCCCTTCGATATGGAATGAGAATGCCCCGCTTGTTATAAGCGAGGCATTCTCATCCAGGACTCCTGTAATAGCTTCAGACATAGGAGGCATTCCTGAACTTATAAAAGATGGCGTAAATGGTTTACTTTTCAAAGCGGGTAATGTAATGGATTTGCAAAGAAAAATGGAGTATGTGCTTTGTAATTTGCAGGTAATAGAGAAATTCAAGAAGAATATGCCAATGGTAAAGAACATACAAGATAATGCGATAGAAATAGAAGAACTTTATAGCAAATTGACAGCTTGCGGAATGGCCAAAGGAGATAAAGAATGCCCGGTATGATGGAAGATAGAAGCGTGCCGCGGGTATTATTTTGCACGATAGTGATTTTTTTTATTTTATGGATTTCTTTAATCCCTCAGTCTATCCATGATCGCTGCTCGTTTTATTCAAAATTTTTTATAACAGCATTATTTTTAATATGGTTGATATACAAAAAAGACGTTGCATTTCTGTTTTACCGCGAAAACATATTTTTATGGTTATTTTTAGGGTGGCAGATTTTTTCTGTTTTGTTTGCGCATGATAGACAAGCGGCATGGCAGAGATACGCTGATTTTGTAATGCCTTTCGGCGTTCTATATTTTGTTTTTAAAGAAGAATTAAATCCGGCTAAAGCTAGATTTATTTTATTTGCATTATTTTTTAGCGCTATAGCCGTTTCAGCGATAGGCATATTGGAATTTGTATTTAATAAGAGTATAGTTTACGAGCATTTTATAAAAAATGCGTTTTATGCAAGGTATATACATGAAGCAAGAATAATGTCTACCATGATGTCTCCTGTTATAAGCGGGACATACTTGATGTCTTGCCTTCCCGCATCTTATTATGTTATAGGCGCGCTTAATGGAAGAATAAAACGTTTATTCGCTGTATCAGGTATGGTAATAATAATAACAGGGCTTATTTTAACATTTACAAGAACAAGCTGGTTGGCCGCTTTAATAGTAACAATTTTATATGTTTTAAGAAAAAATATAAGATTGTTTTTAATTCTAATTTTTTCATGCTTTTTGATTTATTCAAGCCTTGCTGTGGCTGTAAAGATCAGGCCTGTCTTGGCAGATAGAGTTAACTATAAGCATTTTATCAATTATTTATTAGAAGGGCACAGACTGAAGAGGTATCCTGTCACTTTCAAAATGGCTAAAGATCATCCAATATCTGGCGTGGGGCTCAACAATTATAGAATTGTGTTTGATGGTTACTATGGCCGCAAAGATGAGCCGTTTGAATTTAAAATTCCTGATAACATGTATCTTATGATTATCGGAGAGTCAGGGGTGGTGGGATTTGGGTTATTTGTCATGCTCATTTTTTTTATACTAAAGAAAGTAATCAGGGATTTAAGAAGAAACGAAGATCAACATGAACAGCTAAGGCTGGCGTTTTTTTTGATGTTGATAGGCCTTTTGATTCATATGGTAAGTTATGAACTTTTTTATTGGGTTACCCCGTTTTTTTTATTTTTATTGTCTTTAGGGGCTGTGTCAGGGAATTTGGGGTATAAAAATAATTAGCCGCGCTATAAACCCAAATTTTACAATAGCAAAATTTGGGATAAAATTATAATGTTATATGCTAAGAAGGACGCCCTTAGATGTGATGGTGTCAGCTATTTGCTTTAGATTTAGATAGCCCAAATAAAACCCACCAGAATAGGCCTACCTCAGGGATGAAATAAGTATTATCAATAAGGTTGTGGAGTAGAAATGCGAGGCCTGCCAGGAAAATATACCTGGATTTTGATTTAACTTTGGCTAAGAAAGTGATTACAAGATAGATCAGCGCGATGAGCCCGAGAATGCCTGTTTCTGTCCAGGTTTGCAGGAGCATATTATGAGCGTAGCGGGTGTTTGTGCTAAGACCAACCTTATATTTTAAGAATACTTCCTGAAAATTTCCCGGGCCAACCCCTAATATAGGATGATCTTTTATGACAGCTATCGCTGTGCGCCAGTAATTCAGGCGTTGGATGATTGAATTTTGCGGGTTATCTAAATTCATCAGGCGTTCCCAACGGGTAATTAGGATAAAGCCTATCACGAGAAAGATTGCTATTAAAAAGGCGATTGATGCAGCCTTTTTGTGTTTGATGGATTTATAGGATAAGAAGAATAAGGTAATCATGGTAATAATCAGAGACAGCCATGCGCCGAGGGATTTGGTAAGCAGCAAGGCTGCAAAGATCATCAAGATAAAAAACATATTTGGTAAAAGGTTTAAGGTTGAAGGTGTAGGGTATTTTTTTTCAGAAAGTAAATGCAAAGTCAAGAAAAATATCATTATTAAATATCCACCGAGAATGTTTGGCGAAGGGAATGTAGCTATCGCGCGTTTATCAAGCAGAATGTCTCTGGCATACGAAGAATGCCTGAGAAAATCGCTGTTTATTTTTTTAAGATAATTTAGCGTGTGGCTATAGCCCCAGAAATACTGATAAATTGCGTATAGGCTTATTATTACGCCTGCGATGACAATAGTTTTTATCAGTAATTTTTTCTGTCTCTCATCTATTTGAGAAACGATAAAAAATATAGAAGCGAAGCTGAGGAATTTAAGAATCCCAAGGATAGAATTATTGATATTGATTGAGTGAGCAGCGGAAATAATGTAAGCAGATAAAAGTAAAAATATACAATCGTATTTAACCTCGCAGGTTGTTGTCTTGTCTTCTGAAGCCTTGGCGAAGAAGGAAGGCAGCCTGCGAGGTTTTTTAAAGGCCAGTAGTGTTATAATAGCGATTAATATTAAAGTAATTTCACAATAAGTTTCCAATATAGGATACGCCAGGCCTGAGAAAAAAGGCCTGAAGAAAATAAGGGATAATAAAGGAATAAAAATAAAGGATGATAAGGTTTTAGGTTTTAGGTTTTCCATGATATAATATAATTAATTGTTAACCGTGAACTGTTAACTGTCAATTAGATTATGATATCAATAATAATCGTAAATTACAACAAGAAAGATTTACTGAAACATTGCCTGGATTCTGTGCGGGCGCAGAGTTTTAGGGATATTGAAATTATAGCGGTGGATAATGCCTCTACGGACGGAAGCGCGGAGATGATAACTGCGCATTATCCCGAAGCCAAATTGATAAAAAATACAGTTAATCTGCTTTTTTGTGAGGCGCAGAATCAGGGCATAGAAATGTCCAAGGGTGATTTTGTATTATGCCTTAATAGCGATTGCGCGCTGGATAAGGATTATTTGGCGAAAGCGGTAAACGCGGCGGAAATCAATGAAAATATCGGCATGGTAAGCGGCAAGATTTTAAGAATGGACAAAAAGATAATTGATTCTACCGGGTTATTTCTGGGGAGAAACAGGAAAGCGGTTGAGAGAGGTTATAACAAAGAGGATAAAGGCCAATACGAAAAACCGGGATACATTTTTGGCGTGAGCGGCGCAGCCGCGTTTTTCAGAAAGAAGATGCTTTTGGACACAAAAGATGAATATGGTTATTTTGACAAGCGGTTCGGGATGTATTACGAAGATTTGGATTTATGCTGGAGGGCCAAAAAAAAAGGCTGGAAGGCTTATTATGCGCCAAAGGCAATAGTTTATCATGTGAGAGGAGGCACGGCAGTTAACAGGAGTGTCGTTTCTCGCAAGGGCCAATTTAGATGTTTGGAGAATAGTTTAAAGAAAAGATATATTATTAACAGATATAAATGCATGATTAAGAACGACACTATAGCAAGTTTTTTAGCGAATTTGCCGTTTATTCTGTGGTATGATATGAAAATTTGGAGTTATTTTGTTGTTTTTCGTTGAACTCAGTTGTTCTCTCTTAAGAGCTGGTACAAACTAATGGAGGGGCAGGTGACAGATAATGGCACATAAAAAAGCGCTTATTAACAAAGATATAGTCACGGACGTATTATTGGTAGCGATTTTTTGTTCAATCTTTACATATTGGTTTTTCCGCGACCTGGATAGTCAGGGGATATATTCTGATGTGGCGCTGGTAGGCAGCGCCGCTTTGTCGGTGAAAAATAACACCCCTGATTATTATTATGCCAACGCATCTTTAAATTTTTTAGGGAAAGAGATGCCCTTGATGTTAAATGACTATAATGCGGCTACTGATATATACGCTGCAATACCCTGGGTATATATTTATGGAAACAAGCCGATAGCTCTTAATATCCCTGGTTTTATTTGGGGGATTCTTGCTATTCTTGTCATGTATCCGCTTTGCTTTAGGCTTTTCAATAGTCGCTTATGCAGTGCCTTGGCATTGTCGATGCTTGTTACCAGCCCTACTTTTATTATCGCCGCGCGTATCGGGCTATATACAGGAAACTTGACCATATTTTTTTCGCTTTTAAGCGTGTTCCTATTATTTTTATGGCAAGAAAAAAAGAAAAAAATATGGCTGCTCTTCATGGGGTTGTCCTTGGGTATGGCATTATCCGGAAAGATCCAATTTCTATGGTTTATCAATGCCATCCTGGTTTATATCGCGATAACGAAAAAGACGAGAAGAGATTTCTTTATTTTAAAGAATATTTTTGTGTTTGCGATAGGCATGCTTATAGGGGCATTATCGTTCATCTTGGGCAATATAACCGGGCATTTTTTAAGCTTTATCTTTTTTAGTAAATATGCGTTTATCTCGCGTACCGGGATACATAATTTTAATTATTTCTTCAATTTTATGGAGCGTTTTAAAGAAACTATCTCGCTTATCAACAGCACTGCCCTGAGAAGCAGTGCGGAATATCCGAATTATTTAGGAATATATCTTTTTTGCATAGGAACTGTTTTTATAGCTATAATGGCGGTTTATAAACGCACTAGGGAACAAAAATTAAAGGAAAATAATTCATCGCTGCCTATACTGATCTTCATTTTCATTATCGCGCAGTCGCCTTTTACGATGACCTATTTTGATGTGCATCATATGATCATTCTCCTGCCGTTCATGTTCTTGGTAGCGGTTTTCCCTGTATATGTAATGTTTAAATCTTTTGCAAGCTGGTTACTGCGGTTATTGGGAGCAGGGGTTTTGCTGTTGTCGATATTATTTATTGTTCATAACTGCAGGCTGCTTATCGATTACAAGGCTTACAGGAATATACATTCCGGCGAGGAGCTAAAGTGGAATGTTCTGCCTGATGTAATACGTTTTTTAGGCAAAGAAGGAATCAAGGAGATAGGCCTGGGAGATACGGGGATGAACGACGCAATATTATTTTTAACTAATTTTTCGCTTGGGACAGAGGAAATATTTTATGCGCCGTACAAATCCAGTCAGAAACAAAAGCAGGAAGAGCTGTTTATCAATAGATTAAATAAAGAAAAGGAAGGGTATTATCTTTTCAGGGCAGAAGAAGGCGCCTGGATTCATTATTATCCTGATTTTCGAAAGCTGGTCTCAGCATGCGGCAAAAATATAGAGCTTTTTAAAGAATTTCCGGCGCCTGGAGGACGGGTGGTATATAGATTGTATAAGGTATATTAATCCGCAGAAATTAATCAAATGAAATTTTACAAAAAACGGGCATTTTTAATAATAATAGACATTATTTTCTTGATCATTATTTTGAGCGGATATTTTTTCTTTGCTTTTGACCACTTGTCCGAACAAGGGATATATTGCGACGTGGGGTTGTTGGGCAACAGGGCGATGGGTATTTATAAAAATCTGCATATCGAAGGAGAAGATTTTATAACTTTTTGCAACAAATCCTTTCCTTTGACACTTTTTGACTATCACGGCCCTGTAGAGATTTATGCGTTTTTACCGGCTATGTATATATTTGGAAATACGGCTTTTTCTCTTCATGTCGTTCCTGTTATTTTTGGCGGCTTGGTCCTGCTGGTTTTTTATGCTTTAGTCCTTTTGCTATATCGAAGCAGGCTTCTGGCAGGATCGGTAAGCGTAATGCTGGCATTTTTACCTACATTTATCGCGGCAAATAGGATTGGTCTTTACACAAGCACGCTTAGCATGTTTTTCGGCGTATCTTCTGTGCTTTGCTATGCATTATGGATCAGGAAAAATAAGTTTTACTGGCTGGCTGCCGCGTGCTTTCTCCTGGGATTAGGGATAGGAAGCAGATGCCAGTTCTGGTGGCTGCCGCCCGCTTTGCTGATTTTTGCAGTAATTTTTTATCACGAACAGTTTTTAAGAATAAAGACGATGCCTTTTTTGAAAAAAGCTTTTTGTTTTTTCGCGCTTTTTATAGGTTCGTTTCCCCTGGTCTTGTTTAATATACGCAGCCAATGCCAAACCCTGCGTTTTTTCACTAAACATGCCGTTGTGAGCGCTGACGGGATCCCTAATTTACATTATATTAAAAATTTCATGGAGCGGGTTAACGAATTGGTCAGTTTATTAAATAGCACCGTCTACTGCGGCGCTAACGAAAATCCTGTCATTGTTTATACGTTTATCGCAGCTAGTGCAGTTCTTTTATTGAATGCGTTGTTTTTGCCTATTTTGGCAAAGCGCAGGATATCCGGCGTTTATCTTTTTCCGCTTATTATTTTTTTATTAGTTTTTTTGCAATCCCCTTTAACATGCTCAGGCATGTCAGCCCTGCATATTTTTTACATGCTGCCTTTTGCGTTAATGATAATCGCGGCGGCTGTCGCTTCATGTCAAATCCGTTTCTTGCGGATGTTCTTTTCGGCGCTGCTTATAGCGGTTGTGATTTTCTCTTTGCGGATTAATTTTATTTCGTTACTGGGCCGCGAGGCCCATCTATGGACGCATGGCGGATCCGAAGTGCGGTGGAACATAGCTTTAGATGCGTTGGAATGGCTTAAAAAGAATGGCATAGAGCGCGTAGGATTGGGCGATACAGGAATAAAAGACGCGCTGGTGTACCAGAATGGCTCAGACAAAGGGATAGAAGAAGTGTTTTACGCGGATTTTCTGGGAAATTTCATAAGCAGGGAAGCCAAAGAAAACGCGCTGAGGGAAAGATTGCGCGGGGAAAAAGAGGGGTATTATCTTTTCCGGCGTTATCCATGGGTGCCGTATTTTGATGATTTCGCAAAAATAGCCAAAGAGGAAAATAAAGACATAACTATCGCCAAGGAATTCAAGATGCATCAACAGGGCGGAGAAACAGTTTATGTGCTTTATAAAGTAAATGACACTATCCAAAAATAGATACTTCGCGTTTTTCATAATAGCCTTCATAATTATTTTTCACGCCATCAATAATTATTTTGTCCTTGCCGCGAGCTGTTTTTCAAATAATCCGGACGCGATAACATATTTTAAGGGGGCTTGCAGACTGCTCGGAGCCATAAAAACCAATGCGCATAATATATGGGAACTGCCGCTGGTAACATGGAAGGCTTGTTTTGACGGGATGCATACCACTGTTCGTTCGCCGTTTTTTTATCTTTTAGCGTTACCGGTTATTAATATGAATATGGATATGAATTGGGCGATAATGTCCAATATGATTTATTTCTGCGTTCTTTTGTTTTCTGTATACGGTTTAGGCAAAGAATTGTATGATAGCCGAGAGACAGGTATTTTAGCGGCTTTTTTAATTTCTTTTTTTCCAGGCATATTTGCCATGTCCAGGTGCTATTTCAGGGATTTCGCTTTGACAGCCTGTCTTGCGTTAAACGCCTATCTTTTTATGAAACTGTTAAAATCAAAAGGCAGAAACATTTTTATCATGTTTTTCTTAGCGGCTTTTTCTATCTTCGCGGGGTTACTTATCAAAGAGTCTTATATCTATTATTTGCTGTTATTTCCTTTGTTTTTGCTTACAACAAAAGAATATGGTTGTAAAAGTAATGCCGTAAAAATTATTCTAGCCGTCATATTAGGTCTCGCGTTTTCTTTAATATGGTATCTTAATCTAGACCTGCGTTTCATATATGCCGCGTGGCAAAGAACGGTAATGGGTTTTGAAACAAGCAGAGATGCCATGTTTTATGTCAAACATCTCTACACTATGCAATTGATGCCGTTATTTTTTATACTTTTTGCGCTGTCCGCAATGCATTATTTTATAAAAAAAAGCGCTTTTCTTATGATCACGGTAATCTTGCCTTTGCTTATTTTTTCATTCAGTTCCGCTAATAAAGACGGCAGGTTTATACTTCCGCTGTTTATATTTATCGCCCTGGCTATCGCATGGGCCGGCCGCAATATTCAGGTTAAATGGAAAAATGTCACAGTGGCCTCTATAATTATTTTCTCGTTTTGGCAGTTTTTTTGGGTTACTTACGGCGATGCTTTTCCTCCGCGCAAGAGCCGGTGGCAGACTGACGGCTTATACGGGATTGCCAGGACGCCTAATTATAAAAAAACGGCCTCTATCATATTGAATATTATCAAAACATCGCGTAAGCCCGGGGTAAACCCGGAAAACGCGTCTATTATAATATTAGATAAAGAAAATGAATTGTATTGGGCGATAGATGAGGTGTCTGCCGGCTCAATGGAGAATATGTTCCAGGTGGAGCGGCATTATCCGGATTTCAACTGCGACGATATGGTTTTAACCGGGCAAAAAATCAAAGAAGACGTGCTGGATTATGATTATGTCGTATGTGTCCGGCCCGCGGATTTCTTCACCAGGAACGGCAATGATTATTATAGAGGTTTTATCAGGAATAAAGGGCGTTTTGTCCTGATAGATAGTGTCGTTCATTCTCCGGAAGTCCTGTTCGATATATATTCACGGATTCCATAAAAAGGGGCATATGGCAAACGGTCATGATCTCAAGGTTACAATTGCGGTATTAGTTAAAGATGAAGAGAGCACTATAGGAGTCGTGCTGGACGAACTGCTTTTATATCACCATCACGATGACATAGTGGTGATTATAGACGGGATAAAAAACGCTACTATCGAAAAAGCCAGGCAGAGAAAAGTCAGGATAATACATGGCAGGGAAAAAGGCAAAGGAAATGCCGTCAGGCTTGGTATAGACAACATCGCAAGCGATGTCCTGGTATTTATGGATGCAGATGGTTCTCATGCGTCAAAAGATATAGCAAAGCTTATCCGGCCGATAATAGAAGATAAAGCGGATTTAGTAATAGCGTCCAGGATCAAAGGGGGAAGCGAGGAGTTTAGCGGAAGCATTAAAAACAGGCTGCATTACTACGGAAACATCTTGAGTTCTTATATTATTAATTTAATTTGGGGGCAAGGCAATAATGTTATAGCAGATTGTCAGAATGGATTTCGCGCCATAAGAAGCAGCGCGGCAAAAGAATTGGGTTTAAAAGAAGATAGTTTCGCTATTGAACAGGAAATGGTCATAAAAGCTATAAAATTGAGGTATAGGGTTCAAGAGGTAGCTAGTTATGAGTTTAAAAGAAAACATGGCAAATCGCATATCAGTATGTTAAGGATGCTGCCTAAATACATAAGATGTTTTATAGCAAATCTTCGTTAGTGATTAAATAGGCGGATAATGTATGGGCTACGTATTAGGGATAACTTGTTACGGAAGCCATGACGCCGCCGCAGCGCTCATTGAAAGCGGAAATGTAATTGCGGCGGTAGAAGAGGAGAGGTTTTCAAGAAAAAAATTCGACCGCTCATTCCCAAAAAATTCCATAGACTATTGTTTGAAGTATGCGGGCATTGAAGCGAATGATTTAGACGCGATCGCATTTTTCTGGGATCCAAGGCTCTATCTTGCCGAGAGGCTTAAATATTTTTTTAGATATTTGCCGAATACGGTAAATCTTATTCGATACGGAAGTGATCAAGGCAGGCTTTTAGGCATAGAACGTGAACTGCGAAAACGATATAATTATAAAGGTAAATTTTATTTTGTGGAGCATCATTTAGCTCATGCCGCTTCCGCATTCCTGCTGTCACCTTTTGAAAAAGCCTCTATTATATCTGTAGATGGCATAGGAGAATTCGATACTACGTGGTGCGGGACAGGGGAAGGCAGCATAATACGGCCCATATACAAGTTAAGCGCTCCATATTCCCTGGGCCAGGTTTATTCTTCTGTTACGCAATATCTGGGTTTTTCCCGGTTATCGGATGAGTACAAGGTCATGGGCCTGGCAGCTTACGGGAAACCAAAATTTATCGATCATTTCAGGGATATTATACCGCTGGATTCTAAATTGTATAAAGTAGACATAAGATATTTCTCTTATTTTTGGGGAGGTAAAAAAAGATATTCCGGCAGATTTGAGCGTGTTTTCGGGCCTCCCAGAAAACCGGATGAGGAGATATCGCAAAGACATAAAGATATAGCCGCGTCTTTACAGATGAGGCTCGAAGAAGTAATATGCCATATTATAAAAAAAGCCGTAGAATACACAGGAATCAATGATGTGTGTTTAGCCGGCGGCGTAGCGCTTAATTCTGTCGCGAACGGGCTCCTTACGGAAAATAAAATAGCAGAGAATGTTTTTATACCTCCGTGCGCGTCTGATTCGGGCGCGTCATTAGGCGCGGCTTTATTCGTTCATTACAGGACACCGGGCTGCGATAGAAGGATTTGTCTCAGGACAGCTTTCCTGGGGCCGTCTTACGGTATTAAAGATATAGAGGCGGCATTGAACAAGAAAAAGATAAAATACAGGAAGACGGATAATGTTTACGCCGAAGCCGCAGGATTTCTCAACGAGGGAAAGGTAATAGGCTGGTTCAGGGGAAGGATGGAATTCGGACAACGCGCGCTGGGAGCCAGATCCATTATCGCCGATCCCAGATTTCCTGAAATGAAAAACATCGTCAATAAAAAAATAAAATACAGGGAACCGTTCAGGCCTTTCGCGGCTTCTATTATGAAGGAATATCAGTCAGATTTTTTTTATCATTCCCGCCAGACACCGTTTATGACCGAGGTGTTCAGGGTTAAGGAAGGCAAGGCGGCCGAGGTTCCCGCCATCGTTCATGTAGACGGCACATGCCGCATCCAGACTGTAATAAAGAATGACAACCCATGCCTGTGGCAATTGATAGATGAATTCCGGAAGCTTACGAATATCCCTTTAGTCCTGAATACCTCTTTCAATAGAAAAAATGAACCTATAGTGAATACCCCCGAGGAGGCATTGGAGTGTTTTTACGACACGGGATTGGACGCGTTATTCATGGAAGATTTTATCGTAGAAAAGACCGGAGGGGCATCATAAATGTTTAATGGTCCGGAACTGAAAATGTTTTTCAAGGTTATAGGCGCTAATTTTAAAAGGCCTTCTTTTCCCGCAAAACTCGGGTATATCACTACTTATCGCTGCAATTTGAAATGCAAAATGTGCAAGATATGGAAAAAAGACGTTGCTGATGAACTTAACTGCGGCGAGATAGAGAAGTTTTTCAGGCGTTCGAATCGATTTTCCTGGGTAGGGATTACGGGCGGAGAACCGTTTTTAAGAAATGATATCCATTATATTGCTGAAATTGTCATGGATTCATGCAAAGAACTTTGCGTTCTTCATTTCGCGACAAACGGCACGCTAACGGAAAAGATTGTTGATACTGCCGAAGATCTGATCAAGCATAAAAATTCCAAAGCAAAGATACTTTTCTCTATCAGCATAGACGGCAAAAGAGAGTTACATGACTCGATAAGAGGTGTTCCCGGATCGTGGGAAAAAAGCATCAGGACTTTTACCAGGCTTAAAAATATGCCCGGAATCGAGCCCAGGATAAACATAACGCTGACCAATCATAATATGGATGCGTTCGAGGAAACGTTTTTGTCTGTAAAAGATGTTTTTCCGTCCCTGAAGTTTGATGACATCGGAGTGAACATGTTTCAAAAATCACCATTTTATTACTCAAATCAGGATTTGCCAGATTTGAGATCAGATCATCTGGCGCATAATATCGATAAAATACTGCTTATCGATAAAGAAGAATTTTCGTACAATAACTTTATCCGCAGGCTATACTTGAGAACCTATAAATATTTTTTAAGCCACAAAAAGCCTCTTTTTAATTGTCAGGCGTTGGCGTTTAACTGCGTGATCGACCCTGTAGGAGACGTATATCCTTGCGCGGTGTTCGATAAAAAGACAGGTAATATCAGGGATTTTAATTATGATTTGTTGTCTTTTTGGCAAAGCAAAGACATTAAGCAGTTAAGAAAAAAATGTTTTCATAATAATTGCCCGTCTTGCTGGTCTCCCTGCGAGGCGTATAGCGCGATTATTTGCGGGTTGATCAGGCAAGCGCCGCGTTTAACAAAGATTCTGTAAAATGATTAAAAGACCGGAATGCTCAAGATATTAGAAATAAAACAAAATTTTAAAGCGTTAGTGTTGGGGATTGCGATCAAAGTATAATGATTATTTTTTAGATGCTTTTGGAGGCGATTTTGGCCATTGCACTCCGGTTGGTAACAAGCTTTTGGCTGAAAATATAGCCAAAGTTTTGATTAAGCATTTCAAAGATAGGCGATATTAAAATGAAAATTATCAAGCCTTTTATATTAATTTTACTGGTTTTATCTCTTTGCAGTGTAATTATTTGCCTGGCATTTGAAATTTATCTGCGCGCAAAAGGAGAATTTACAACTAAACAATTTCTCGTAGGAGAATCCGGCTGGAATAGAGATGTCGAAAAATATAAGTCGACAGATTTGGTCCCGTCTAGCGACGCCGGCTTGGGATGGGAACTTAAACCAAAAAAAGATTTGCTGAACGCTTACGGAAGATTTAAAAAAGGAAGGCATACTAAGCCAAAAGGGGTATTAAGAATTATAGCAATAGGGGATTCTATAACCCAGCAGGGTTTTTATGAAAGATTTTTAGAAGATCGGCTCAACTCAATGAATTTAGGTTATCGCTTTGAAATTTGGAATTGCGGAACATCTTCGTACAATATCGGCAATTATTATCATTATTTGAAAAAAAAGGCGTTGAATTTTAATCCTGATTTGATTATTTTGGGTTTCTGTCTCAATGATTTTTCAGACACCAACATTACTTTATTTACAGGGGGAAAATATTATGAATTTCATAACCCTTTCGAGGTCATTGGTTTTCCTTTCAGCCAATATCTTTTTTTGCATTCCAATCTTTATCGTTACGTATTGTTTCGTTTGGAAAAAGCAGAGTTGATTAAAACCGATGTATATACCATTGCAAAGCGTAAGCTAGATTCTATAATAGATATTTGTTCTAAAAAGAAAATAAAAATAATAGCGCTAATTTGGCCTTATTTAAAAGATGTTTATAACGATGCTGATACAGGTGAGTATCGCAGGGTAAAAACAGCTCTTGAAAATAAAAGGATACCCTTTATTGATTTACATGATGTATTAACGGATAGGAGCGATTTGACCTTACGCTTAAACTCTTACGATTATATTCATCCTTCAGAAAAGACATTTGGTATAATGGTTGATAAGGGTATCTGTCCTTTTGTAGCTTCTTATTTAAAAAACAGCGGGCTTTTACATAAACGATAGGTAGTGTAATTATGTGTAAAAACAGGCAGGGATATGAAAGCAGAAAAAGATAATATTTATGTTATAAAGGCCATGAGTACATGGCGTAAAACCTGACTGTTATACTAAATGATATTATTAGAAACCGTGGCTTATGAATAGAATAGGGCATTCATATAATTTGATTAGGGATAGGAATAGGTTATTTTATTTTTTCTTTATCTCAGCTATTTTTTTGTTATTAGCGTCTTTAAATATTGAAAAACCTACTCCTGGTTGGGAGGAAACCTTTCTTACCGCACCCGCAATTTCCATACTAAAGGATCGGGCTGTGTCTTCGCAATTCACTACTATCCAGATTGGCGGGCGGCGTTGGCCTATTATGGAAGCGCCTTGGATCGGAGCTATAGAGTCGTATATAATACTTCCTGTTTATGGAATGTTCGGGATCAGTATTTATACCCTGCGTATTACTCAAATCCTGTTAGCCCTCATTGTAGGCTTGCTCTTTGGGTATTTGAGTTTCATCATGTTTAATGAACGGGTTTCAAAGGTTACTGCACCGCTTATCTTATTCAACGCCATATATTTATTTTATGGAAGAACAGGGTTCCAGGGCGTGATGCTGGTATTATGGGGGACGTGCGCCTTGAGCTTGATATTTTTTTGGAAATGGGCAAAGTCTAAAAAAATCCATTGGCTGTATCTCGGCGCTTTTAGTATGGGGTTGGGGATGTACGGTAAGCTTCATTTTTTTTGGATTGTTTTAGGAATTATTTTTGGATGGATCCTGCTGATGAGATCCCAATCTATAACAAAAGTAGGCGCGGCTAAAGTTATCTTGGCTTTCGTGATAGGTTTTTCGCCCTATATCATAGAAAACATTCGCACTCAAGGTTTCGAAATACATCAACTTATAAATCTGTTCTTACATCCTCTAGATGGTTCTAGCAACTTAGAATATCTTAAACATTTAGGCATACGGCTTAAGCAGATGACGGATGCCATCCAGAGAACAGAGTATTATATGCATGAATCTTTATTGTTAAGATGGCTAAAGACAGCCCCTCTTATTCTCATAGGTACTTTGATGTTATCAAAAGTTAGGAAAAAAATGGGCGATAAAGAAAAACCCATTTTTTTCCTGCTTGTCTGCATTTCATCTTTCATGCTTGGCGTTTCCTTCAAAGGGACGCCGCTGGGGTCGAATCATGTTTTGGTAGTGCTTCCATTGATCCTCATTTGCAGCGCCGCAATGCTGAACGTCCTGTTTAAAAACAGATATTGTCTTATATTCGCGGTGTGTATTATATTGATTCCGGATTTTTTTATAATATACAACTATCATATTATGTTGAAGAAAATGGAAAAAAGCGCCATCATAGAGTTATCAAATTTTTTAATATCGCAAAGATGTTACGATCCAATCCTTGTTAATGGCTGGTGCTTAGAGAGTGACATAAATACCATGTCCAGGGGAAAGGTGTTCCTTGCTGAAGGTCAATTAATCAAAGAGAAAGAATATGAAGAATATATGAAGGATAAAAAAGAACGGTATATCTTAATAAAAAATAAAAAATTTAATAACGATGAAACAGACAAAGAAGGATGGTTAAGGTTTAGTCAGGCGCTTCAGAAAAATCAGCGCAGGGTCTTCACATTAAAAGAATATCTCATAGATGGGGAAATTGTTTCCGTATGTGCGATTGAATAAAGGGGTAAATATAAACCGGGTAGGCCTTCGATTTATTATATATATAAATATGATATTACATTTAGGCAGGGAAGTTAATAGATTTAAAAATGTCGTGGGGAAGTTATTAAGCAGAAAAATATTTAATTTTAACGAAGAAGATTCCTTGGACTACGCCTTTTTTCATGAAAACGGTTTATTTTCAAAAACAGAGGCGATCAAGAAGATAGCCAGGGAATATAAGGAAGGCGCTGAAGCCAGAAAACATTTGGTAATGCTGGACATAGGCTGCGGGACAGGCGAAATAGATGAAGTGATTCAGCATGATTTTAGCAGAATCATAGGAATTGACTGCGTTAAAGAACCCATTAAAAAGGCGATTGCAAAAAAGATAGATAATGCTGACTTTCTGATTAGCAACGCAGAGAAATTATGTTTTTCAAATGAATCTTTTGATATGGTGATATTAATAAATACCTTTCATCACGCTTACAAATCTATTCCTATTGTTGTTAAGGAATCATTCCGTGTTCTAAGAAGAAATGGCCTTCTAATAATATCTGAATTTAACCCTTTTAATCCAATAGGGTTACTTTGGTTTTATTTTCTATGTCCCGTAGATAAAGGAGGAAGAATGATAAACCCGATATATTTAAAAGAAATAGCGGAATTGACAAATGGAAAAACTATAACAGCGTTTAAGCCTCTATCGCTAAGTTTTTATTTTGAATATATGGCGATATACCAGAAAATTAATTAAAAATGGATATCTCGATTATTATACCAGTTTACAATGAAGAAAATAATTTAAATGTTTTATTTAAAGAATTGAAATCATGCATAGGTTTTTTAAGAAAAGAATACGAGATAATCTTTATTAATGATGGGAGTATAGACAACAGTGCTGTAATCCTGGATGAAATTAGCAGGTCCGATAAGAATGTTAAGGTTATCCATTTTGATAATAACTACGGCCAAACAGCGGCAATAGACGCGGGCTTGAGATACGCTAAGGGAGATTATATTTTGTCGATGGACGCGGATTTGCAGTATAAAACAGAAGACGCGGTTAACGTGTTTTTAAATTTAAAGGACTATGACGCGGTTTTTTGCTCAAGGGTTGGCAGGCAAAAAGCAGATGGTTTTATAAAGGCGGTTTCTTCAAAGATAGCCTATTATGTCAGGAATAAAATATTAAGAGAAAATTTCAGCGATATCTGTTCTTTGAGGGGGTTCAGGCGGGATTGCCTTAGAAATATAACGCTCTATAAAAATTTCGAAGTTTTTATCCCTTCTTTAATAAAAATGGCCGGTTTCCGCATAAAGGAAATAAAAATCAATAGTTATCCTCGTAAATTTGGCCGCTCAAAATATAATATAAGAAACAGGCTTTGGAAAGGATTAATTGCTCTATTTGTCGTGAAATGGATGCGGAATGAAAGATTGGCATATAGGATTAAAAAAATAACAGAAGGATGAATGTGTCGATTTCCCATTCGTGCTTTCGTATCTAAAAAGAGAAAGGCTGTTATGATCCGCTTAGTATAGGATATGTAATATAGATGTAACTATTAGATGCCGTTATTGCTGGTTTGAGGATAATCCAAGCAGCCGCATAAATCTCTCAAATTCCAGATGGATAGATAAATCAAACCCTGGTTAGCGGTATTGCACATAATTTATACGGCACGCGCCTCAATTAATTATTTTAAACCCAGATTTTGCATTAGCAAAATCTGCCCTTTGGGCCGCCCAACCCTTGTATTTTTTAAATAGTTAGGATGGGCGGAGTTAACCCAGCCCTTTCCAAAGAAAAGGCTGCCGAAGGCAAAATTTGCAGTGCATCTTTTTGTAATGCATTGCATTGGAATAACTACTTGCGGCATAAAGAGTTATATCAAAGTGAAGGTTCTAATGCAAATTTTGGGTTAAAATTAAAATTTGAATAATGCAAAAAATAGATATTTTATTGATTCGGCCTAATTCGGGAATACCAATTCAACCAGCTCCGCTCGGCCTCGGGTACTTGGCGGCAGTCCTTAAAAAAGATAATATCAATGTGGATATTAAGAATTCTTTAATCGATAATATGTCTATAGAAAAAACAGTGTGTTTTATAAAAGAACTCTGCATAAAAATAGTTGGTATTTCATGCTGTAGCGATGAATTACCATGGGTTCAAGAACTTGTTAGAAATATTAAGTCCGTCTTGGATGTTAAGATCATTGTAGGTGGCCCTCATCCATCAAGCGTATTGGAAGAGATATATACAGATATTAATGGCATAGATTTTTCAATTTATTCGGAAGGCGAGATTGCAATTTCTTCATTAGCAAGAGTAATTTTACAAAACAATCTAAAGCCAGAGAGACTTAATGCTATACCAAATCTTATTTGGAAAAATGGAGGCAAGATAGTAAAGAATCGCCAGAAATTTATAGAAAATTTAGATGATATTGATTTTCCATCATGGGATTTAATTAATCCAAAAAAATATTCTGCTAGGATTCCGCATGGGTTTATGTATAAAGCATACCCATTTGCCCCTATGGTAGCAACGAGGGGTTGTCCTTATAGCTGTAGTTTTTGTGCCGCGAATAAGATACATGGGAACAGGCTTCGCATACGAAGTGTCGGCAACATAATAAGAGAAATAAAATATCTATCAGTAGAGTATGGGGTTAAGGAATTTTTTTTTGAAGACGACAACTTTACATTTAACGAGAACTTCGTGAAGGAATTTTGCATGAAAATAATTGGCTCAAACTTGGGCGTATTCTTTAGCCTCCCGAACGGTATTTGCGCTGATAGAATTAATGAAGAGATGCTTGTATTAATGAGGAAAGCAAATTTTTATTCGTTTAGCGTAGGGGTGGAATCAGGATCCCAAAGAATATTACAGAAGATGAGAAAAAAAACGAACTTAGAAATGGTGAAAAATAAAATTTCTTTAGCTAAAAAATACGGGTTTTACATTACTGGTTTTTTTATAATGGGTTATCCGGATGAAACACGTGAAGATATCATGTTAACCATTAAATATGCTCGCGAAATAAATATAGATAAAGCAGTTTTTAATAAATACTTACCATTGCCGGGAACGGAAAGCTATAACAATTTAGTAAGCAAAGGAGAGATAAAACGCCAGCAATATTTCGAGGGGGTTACTATAAAAGACATACCATATAGCCCAGAAGGCATTTCAGGAGACGAACTTAGGGATTACATCAGGAAAGCCATTATATTATTCTATCTGAGGCCATCAATAATCCTGAAAAATATTTTTAGAATAAAATGCAATCAGCTCATGTCTTTATATACTATATTTAAAAGATTTTTATGATTATTCATAGTGTCCAAAAGATTCTGAAGATATATACTTACCTGCCTCGAGATAATTTAGTAAAAATATTCATATTATAAAAATGCGCTTAGCGGGCAGTATCATAACCGGAAGTTATTATGTGGTTATAATGTTAAAATAGAACGAGTCAATGTTTAGACACTAGCGATAAAGTCAATCGGCATTTTATTAAATTTCCCGCATATATTATTATATAATTGGTATATATTAGGAAATTTTTCTCGATAGCATAGGAAAGATAATGTAAAATATTTTGTACACTTTCCTCACAAAAGCTCTTTGAAATGTAAATAAAAATGGCATACCATAATGGTTGACTATAACCATTTAACCGGGCCTATTGGCC
>Ga0247842_10000768_pt1 | contig 61413 bp, 38 predicted proteins | sample LaCruzMarch2015__3_FD_192411 | JGI IMG/M metagenome (GOLD analysis project Ga0247842, IMG submission 192411) | Freshwater microbial communities from meromictic Lake La Cruz, Castile-La Mancha, Spain - LaCruzMarch2015_19m | ecosystem: Environmental > Aquatic > Freshwater > Lake | place: Spain... | reverse complement strand
GTACCTTTGTTTTGCTTGTAGTCATGGCTTTGGTTTTTATAATTTTAAACAGTAAAATTAAAACTTATCTGACCGAAGCCTGACTTTACAAACATAAGAACTCAAAAGTAAAAAATTTAACCGCAGAAAGCCGCTAAGAAAAACCACAGAGGATCGCAAAGCATTAAAATACAGCAGAATAGCTCTGCGCAACTTTGCGCCTTCTTTGCGTTTCTCCGCGGTAAAAAGACTTTTGATACAGCCACGAAATATTTATTTGATAATTCAGTTATTATCAGAAATCATTGTCAACAAAAGATGAGAGTCAGGAATACGACAACTAATAATTCCCTTTACTTAGTTTTAAATAGACTATCCAATTATTTTATAAATTTTGTAATATGACAACCCGACGTGAATTTCTTATAAAATCGGCAATAAGCGCCGCAGCAGCTACCTTAAGCTCCTCTTTGAATGCAAAAAGCGATCAGACAAAAAGTCTTTCATCTGCATCAGGGAACAATTCAGATGTTACGTTTCCAAGTAATCAGCATTTTAAGTCTGATAACACTTTACCCGCATTGCAATGGTTCCCCGATGCAAAATTCGGGGTTTTCATCCATTGGACCCTCACAAATGTTGCCTTAACGCCAGGGGAGGAAAACCTGAATTTTATAGACCAGGCAAAAAGTCGGGCCGCCCGTTTTTCCGCCGATAATTTTGATGCGAAAAAATGGGCCAGAGATTTCAAATCATGGGGGGCAAAATATGCAGTATTAACAACCAAGCACCACATTGGATTTGCCCTTTTCGATGGGCCTGCCGGTTTCAGTGTCATGACTTCAAGCCCTGTAAAGCGTGATCTGGTTAGGGAATATACCATTGCCATGCGTGATGAGGGGATAAAAGTGGGACTTTATTATAGCCTCCCTGATTGGAGCCATCCCGATTATGCATCCCTGACAAATATCAAAGCCAGACCGGAAGAGCAAAAAGCAACACGTGCCTATGCAATAAAAGATGATCCATTACGATGGAACCGGTTTGTTAAGCAGATGTTTGCAGAAGTGCGCCACTTATGTACTGCTTATGGAAAAATAGATCTTCTCTGGTTTGACGGCGATTGGGAACGTAGTGCTGAACAATGGCAAACCATGGAACTTGCTAAAATGATTTATGAGCTTCAACCGGGGTGCGTCATTAACAACCGGCTTAGAAGTGCTGACCTCGGACACTATAATACCCCCGAGAATGTGGCTCCGTTGAACCCTCGCGAAGGATGGTGGGAATTCTGCATGACCCCGGGAGATAACTGGGATGGAATTGCCGCCAACACAAATATCAAACCAGCGAATGAAATTATTCGGATTGTCGGTGACGTATTGGGAATGGGGGGCAATTTCCTGATTAATGTAGCGCCCCTTGACAAAGGCGCCATACCAAAAGTACAATGGGATAACATGGACCAGATTGGACAATGGATAACTTCACATTCCCAGGCTGTATATAATACGCGGTATGCTTTGCCCCACGGTTTGTTTAACGGGGCAGTTACGCGCAAAGGTGCCACCCTGTTTCTGATTGCTTTCGATACCCCCCGTAACGAGCTGGTCTTAAAGGGAACCAATGATGAAGTTCTGAAAATAACCCACCTGCTTTCAGGGAAAGAACTTAAATATCGCTATTCAGGAGGATTTGGCGGCTGGGGCAAAAAAGGCTGGTTGTATATTGAGGTGCCTGAAAGCTGTATGGATAAATTTGCAACAGTAATTAAGATAGATTTTAAAAACCATGAGGTTAAGTTTGATACCCCTTCCGGGGAAAAAATTATTTACAAAGACTGAATCTTAATTAATATGAAAAATCCAATCCTACTGATCACACTGCTGGCTATTTGTTTTTCTGCTTCATATGCACAAACTAATGAATCTTTGTCAGGATTCAACAAAAAAATGAATATCCTAACGTTAGGTGCGATTGGCGATGGTGTGGCCAATAATCAGGCCATTATTCAAAGTAGTATTAATGAACTATCAGGAAAGGGCGGCGGGGTGCTCATCTTTCCAGCCGGTAAATGGTCTGCAGGGGATATCTCATTGAGGGATTTTGTAACCTTGCAACTTGAACCTGGCTGTACCCTGAAAGGTAATATAACCATCCAGGATATTAAAAATACGGGAATAATTGGAACAGGGTCAGACAGGCTTATTATCGAAGGAAGGGTCAGTTTCAACAATAGCCGAAATATTGTCCTTAAAAATATCTTCAGCCGCAAAGGATGGGGAATACAAAATTGTCAGGGAGTTGAAATTGACCGGGTAAAAATAGAACAGGAAATGGTGCGGCAACCAAACGGACTTGCTATTACCTGTAGTGGTTGCAGGGATGTTTATGTGACTAATTGCGAACTGACATGTAACGACGACGCCTGGTGCCTGAAGAGGTCAGGTGAAAATATCCACATTAGTAAAAGCATCCTTTGCGGCCGTCAGGCAGCATCATTTAAAATTGGCACGGAATCGGATGGCGTGTTTAAAAACATCACCGTTACCGACTGCATCATTTACAATTCCACACGTGCAGGTATCAACATCGAATCGGTTGATGGTTCGTTAATTCAGGATGTTATTATTTCAAACGTTAAGATGTATGATGTGGCGGCTCCCTTGTATATTCAACTCGGTAATAGGGACCGTTATAATAAAGGTTCAGGGGAAATAAAAAATATCACCATTTCAGATGTTGAATATTACGGCATACGCAATGATGATGGAATCGGATCCTCAATTATTGGCCTGCCTGGTAATCCAATTGAAAATGTCACGATCAGCCGGGTGCATTTCAATTACAAGGGAGGCGGCACAAAAGTTGATGCTGCCCGTATAGTCCCGGAACTTCCGGAATTTTATCCGGAGTTCGATATTTACGGAAAATTGCCTGCCTATGGCCTTTATTGCCGTCATGTAAGTGGACTTGCTTTGGGTGACGTTACTGTCTCATTCGCGGAAGCAGATCTGAGACCTGCAATAATATGTGAGGATGTTCAGCATCTTATGATAGAACACTTTGAGGCAAAAACCTATATCGCTCATAATCAATATTCCCCGCCTTTTGAAGAAAGTGAGCCAATGATAAGGCTTAATCAGGTTAGCGATGTGACGATTCTTCAATGCCAGGCTCCGGCTTTCTCGTCGCTTGTCATGTTACATGGAGAGCAGACCAGTAATATTTCTCTACTTAACAATGATATAAGTCTGTGCCAGGTACAACCTTGGCAGATTGGGGAGGAAGTTAGGGGGAACATTTTAGTGCAACCAAAGGCAGAAATTAAATATGCAAACCAACCAGAGGCTGAACCGGTAAAAGTTGGGGAGCCTATTCAGGCAAAATTTGCAGATAAAAGCTCGGGTAAATTCAGCGGTGCAAATGTCAGCACCATTTCAGATCAGACACCTGACAATTTTATATGGATTGACCGGGACAAAGACGGTATTTTGGATGAAAACGAAAAAAGCTATAGTGCTTTCCGGACCGCTATCGAACAAGCCATTGCCGGGGATGTTATCATGGTCTCACCCGGGAATTTCTCTATTCATGCAGATCAGCTTCCTCTCCTTGTTAATAAACCCCGGCTGGTGATCCGTTCTGTTTCAGGTGCTGAACGCACAATAATTCAGGTAAAAGGCGCAAATCAGGACTTGAGAAAACAACACAGCCTGTTCCTCATTAAAGCTGACGGAATCACTATTGATGGACTTTCAATGAAGGCAGCTACATATAATATCTGCGCAGATAGTGTCAGTGATTGCACAATAAAAAATAATATTTTCGACTTTTCAAAAGGGTATCATATTTATCTCGTGAAATCTTCGGGGATTAAGATACAGAACAATCATGGCAGGGCTTCTTTGTACAGCTTTCTCCAGATGGAACATTGCCGGAATTGTCTGATCGAAGGAAATCATATTCATGGGGACCCGTGTGGGTTCATGGTTGAAAGCAGCAGCAACAATCTTTTCAGAAAAAACCATTTCGAAGGATTGGCATGGTATGGTATAACATTACTAAATTCCGAAGATAATATCGTCGAAGCCAATTTGTTCGATAGTATCAGAATTGAAGGATTGGAACTGAGGGGTGCTTCTTTGCGAAACCTGATTACCGGCAATACTTTCCGTTTTCAAAAGAATTCAGCGATCCTGCTCGACGGGGAATCGAGGGAGAATAAGATTCAGGGAAATAACATAACAGGTAACAGGGGCATGGGTCTCACCAATGAGACAAATTATCAGGTTGACGCTATAAAAAATTGGTGGGGTGCTACAGACGGCCCTTCCGGTGCAAACACAGGATCAGGTGATCCGGTTGATAAAAATGTACTTGTAATACCATGGTTGACTAAGCCGGTTAATAGGGTTAAGGGTCAATAAAATAACAGAAATATGAAAAAAATATCTTACTTATCATTGATTTTCTTTTGCGCGTCGCTTGGGATACAAGCTCAGCAGGCACAATTTATCGGTGACAAAAAAGTCTATTACGGTGCAGCTTATTATCCTGAGGCATGGGATATGAAAACTGTTGATGAAGATATACAGCGTATGAAAGAGCTGCACATGAATGTGATGCGGATGGCTGAATTTTCATGGGTCTTAATGGAGCCTTCCGAGGGCCGGTTTGAGTTCAAATGGTTGCATGAGGTTGTTAACAAACTCTATAAAAACGGGATTTCTGTGATTTTGGGCACGCCAACTGCAACACCTCCTGTATGGATGAGCGTTAAATACCCCGAAATCTACCGGGTACAGGAAGATGGGTCTCACCTTAGTTATGGTGCGCGAAGGGCCTGCAGTTATACAAATGCCAGATATCGTGAGCTTTCCGGGAAGATTTGTGAAAAGATGGCACAGGAGTTTGCGGATGATCCCGGGGTTATCGGGTGGCAAACAGATAATGAATTTGGACTGTCACACGACTACAGCAATGAAACAAAAACACTCTGGCATCAATGGTTATCAAAACGTTACGGAACCATTAACGATCTAAACAAATTATGGTGTACCCAATTATGGAGTCAGAAATTCGATAATTTTGAACAGGTTCCTATGCCGGGGAAAAGTTTATGGCACCATACATCCCTCGTGTTCAACTGGAGCCGTTTCACAAACGATATGATCGTTGAATTTCAGGACATTCAGTTAAATGCCATCCGGAAATACTCTAAAGCACCGGTAACCCATGATGGTATGCCCGGACAATCTTTGGATTATGAAAAACTTTATCATAATCTGGATTTTATGGCTGTAAACAATTATCACAGTTTTGAAGCCTATGACCTTATTCAAAGTAATTACGACAGGATGCGCGGATATGGTAAAGGATTTCATTGGTTATTTGAAACTGCCCCTAACTATTCCGGGGGAGGCAACAACGGAAATACCTGGTTTCTGCATCAGCCTGAAAACAGTTTGTATGCTGCTATCTGGATGAACTATGCAATGGGGGGCCAGGGAACTTTGTTCTGGCTCTGGCGTCAGCATCCCGCAGGTCAGGAGATGGTCCATGGTTCAGTAATATCAGCCTGGAATAAGCCGGCGGCGAATTGGGGGGACATAAAAAAACTCGGTGCTGATCTTGAAAAAGCAAGTGATTTCTTAATGAATGCTCCCGTTGCTCTGGCAGAGGTAGCAATTTTCTGGTGTCATCAAAACCTGGTAGGGTTATCTATAGAACAGTATGCCAATGGATTGAATTATTATCAGGACTGGACATACCGTTTTTACAGGCCTATTGCTGATGCCTATATTCATCGTGATGTAATACCTCAGAGTGCAGATCTGTCAAAATATAAATTACTATTTGCCCCTTTGATGCCATATATTTCGGTTGATTTGCGTCAACGTTTGAAAACGTGGGTTCAGGTGGGTGGTATACTGGTTCTGGGGCCAATGAGTGGCTATCGCAACACGGAATGGGCTGCCTTTACAGATTATGCCATGGGGGACCTGGAGCCATGGTCCGGCATTGAAGTGGCTTCCCGTATTCCGATAGGAACAAAACGAAGGCAGATGGAAATTCCTGTTATGCTTAAATTCACAGATTCTCCAGGAATCAATTCCCCGGAAGCAATGTTATGGAGCGAGGCATTAACAAGCAAAACGGGCAAAATCCTGGCTACCTATCAGCAGGGGATGCATAAAAGTTTACCAGCTATTATTGAAAACCGCGTTGGGAAGGGGAAGATTGTGGTCCTTGGTACAGATCCCGGTATAGATGCATTTAAAGCACTGGCGATAAAATATTCCGGGGAAGCAGGCATTATACCAATAGCCCTGGGCGATCCGGGTGTTGTAGTTTCACCAAGGAAGGGGCCTGTTAATAATGGAGTAGTTGTAGTGAACATCAGTCAGGAGAAGAAAACTATTACCTTACCAAAGAAGGGGATGACAGATATCTTAACCGGCTCAGAAGAGACTGATATACTGCATTTAAAACCATATGAAGTAAAAGTATTAAAGTTAGGGCAGGTGAATTAAAATGGATCTCCGATAGAATTACTTTTAGACAATATTTTTTAACCTTTAATGAATTATTATGAAACAGAAATTGATTTTTTTATTATTCATCCTGATAATTTGTGGAATAATAAATGCCCAGGAAAGCATTACAAAGCCCTGGATATGGCCTTCTGAGCCTCCGGCAGATTGCCCGTTTAAACAATCCGAAGAATTGACAGGAGTGGCTTTTACCCCAAAGATTAAAAGATATTTCCATAAAGGCTGGGGCTATGCCGACACATGGTATCCGTCATGGGGTGGTGATGATATTTTGTATTCACCTTTCACTGATGGTACCACACCTCGCCTGGACGATAGAAGGGACCATGCCAGATCGTTTGCAGAACCATATATGACCGGATTAGCAGCAATGGAAGGCAAGGACCCTTTTAACCTGAAAGTATACAGCCTTGGGTTAATGCACAATCCTGCTGCACCATATAAAGGCAGGTATCCGTGTGGCAGCCTTATGTATAATGGTATCTGGTATTATGGTACATATTGCCTTGGCCCTGATGGGGAGGCAATTTATGGCGGTGTAAAATATAACTGGCCATGGATGGGTTGTTTTGTGGGTTTTCAGATTTCAAAAGACACAGCCCTTACATGGGAAAAAGTGACTGTTTCACCTGAAAATCCGATTTTTAAAGAGAGTGGGCAGTATGGACAACCAGTAAAATTTGGAGCTCCACACTTTGTCGATTTCGGGAAAAACATGCAGTACTCGCCTGATGGAAATGCATATCTTGTTGCCCATGGTGCTGTTGCAGATGATCCCAAGCCACGTTTTGGCAATCTAAGCTGGATCTCCGGCGACCAGGTTTATATGTGCAGGGTAACCCCCTCGCCTGAAAATATGAATGATATGTCGAAGTACGAGTTTTTTGCAGGCCACGGTAACGATGGAAAGGCAATCTGGACCCATGATATTAATAACTGCAAACCTTTGTTTGAATGGAACAATTTTGCCGGATGTGTAACCATGACATATTTTGCCCCTTTGAAAAAATATATAATGAGTGTAACTGACGGTTGGCCTACTGCTTTTAAAATGAGTTCATATTTTTTGGAATCAGACAACATTACAGGCCCTTTCAAATTAATCGCTTATCTTAAGGATTTTGGCGAACAGGCATATTTCTTAAACTTCCCGACTAAGTTTATCAGCAATGATGGCTACTCGGCAACCTTATTTTTTTCAGGCAATTACGCAAGAAACTGGAATGGAATGGCAGTAAAACAAAACCCTCCTGGTACTGCATATGGATTGATGGTGCTTGAAACTATTTTTCTTACAAAAAAGAGCTATAATGAATATAAAAACAATCCAAGGCCTGCAGCTAAAGAAATTGGTAAATAAGGGCCATTAAGTGTTGACAATAAGGAAAATGTAAGTTTTGTTCAATATGATGAAGATATTATAATTATTAATGCAAGTTCTTTATAAGCTGGATGATTGTAACCCTTAATTTGAACTATGAATAAATTAATATTGCTGTTTGCACTGTTGTTTCCAATCAGAATTCTGGCACAGGAATTTGAAATAAACCTTAAACAATCAAAAGCTGTAGTTTATCCGCCAATACAACATCCGTTCTATAAATGGATTAACCAGCAAGACACAATTAAACCAAAAATTGCATGGATGAATGCCGAAGATGTAATTTACCATGAACTAAAAATTGATAATCCGAATTGGCAAACAGCACCTGAGTTCTGTGCTTTAATGAACCAGAACTGGGTATTCAACCGTAAAATGCAATGGATCAGAACTAACCAAAATATAATTGCTTACAGTTCAGGCGGTAATTTACCTTTAACAGGCGAAAACCAATGTTCCCGCTGGTTTACCGATCCTAAAAACTATATTTTACAGCAGGGAGCCTACACCGTTTTTACCAAACAATCCCAATTGCGCATAAGGGATGCAGTTGTATTACCTGCCTTTCAGTTTCACACCGGCCAGCATCCTCTTGCAGACCTGCAGGTTGAAAGTGCCGAAAGCTATTGGCAGTTTAACATTAGTATAAAAGGGCGTAGCGGAGCACCATTTTATTCAACTGCCTGGCAAAAAGGGAATGGTAATTTCCATATAAAAATAAAAGAGCTTTTAGAAGAAGCAGGATACAACCTGAATTATGCTGAATTGCATTTTGCTATGTCGGTTTTTTCTAATTCTCCTGCCGATAGTGCAAAAGTGAAATTTAAACTTAATTTGATTGCCGGTAATGCAGTAATTGCATGTTTGCCGGTTATTAAAACCGTGCAGAATGCTGCATCCGGCATTGATTTGTCTGCAATTGTTGTGGATAAAACCGGTGCAATGATAAATGACAAAGATATTTCTGTAAATGCCTTAGTTAATGGTAAAGAGTTTAAGATGACTTATAATGGGAATGTTTGGCAAACGAAGGTTTTTGTCAGTAAACCCGGTGATTATACAGTTGAAATTCAAGCCAAAGGAAAGTATAATCTCCTTACCAAACAAATACTTCGGATTACTGATGGTGTCTTTCTTAAATATGACCGGCAATCATCAATGATCACCAAAGCCGGGAAATGTGTTTCACCATTAACCGGTTCATATCAGGGTGCTTTTTATTTCAAGGGCAGTGGAGGTAACGAAAAAATGGTGCAGGGTCAAAAGCAGTGGGATTTGTGGGACCGGAAAGATGAGCATACTCACTGGTGGGAATCGCTTACCGGTAAAGAATTGAATGAACGTTTTCAATTCCTAAGCCAAAACGGATGGAACCTTACTCACCTCAATCAATTCTGGGGCATTTGGGAACGACTGGATGCCGCCGGAAATATTGCGCCTCATGGTGCTGAGCAATTGGCCTTGTACATTCGTTCCTTAAATGCGAATGGCTTATCTCATATTCAGGATCTGTCACATTATCCTTATGTTGCTAAAGTAAATTCATGGAATGGTACAAACGTTTGGCAACAATATCTGGATGCGGGATTCAAAGATGAACAATGGTACAAACCGGCAAATACAAATTTTGACAAGCTGTTCAGACGGTATATTTTGGATTTTGCCTCAATTTTTGCAGATGAAACAGCAATCTTTGCCATTTCAGCGTCAGGTGAAGGTGACTATACCAATAAAATTCCCCGTACCAACGATATTATTAACACTCTAAAAACGACGGACAAAAATCATATTACCATTGGCGAAGCAGTTCATATCTATAAAAAAATTCCACCGGCTTGCTTTAATAACTGGACTCAGGACATTCTGGGAACCCGCACTTACATTCTTGGTTCTGAGGTTGATATCCAGAAGGATTTAGGCATTTATTTCAAACTGAACAATTTGCAAAAAAATGCCTTCATGGCAGAATCGGCATTCCCGGCAACCAACAAATATTCCAAAATGTTCGTTGATCCAATTAAAGATGAACATGTATCATGGGTTGGAACTGAAATGTACCGTAATCATGTTCGCGACAACCTTTATCTTGGGTTTATTCATAAACAAATGGCGTTGATGACCTGGGACGAAGAGTTCACTGAAGACGAACATCTCGTTTTAAACCAGGCTAAAACTTTGATTGATTATTCCAGGATAATCAGAAAACCTGACATAGCAGTACTCATTAATGACAGTATTTTCACCTCTAAGGGTAGAAAGATAGCTGCCGGAATAGAGAGCTATTTTACCACAACCTGCCCTTTACCTTATCAATACATCGTTTCTGAAGATAAATCTAACGAATTCGCAAAGGTCTTTGATATTCGTAAACCAAATGGATTTGATCTGTCAAGTTTAATTGGGACAGAACAATTGAACAAGAATCTAAAAATTTCAGATGGATATGCTGTAAGCTACAACCTATCGGCAAACAAGGAATATTTCATTGCTTATATCTATAATATTTCTAATATCATACAGTTCAATGTTTTTTACTGCAAAACACACCGGATACCTGTACCAACAGATTTAACGATTGAATTTCAGAAATCTATGAATAATTACAATCTTAAAATATATAATTTGAACAAGAAGAAACTAATAAATGAAACATCCTCATCACAGGTATTCACGCAAAAGAACACAAAAAGTGATTATCTGATTATTGGAACTAAGAGCAATTAATTATGAACATAAAAATTACTTTTAAAAAAGAAATAATCCTGATATTGATTATTGTCAACCTGGTTGGTTGCAATTCGGACAATAAAACCAAAACGATTGCAAGTATTAAACCTGTTGAAAATATCATTCAATGCACCCCGGATGATGATCTGAATAAATTGCTGAAACCGGGAGTAACCCTTGAACTGCTCCCAGGAAAATACAGAAAGAACCTTGTTATTGATCAGGATAATATAACTATCCGGGCTGTAAATCGAAAAGATGACAGCACTGAAGTGTGTTTCTGGAGAAGTACAATTGCAATAAATAATGCTAAAAACGTGATTATTGAAGGGCTGGTTATGAGACAATCGCCTGTGACCAGTATCCAGATAAACAATGGTTCATCTTTTATCAGCATCAAAAAATGTAAATTCTTTGCATGTAATACCAAAAAGGTCATCGTAACCCTTTGGTTAGATCAGAATACGAATAATTGTAAAGTGGAAAACTGTCTGTTTGATATGCAAAATGCCATTGGTATGCAGCATAATGAGGTGTCACATGTATATACGATTGCGATAATGTCGCATCAGATAAAATGTACAGATCATCAGTTTAGCGGTAATTCAATTTATAATTACGGTTATGGTATTCAGTTGGGAACTGCAGGGACTTGCCTGGAAGAAGGAAGACATAAAGTGTTGAATAATTATATAGATCATCCTTTGAGTGATGGTATCCATATAAAAGCAGCAAAATGTATCGTGCAAAATAATGTAGTCTATGGTGCGCAAAGATTCTCAGTATCCGCCAGGGCTGGTTATAGTTCTGTTTTTAAAGATAATACCTGTAAAGATGGTTTGACCGGCATACGAATTTTAGGCTCAGGTCATGTTGTTTGCAGTAATAACTTGATACGTATGCGGAGAGCGGGAATGCTTTTACGGGCTGCTAAAAATAATGGTGATGGATTTGCTGCCGAAAATACAGAAATCTATAATAATACATTTATTGACTGCGGAGGGGCAGATGTTAATCCGATTACTGATACTGCATGCTCCGGAATAATCATTGGTAACCGGCTGAAACAGAAAATCGGTTCAAATAAATTTCAAGGTGAAGGGCAGAATATTGTCTATTGTCACGGTGATGTGGATTAAACGGTATTTTGAATTATTAATAAAGTGAATATTGGATAAATACTCCGAAATAAGAAATTAACGATTAATATTAAACAAAAATGAGAACAGTAGCTTCATTAGGTTTCATCTTTCTTATTATTACTGCTTGCAGCACCCAAAATTACAATCAATACCTGATTACTGATTTCGGCGCAAAAGGTGATAGTTCAACACTCAATACCAGGTTTATACAGGCTGCCATAGATAAGGCATTTAAAAATGGCGGTGGCAGGGTTGTAGTTCCGGCACCAGGGAAATTTATTACAGGGACTATAATGCTGAAAGATAATATCACTTTTGATATACAGGCAGGTGCCTCAATTATTGGTTCTGATACAATTGCAGATTACATCCCGTACAAATGGGAAAATTTCAACAGGGATGTTACTCCGTATCATTTAATTATTGCAAAAGACGCTAAAAATGTTACTCTTGAAGGAAGAGGAACTGTAGATGGACGAGGCAAGAATTTCTGGGAATATACTGAAGTACAACCCCGGTGGATGAATAACAGGGTCGACCGGCCTTCGCCAATGGTATCCTTTGAGAATTGCACCAATGCCAAAATCAGGGATCTGTTTTTAACAAATTCAGCAGGCTGGACAGTTCATCTCCTGCACTGCAATCATGTTGAAGTAAACGGTATCCGGATTGTTAATAATCTTTTTGGCCCCAATAATGATGGAATTGATATAAACGGAAGTACAAATATCATTGTTTCGAACTGCTATATCAAAACCTGCGATGATGCAATTTGCGTCAAGGCATATGAGAAAGATGCGTATAATATTGTTGTAACCAACAATGTATTGCAAACATTATGTGTTGCCTTGAAAATAGATGAGAATTGTAAAAAAATTCACAATGTAGCGTTCAACAATTGTATCATTACCAAGTCTTCCAGAGGGCTCGCCATTTATGCTGTTCTTGGTGGTGATATTGAGAATATCGTGGTAGATAATATTGTTTGCGACACGAACGCTCCACTTGTTTTAAACAGACCAATTCAAATCAGTGCATGGGACAGAAAAGAAGGGGATTCTTTATTGTTTGGAGGTTATATCCGGAATGTTACTATTTCCAATTTTACAGCAACAACAGAAGGACGGATGCTTATTACTTCAAATCAGGGCAAAAAAGTTGAAAATGTAACATTGAGGGATATTAAAATATTTTATCCTTTTATTGAAAACCCATTATTATATACCCCAGGTATCCAAAGCAGCCAGTTTAAAGGGATGGAAACAGAAGCAAAAAATGCGTTGGCAGCTATCGTTGCGTCAAATCTTAAAAACTTTGTTCTGGATGGGCTGCAAATTGACTGGCCACGCACCAAAATAACTCCTGAAGAATGGACGTTTCCTGAAAGAATTGAAAACGGGAACAAGGAAGTCGTACATAAACCAGCTTATAATAAGGTAAAGCAGATTGAAATGTCTGCATTGAAGGTTATAAATTGTGAAGGGGGATATGTCTTTGCGCCTCTGGCATCTTCATCATCAGCAGAATTGCTGCCTGTCGTAATAGAAAAATCAAATATAAAAATTTCAAATATTCCTTATGTCAAAATACACAATTAAGAAGGGATGGCTAAGTTTAATTACTTTGGTTTTTTGTATTTCAATCTGTTCGTATAGTAAAACTGATCAGAAGAGCAAATTGAAGCCGGAAAGTGTGTTGGATACTTCTCCCTGGTGGGTGCCTGTAAAAGATTATAAGCCCCTGCAACCCGGTGAACATCCCCGTTTACTATTTCGCAAAGCTGATCTTGCTTCCCTGCGAAAAAAAGCACTGACCCCTGAAGGAAAGGCTATCATTAAGCGATTGAGATATTTACTTGATGGTAAATATGGTGAAACAATGACGACTGTTTTTAGCCCCGCAACGCATGCTTATATGCTTGGAGATAAAAAAGATATGACATTGGAAATGCCAGGTATTTATACTTTCAGCCATGCTGCCGGCTATGGGCTACTCTACCAGCTGACCGGCGACAGAAAATACAGTGAATTTGGGAAACAATGTTTTGAGTTAGCATTAAATGGACAGCGCGATCGTGACGACCGTTATAGCTGGATTAACCCTGGTGGGGCACTGCGCGCAGGACCAATCCTTGGATGGTATGCCCTTGGTTACGATTTATGCTACAACGGATGGGACGAAGCAACCAGGGAGAAATTCGGCAAAGCTATTGAGAACTATTATGTCGGGCGTGAGCAAGGCGATGCTAAAGCTGTTATTAACCTTGAATCACTGGTTAGCGGCACAATGCCGCCCAAGAGCAATCATTACGGGATGCAGGTTGGTGGTGCAGCAATGGCACTTATGGTTTTGACCGGCGAAACATGGGTAAATCAAAAACGTATTGATTCCCTGTTGAATATCAGTGAAAAAAGCATGATTCGCAACCTGAATGAAGGTTTTGGAGATGGCGGGTTTTTCACCGAGGGCGATGGGACAGGTTCAATGTCGTCGCACATTGTTTACCTCACTGCAATTCAGGCTTGGAAACAGGCTATGGGTATGGACTTTATCAATGTTTCACGCCCTAATGTCCGCATGACGGCACTAAAGTGGATATATCTGACAGTCGTCCGTAATGGTAAACCCGATTTCTGGCCAATACGCGGGGCTTATGGTCACAATGTATGGGACAGAAAACTTTCAGGTGGTGGCTATTTTGGCATTGGCATGGGTGCTGTAACCGAGATACAACGTTCTGCAATTAAATGGTATTATAATCACTTTATGCTATCATCAGACATAGTAGCCGGAATACCATATGATTCAGGAAGTTACCCTCATAGTGCCGTATGTGCTTTTATAAACTGGCCGGTTAACCTGCCCGAACGGAATCCTTCCGAAGTTTTACCGCTTTGTTACCGCGACAGCATACGCAACTTTTATGCATGGCGTAATCGCTGGCAGGATGATGACGATATTGTAATTTCTGTCCTCACCAAACCCACAATAGGATATTATGTTACCAAACCCGACAGTTCAATGCAGATTGCTGCGTTCGGGAAGAAAATATCATGGGGGAAAGTCCTGGGTGCTGTGAAATTCTGGCATTCTTCCCCGAAAGGCGAAACAAGTGTGCTCACATTAGAAAATGGTACATCCGTTGCAGTTGATTTTACCAAAGCTTCCGGAGTTGAGGCAATGTTGGTAACTTCAGGAGAAGCAGATGGTCAAAAGGTGAAAATCGGCGAATCCATTCTTACCTTCAAATTTTTAACTACCGGTCGCGAACCGCCCATAAAAATTGATGGCAAAAAGGTAATCATCGGAAAACAAAGCCTTAACATTAAAGACGGGAACATCATTCTTAACATAAATAAATCGCTATAGTTATGCTGAAAATAATATTAATCATCGTTTTTATCTGTTGCACACTATTTATGAATAACTCTATTGCCATTGATCGCACTAATGGTTTGGAAAATCAAAAAAAAGTGACTGACAGTCAATGTAAACTTTTATTTGGCGATATTTTGCCTGGCAAAAAGCCTCTTATGCTTTACATGGAACTAAAAAAGGGTAAATCAGTTGCAGCAATCTCAATGAGCAGGGATTTTAACCGGGTTCCTTATATGGCAGATTGCTCCGGTTTGACTTTTCAGGATGGCACTCTTTCGGGAATTCTTGAGGTAAAGGTGAATTCAGATGGATATACACCCAAAGATAACAAGACATTACAATACAAGATCCGGATTGAGGTTCCGTTCAGAAATGGAAAGGCTGAGGGAGTATATACTGCTTTTACCGGAAAGGATAGCATAAGAGGTAAAATCGTTGGCGATATGTGGATTCCAAAATCTATCCAACCCGTACACCTGATTTTTGATTGCGAGAATGTTTTACAAATAAAGGGCAATGGCAAATTATATCAGCGCCGTTCCATATTTACAGCCACTGTTATCAATGGCAAAGTATATGGGGCCAGGTTTGATCCTCCCGGGAGCATTGTTGATGTATCGATGCAGATTAATGTCATAAGCTCGGACATAAAGTTAAACGGGCCGAAATTGTTGGCAAAAATTGTTTCACAAATCATCACACAAGCCGGAGATACAATTATGGCTAATCATCTCTTCGATGGATATTTAATTGGCGATGTTGCTGCGGGAAATGTCAGGTTAAAATTAAATGGAAGAGAGTGTGATGAACCGGGTAGTTTTCTGGGAAATGTTGAAACCGGTGCATCTCAGGTACAACCTGGAGAATGTCTTCAAACGATTGTACTTTACGATGTTTTGCCTCGAGGCGGCTTTTTTAAGTTTTTTTTGAATGCTTCCGGCGGTAAAATATCACATGGGTTTGCCACTTCTCCAAACTCATCAAATTTTACCCATACTATTGACGTCTCAGAACTAAAACTTCTTGGAAATAAGCTTTCAGGTATTGTCAAAGTTACCCTGAAACCTGATTCATGGACTTCCTGGTCTAATGAATCCTGTCTTTTTGATCTGAATGCAGATATTATTGAAAAAGAAATTATTGGCTCCTATACTGGTTCTGCCAACGATAGGGAAGTAAGGGGTAAACTTGCCGGAGGTCTTTCTGTTAAACCGAAACTGGCTTCCAATGGAAATGTGACGCTAAAATTAGAAAATGCCCTTACCGGTGGAAAAGAGTGGGAAAATCGTGCATTTCTCAATTTCAGAATTGATAAAGGCAAAATACTTCAGGGGACAATTTCAAATAATCATACTGATATGCGTGGTTCAGTAGATTCAGGGGAAATGAAAATCAATGAAAAACAGATCAGTTTCGAGGTGAACATCACTGCTGCAACAGGGGGTAATGTCGATACAGGAAATTATAATTTTAAGGGTACCGGCACTGTTGCAGGCGTTTACTGCGCAGGCTCTTTTGAGACGTTCCGCAATAATAAGTTCATTAAAAAGGGTAATTTTTGGATAAAATTACCTGAATACCAATAGTATAAACAAACAGAATATCATATAAAAGGAAAAGAATGAAAAAAATCATCTGTTATGTACAGCTGCTGATACTTACAGCATGTATATTCACACAACAAATTAATAAAGTTTATTCTCTGAATCCTGTCAGAGGCGAAGAAGGAATAATGGTAAATGCCAAAGCAACAACTTATTATATTAATAGTCAGACCGGAAATGCATTCGCCGGTAACGGTGATAAGGCAATAATCCCAACGCCTGCCCAGGAGGCTTTTATGAAACTGAAACATGGAATGTTCATTCATTTCGGAATAAACACATTTAACGATAAAGAATGGAGTTATGGCGACCTTCCACTCAGCAGTTTTAATCCGGATTCGGTTTCAACTGACCAATGGTGCCGGGTTGCCAAAAAGGCTGGCATCAACTATCTCATATTTACAACAAAACATGTTGATGGTTTTTGCAACTGGAAAACCGGCTTTACTGATTATTGCGTTTCAAACACTCCATATAAAAAAGACATTGTTGCCCGGTTAGCACAATCATGTAAAAAATATGGTCTGAAATTAGGCTTATATTATTGTTTATGGGATGAAAACCAGGTATCGTTTAAAAAAGATGAACGTGCTTATAATGAATATGTCAGAAATCAAATTACTGAATTATTGACCAACTATGGCGATATTGCATGTTTGTGGTTTGATGGATTCTGGAAACGACAGCAAAGCGGGTGGAAGAAAAAGGAAGTTAAAGAGGGTGAGGAAATTCTAAAAAACGTATATATTGACGGGGAAAACTTCATCAATGCCTGGCGTAGGGAGGGGGCATACCGCCTTGAGTGGGACCGGCTATATCTTATGATAAAAAGACTGCAACCTGATTGTATTGTCTTTAACAACACAACCACCGCATATAAAGGGATCCCGCTATTTCCTGTGGATGCAAGGCCGGCAGAAAAGGGCGCTAATCTTATAAGTGACTCAACAATATGGAATTGGCTTGGAAAACCGGTTTATTTACCTCTGCAGATCGAAACTACACTATCTCAGAAAGGGGATAAACTATTCCCCAATGGTAATTGGTTCTGGCATGAATGGGACCATTCGGTGGCAACAAGGGAGCAGGTTAATGATTGGGCATCAAATGCAAACAGGCTTAACGCCAATCTTGTTATCAATGTTGGGCCGATGTCGGACGGAAAGCTCAGGCCTGAAGATATTGAATTATTAAGCACAGTTAATTTTGCCCGGACCCCTTAAATCCTCACTAATTATCCGATTCATAATGAATAAAAAATTATTTTTCTATTCCTTGTTTATAAGCGGGTTCTTAATATCCTGTACCCATTCCCAAATATTCCGGGATCTTAAGAAAGGACATCCATGGTTGGTTTATACTGACCAGGACCTGCAGAAAACCAGGCATGAATCTGAGAATGACACACTTTTAAAACAGTATATTAATTCCGTTTTAATTCAGGCTGACGCTTGTCTTACGAAGCCATTACCGGTATTCAAAAAAGGTAAAATGAAAGCAGAGAGTCAGGATTTAGTTGACAGGGCCTATTTACTTGGTTTTGCATGGCGATGGACGCACAAAAAAACCTATTCTGACTTTGCGATCAAAATTGCAGTGCAGGTATGCAGTTTTGAAGGCTGGGGTGCCGATTTTTTAAATAAATCGGAAATGGCGCATGGCGTATCAATTATTTACGATTGGTTCTATCCCGTATTGAATGAGTTAACAAAGAAAACCATCGAAAGTGCTTTGATTGAAAATACAATCAAGCCTGCCCTGAAAGTTTATAAGGATGCCAAAGAAATTGAATCATTGGAAAAATTTACAATACAGCAGGAAGACAGTTTTGGGACCTGGAAAGAGAAATATTATCCTCTTTCACAAGCAATTCTACGCCGGCACAAGAAAGAATGGTGGCCTGGCTGCAACCATAATTGGAACATGGTGTGCAACAGTGGAAATATTATTGCATCTCTTGCTATTGCAGATAAATTCCCAGGGATAACAGGTGATGTTATAGGATATGCTCTTCAATCTGTAAAAAGGGCTGTTAAAAGCTATGCCAAAGATGGAGTCTGGGGGGAGGGCCCTTTTTTATGGGAATATACAACTATCAATCTGATTTATTTACTTTCTTCATTACAAACTGCACTTAACACGGATTACGGATTATCCTCCTCCCCTGGCATTTCAAATACAGCTGATTATATTAACTGCATAAAAAGTCCGGCCGGTAAACTATTTTCATTTGCTGATAATCCCCAGGATTTATCCATTAAGCCAAATCCTTCATTATTCTGGTTTGCAAATTTCTTCAGCAAGCCTTATCTGGCAAATATTGAACATCAAAATATATCAGAATCAAATGTCGATGTAAGACATGTTTTGTGGTATCATAAACCGGTAAAAGGCGAACCGGTAAAAAATGATTATTGTTTTAAAGGTCCTGTCGATATAGCGGTATTCTGCAATAACTATTCCGATGTGAATTCACTGTTTTTGGCTTGCAAGGCTGGTTTTAACCAATATAATCATACTCATCTGGATTTGGGAGCATTTGTATTTGATCTCCTTGGAGAACGGTGGGCCGAAGATTTAACAACAAAAGATTTGGGGAAAGATAATTTCAATCTTCCGGAATATTGGGATGGAAGTCCAAAAGGGCGCCGATGGGAAAATATCTCCGCCAATTCGTATGGCCATAATATTTGTATTGTGAATAACAAACAACAGGATGCTTATGCAAAAGCTTCCATAGTTAAGTTTTATTCTGATGCTGAAAAGACAGGTGCTGTCATTGACCTGAGCAAAGCCTACCCTGATACTTACAGTGCTTTCAGGGAATTTAAGCTCACTAATAACCGGAATAGCATTGAAATTACAGATTCATTCCACCTGAAATCAAGTTCTGAAATAAAATGGCAAATGATGACAAAAGCCGCTGCGGTCATTAAAGGACAAAATGAAATTGAATTACAGCAGGGCCATAAGAAAATCAGTTTGAAAATTCTTAAACCAGATAATTTTAAAATTTTCATTAATCCGGTTAAGCCCATTGATAATAAAGATATTACAGAAGATTTCAGTAAAATTGAAATTATTGCTAAAGATTGTAAGGAGAATTATAAGTTTAAAATTGAATTAGCACTCATACGCTAGGGCAAGTACATTTATAATTCTTTTAAAAGTGCAAAATCCAGGCTCAATATACTAAGTAATGATACAAGAATATCTATCACACATTTACCTATGAATAAGATTGATACTATTAATGCTTTGGGTATTTCGTTTTTATTTTTAGGCCAGGGATGCAATGCGCCCACAATAAAAGTTAAACCAAATATTTTGTTTATCTGGACTGATGAGCAAGCTGCCGCAACTATGGAAGCATATGGTAATGAAATTATTAAAACTCCATTTCTGAATCAGTTGGCAAAGGAAAGTTTTGTTTTTCAGAAAGCTTATGTTACCCAACCTGTTTCGACACCATCCCGGTCTAGTATTCTGACAGGATATTACCCACATACAATTGGGCTTTCAACAAATAACATACCTCTCCCCGACACCATTTCATGCTTACCCGGGTTAATGAATAATGCTGAATATGAATACGGATATTTAGGCAAGTGGCATCTTGGTAACGAAATATTTAGTCAGAAAGGATTTAAAACATGGGTATCGATTGAAGATATTTATTCCGAATTTTATGGCCGGGGGAAGGATAAAAATATGCGTAGCTCGTATCATCATTGGCTGCTTAATAAAGGATATCGACCTGACCAACAGAATGTTAATAAATTCAGTCGTGAGTTTGCATCCACATTGCCTTTGGAGCATTGCAAGCCCGCATTTCTGGAAGAAAAGACCTGCGAATTTCTCGAAAAAAATAAGCACAATCCATTTATTTTATATGTCAATTTCTTAGAGCCTCACATGCCATTTTCCGGACCTTTAAATAATATGTATAAACCAGAGGAAATAACTTTGCCCGAGAGTTTTACAGATTCTTTGGAGAAAAACGAACCTATGAGGTATAAATTAAAGAAAGAAAGAGTGCAGAATAATTATGGCACTACTGAAAACGATTACCGTAAGCTCATCGGGAGATACTGGGGTTTGGTATCTCAGGTGGATTTAAGTATCGGAGGGATTCTGAAAAAACTAAAAGAACTGGATTTGGATAAAAATACTATTGTGGTTTTTACCAGCGATCACGGTGATATGATGGGGGCACATCAATTGGTAGAAAAGTCGGTGATGTACCAGGAAGCAATCCGTATTCCATTACTGATAAAGATACCTTTCATCACGACTACACCACGGATTATCGAAAATCAGGTCAGTCAGATAGATATAATGCCAACCCTGCTTGATTTACTCCATATTAACAATAAGGTTGAATTACAAGGTAAAAGTCTTATGCCACTTATTCGGGGTGAATCAAACACAGTTGATTATGTCTTTATTGAATGGAATCCGGATACACCCTATAATCCCGAAAAAAGGGGAAGCGATGTGTCCTTCAACGAAAAGGAGCTGAAACAGATCTGGGCATCATCAACCAGAACTGTGATAGCTCCTGATGGGTGGAAATTGTGTCTGACAAATAATGATAATTCACAATTATTTGACCTTCAGAATGACCCTTATGAAAAAAATAATCTGATTTCAAATCCGGACTATAATGATAAAATAGCCTTATTGGCTCAAAAGATCAAAGAATGGCAGAAAAGAACTTCTGATACCTTGAAACTGCCAGACATAGAAAGTAAGTTTATTTACGGTTTTAAATAATTATAAAAGCTGATGAAAAATCAAAACAACAGGCGGAATTTTATAAAAAAGGCAGCTATTGGTTTATTCGCTGCACCATTGGTGTCTGACACCAGTGTTTTTTATCCTGCAAAAGAGGAGGCTAAACCTGATAATCCGGTTTTAACTGATAAAATCCTTGGTGCATTTCTTGGTATTGCCATTGGCGAAGCAATGGGAGCCCCTGTGGAAGGTTGGGACACACAAAAAATCAGGAATACAATTGGTCCCTTTAATAAATGGACAGAGGAGTTTCTTCCTCCCACCCATAGCGACGATTTCAATCTGGGCAAAGGGAATGGCAGGATTACTGATGATACATTGATGACCGAAGCTTTGATGTTTTCGTATATAAAAAGTATGTCACATTTAGATGCCTACGGATACGAAGCGTATTTTCTTCCTCAGATTTCCGAAGTGCCGGTTTTTGTTTCTGAATATGGGAAAGAACTGCCAATAATTAAAAGACTTTATTTCCCTGATAAATACCCCTGGGAAAAACTGACAATCCACAATACCGAACCAAGGAGTACTGGTATTGGAAATATGGTGAACTGCGGACTGGCAATCATGACAATGCCCATAGGTGCCGTAAATGCAGGTTCCCCGGTTGATGCATATCTCGAAGCCGCAGATTTTGGCTTGGTCCACAATGAATCTTATGGCATTGAGGCAGGTGCTGTTATGGCTGCCTGTTATGCGGAAGCCTATAAGAATTCAGCTACAATTCAAAGTGTTATTGATGCTGCGTTGAGTGTTGCCAGGGACGGAACAAAATCAGCCATTGATGCTTGTGTTAAAGCTTCTGATACTGCTGATAATATGGATGATGCAATGAAAAAAATACGCCGGGCATGGTTACCTTTCTCTGGTATTCCTTCCAACCTTCAGGAGGAATTTGTTAATAAATCGAGCATAAATCCTGCATTTAATAAAGGATTATACAGGCCTTCAAGGGTAGGCTCAATTGAGGAACTTCCGGTTTGTCTCGCTATGTTGAAATACGGGAATTATGATTTTGCCAAAACGATTTCTGCTTCGGTCCTATATGGCAATGATAACGACTGTATTGCAGGAATGGCTTGTGGTTTACTCGGCGCATTAAAAGGATCCTCAATAGTTCCTGTAAAACTGCGAATTCATTCTGAGATTGTAAATAAAAGAGATTACAGTAAAACAGTTAATACCTTCTTCCAAACCATTGTTGAAATCATGAATAAGGATTTAGACAGGTACAAATTGCGGGAAAAGACAATTTTTGGAATGTAGGCTATGTGCCTGTTGTGGAGAATGGAAATGCAACGCACAGGAATGTGTATATTAAACGACTCAAATCAATTGTATTGACAATTACTTAATTATTATGAATTTATTGGGAATTCTTCTCGGCCTTTTTTCTGCTTTGAATGAAGCATCGTTAAATACGGTGGTGAATTCATATAAAGCAAAATATTCTGCCATACTTATGGGTTTCGCCCAACTATTATTGTTATTGCCCTTTACTGTTGCTGCCTTGTTTTTCTTAGAACTGCCAGCTTTCTCGTGGTCATTGTTTCTATATTTAGGCATTTTTGCAATATTAAACGTCCTTGGCAGGGTGCTTTATATAAAGTCCATTCATCTGTCCGGTTTAGCCAAAACGGTCCCTTTTCTGAGTTTTACACCAATTTTCTTAATTTTTGTAGGCTTCGTGGTTTTAGGCGAGGTACCCGGTATATTTGGATTGGCAGGTATTTTACTGATAGCCATTGGGGCTTATGTAATTTCATGCAATAAGGTGGGTGAATCACTGATTCAGGTACTTAAAAATATCGGACGCGAGAAAGGAACTTTGCTGATCATTCTAACTGCCTTCGTCTGGTCGCTCACATCATCGTTTGGTAAAAAGGCGGTATTACTATCTTCATCATCATTCTTCTTTGTCATGGCAATAAATTTGCAGTTTATCCTGTTTTTCTTCCTAAACTGGAAAGCAACAGGTTTAAAGAAAACAGTCTATCACATTAAGAATGACATCCGTTTCTTTTTGCTTGTCAGTTTATTCCTGGGATTAATGGAAATTTCAATCTTTACTGCCTATGGACTGACTAAAATTACCTATGCCATTTCAATGAAAAGAACCGCCATCTTGTTTAGTGTGATTTTTGGTTATATTTTCTTCAAAGAAAAAGGTATAAAGAAAAATATTGTTGCTGCCCTTATCATGATTTCAGGTGTGATTCTAATTGTAATGCTAGGGAAATAGGTTCCTGGAAAAATAATTATTGATTTTAAGTTTAATTTTTTTTAAAATAAAGACATGTCAAAACTTATGATTGGTCGTAAAAAAGAAACACCACGGGGACAGTTCGCATTCCCTCCACGTGAAGTATATGTATATTTTGGAAGCTCCGAAAATTCAACATTTGGGGCCGGTATTTGCAGGATTCCCCCCGGAAGTAGTAACGAAATGCATACCCACGACAATGGTGATGAAGTTATCTATGTCATTGAAGGTGAAATGAGGATCATTGTTGACGGGGAACAGGCCCTGCTACAGAAAAGCGATGCCGTTTTATTGCTTAAAGGTCAGGAACATCAGATATTCAACGTGAGCGATACTTATGACCTGATCCATACCTTCACATTTTCGCCTCCCACACCGGGGGATGCTATACGGAATGGCTATGGCCGTCCGGAAGATAAATTCAAAATCTTTCCCCCGGAAATTCAAAGTTAGTGAAAATGTGGAAAATGGGAATACAAATTACGCTGCCTGTAAATTATCTGACAGATAAATCATGGTCGGAACAATTGTCATTCATTAGAGATAGTGGAATTGACCACATTGAATTGAATGTATTGAATCCGGAGAATACCGATGCAAAACATTTAACAGGTTTCATTGAAAAGTTTGACCTGAAAATCAGAAAAATTGCTACCGGAGGTACGGCAAAGGCAGAAGGTTTGTCGCTCAGTAGCGGAAACGAAACAATTCGGATAAAAACCATTCAACGCTGCAGACAATTCGTTGAATTTGCATCAGAGATTGGAGCAGATATAATTTTAGGCAGTATTAAGGGATTGGAAAACATACCAAAACAACAGGCTGATGCAAATCTGGCTGGTTCGCTTAATAAAATATCTGAATATTTGACAAAGACAGATGTAAAGGTTTATCTTGAAGCGATTAACAGATACGAAACAACTGCAGTAAATACTGTCAGTGAAGGTTTTAAATGTATTCATTCACTGAATTTCCATAAAAATTTTAGTGTACTGCCTGATACGTATCATATTAACATTGAAGAAGAAAATTATTTCATTCCATTTGTTAAATATTCCGGGCTCATTGATACAGTTCATTTGTCAGACAGTAACAGATATTTTCCAGGATTTGGAAGCTTTGACTTTTTAACTTTTTTTAAATTTTTGAAAGCAATAAACTACGAAGGAACACTTACTCTTGAAGCAAATATAAAGGAAAGTTTAGTGCAGGATCTTAAAAAAAGTATGGCATTTTTGAACGGACTTTTTAATAACATTTAAGTTTAAATTTTGAATAATGAATATTAAGTTATCAGCCGACTTTATTATTAAAAATTTCAGATATCCAATTGAGATGGTCCTATTGACAGGTCTGTTAATTCCATATATGAGCGTGGGACAAACGATCGCAAATGAGCATGACAGCCTTAAAACAATTAAAATAAATAGGGATGTTGTGATGCAGTTCCGGTGGATTGATCCTGGAACATATTATATGGGCAGTACAGATTCAGAAATTGGAAGGGATAAGGATGAGGGCCCAGGGCATGAGGTTAAGCTGAGTAAAGGCTTTTATCTCGGTATTTTTGAGGTGACCCAGTCCCAGTGGCAGGCGGTGATGGGATTTAATCCCTCTGTTTTTCAGCAGGGAGGGGATCCGGGAAACAGACCAGTGGAGTCTGTATCATGGAATGATTGCATCAGGTTTATTGAAAAGCTTGATTCAATGGAACTTGGACATTTTCGCCTGCCAACAGAGGTTGAATGGGAATACGCCTGTAGAGCCGGAAGTCAATCACGTTTTTATTGGGGTGATGATCTGAAGCAGGAACTTGTTTTTTCCTATGCATGGTGCAACAGCAGATCATTTGCCACTACCCACCCGGTAGGCCGGAAACTTCCAAACGATTGGGGCCTGTATGATATGAGTGGTAATGTATGGGAATGGTGCAGCGACTGGTATGATGCCTGCCAGGGATATTCAGTGACTGATCCGCCCAGGCCACAGAGCGGTACGGAAAAAGTATTCAGGGGTGGAAGCTGGTATGATTTTCCTGTCAGCTTACGATCGGCAAACCGTCACCGGCATGGCACGGATGGTCGGTATACAAGCATAGGTCTAAGATTAGTATTGGAAAGGGAGGTGTTAAAATGAACAGATTATCATTTTTTTTAATTATAGCTATCGTGCTCTCTTGTAATTTCTTTATTAACGATGCTCTCTCCCAGACACCAACAGTAGAAAAAATAGTCATTTTGCCTGGCGATGTCCCACTACATTTGGTAAAAATCCGTTGCGGGTCATTTTTTATGGGAAGCCAATCTTCTGAAAAGGATATGGCCCCTGATGAGGCACCACTTCACAGGGTAACGATTTCAAGGGAATTTTACCTTGGCAAATACGAGATAACACAGTCGCAATGGAAGGCATTGATGGGCGAAAATCCTTCTGTTTTTCATAACTTTAATTTTTCTGGGAATCATCCTGTGGAAATGGTGTCATGGGAAGATGCACAAACCTTTCTTCAAAAACTAAATGAACTGGGGCCCGGCTTTTTCCGGCTGCCAACAGAGTCAGAATGGGAGTATTGCTGCCGGGCCGGAACCCAGTCACGTTTCCCCTGGAGCGATGACCCTGATTATAAACTCTTGTCTGAATACGCGTGGTTCTATTCAAGGGCGGAGGGGAAAAGTCATCCTGTCGGGCAGAAAAAACCAAACGACTGGGGACTTTATGATATGCATGGCAACGTTTGGGAATGGTGCGGTGATTGGTTTGATAATTTTTCAGGTGATCCAGTTACTGATCCGCCCGGGGCCCTGAGCGGAACGGGACGAATTATCCGGGGAGGCAGCTGGTTCAATGAACCAGAGGCATTACGCAGTGCCAATCGCCATCGTCATCCCACAGATTCCCGGCAGACAAATATAGGAATTCGAATTGTATGGATAGAAAAATGAAATAGCCATGGTTATAAAATCACCAATCAGTATGAATATTCTCACCATGGCTATTCCATGCGACCATAAAAAACTAATAATATACGCATGAAATATACTATTTTCTTGATAATTATTTTGCTGGAATTCATAAGTGCCGGCGCACAGGATGTTGATCTGACGCAAATCTGGCCTGCATACTGGATAAAAGCACACGTAGGCACCGAAAAGGATTATGCTGTTTTTCACTTTCGTAAAACATTCCAGCTCGATACCCTGCCCGATAAACTGATTGTAAATACTTCAGGTGATAACAGGTATCAATTGTTTGTCAACGAATCTTTAGTAACATGGGGACCTGCGAGGGGCGATATAAGGCACTGGTTCTTTGAAACTACCGATATTGCACCTTATCTGAAAAAAGGTAAAAACGTGCTGGCCGTTTCAGTACAAAATTATGGTGCCCAATTGCCTGATGCCCAGCTGACTATTCAGACAGCCTTTATTCTGGCAGCAAATAACAAAAAATATTCTTTTCTGAATACTAACCAGACATGGAAAGCCATTCAAAATCAGGCATATTCACCAAATGTAGTTGGCCGGGATCAGATAAACGGTTATTATGGCGGAGGTTCACGGGAAATTGTGAATGGCAATAAATATACATGGAACTGGCAAAAATCGGATTTCAATGACGATACATGGGAAAATGCAGATAATATTGAAAGTGGCAAAGGAAAGAATTGTATCTGGGCGGGAAGGTGGAAACTCCTGGCAAGGTCAATACCTCTGGAAAGATTGACAGATGAACGGTTTCTAAAAGCCAGAAATCCGGAGAACTTAAGCATTCCGGATGGTTTTCCTACCAAGGCTTCCCCTTTCACAATTCCTGCTAATACCAAAGCCAGGTTTATTCTCGACCAGGGCCACGAAACAACTGCATATCCGGTAATAAAAACTTCTAAAGGGCAAAATGCCACGATAAAGCTCACATATTCTGAAGCACCCTATATCGGCGATCCCAAAAATCAGGAAAAAGGTAACCGGAATGACATTACCGGCAAAACTTTCTTCGGTTATTTTGATAAATTTACAGCTGACGGCAGTCCTGACCGGATTTATAAACCTCTTTGGTGGCGTGCATTCAGATACGTTGAGGTTCAGATTGAAACAAAGGGGGACCCTCTCGAAATACTGGATATGTGCAATGTTTTTTCAACTTATCCTTTTGATGTTAAATCAGCCATATCACTTTCAGGCAAAAAAGTTCAGTCCGATACTTCAACTTTCAAAAAAATAGTTGATAACGGTATCAGGACCATCCGGTTATGTTCGCACGAAACATTTATGGACTGTCCATACTACGAAGAAAGTCAGTTTGAAGGCGATACAAGGGTCGAGGCTTTAATCAGCTATTTTACCTTTGGTGATGGAAGACTGGGTAAGAATGCCATTGACCAATTTCACTGGTCTGTTAATGACGAAGGATTTCTAAGTGCCAGGTACCCAACGAACAGTCTTTATTATATTCCGAATTTTTCATTATTCTGGATTGGAATGGTGCATGATTACATGATGTATTTCAATGATTCTGCGTTTATTCACTCTAAAATTCAGGGTATCCGGTATGTTTTGCAGTACTTCATAGACCGGCAGAGGCAAGATGGCACAATTTTGCGGCCTGATTATCATAATTTCATCGACTGGTCGCACAAAAATGGTGAACCACCGTTTGATGCAAATGGTTATTCTGCTTTGGTCGACTTACATTTTCTGATGGCTCTGCAATGGGCGGCGGAAATAGAACAATATGCCGGTGACAAAAAAGTGGCAGCACAATATCTCGAAAAAGCACATCAATTGAAAAATACCATACGGAATATATACTGGAACAACAATTTAGGATTATTTTCAGATACTCCCGGCAGCGACAAATTATCACAACACACAAATTGCCTGGCAATAATTACTGATGTTACCACAGACAATGAAGCCAGGCAAATCATGCAAAAGGTACTCAAAGCCACAAATATGACACCTGCCACTCTTTATTGGCAATTTTATCTGAATGAAGCCTTGCTTAAATCTGGGATGGGCAACAAATACCTGAAAAACCTGGAGATATGGAAAAGTTTAATTCTACAAAATGTAACAACCTGGCCTGAAACCGGTGAAAAAAGTCGCTCGGAATGCCATGGATGGGGTGCAAGTCCAAATTATCACCTGATCAAAATTGTGGCAGGCATTGATTCTGATGCACCCGGATTTAAAAAAATCAGAATTGAACCAAATTTTTGCGAAACAGATACCATCAATGCATCGATTCCACATCATTCGGGTAAAATTTCGGTTTATCTGTATAAGAATGAAAATAATGTTATAAACGGGGAAATTGAACTTCCTCCATCGACATCAGGATATTTGAAGTTTAATGGCGAATATCTTCAGTTGAAAGAAGGGAAGCGGGTTATTAAAATGTGATTTCATTATAAAAGTTTTGTGAATTATCAATGTGTCTCAATTATGGATAAGTTTCAATGATACTGACAGCTTTATATTGCGAATAATGTTATTATTTGCAAAAAATTGATTAATATTGTTAAGTTTTCAGTCTGGTGAATATGGGGGAAATTTCGGAAGATAGGGTACAGGATCTGGTTACTGCACTTAAAGAGGGGGATGCACATGCATTTGAGCTTCTTTTCGGGCATTATTCCAAACGCCTTTACTATTTTGCACTGGGATACCTGAAATCAAAAGCTGACGCAGAAGAGATTGTACAGGAAGTTTTTTACAAGGTGTGGGAAATCAGAAAAACACTGAAACCGGAGCTTTCATTTAAAGCTTACATTTTTAAAATTTCATACCGGATGATCAATGAACTATTTCTGAAAGTTACCCGGGAACAGTTGTACAAACATGAAATCATTGCCACTTCTTTGGATGCCGATAATAATCTTGAAGCGAGAATAGATTATCATTCACTTCTTGAGCTTGTTGAAAAAATTGTAAACGGACTGCCTCCACGACAGAAAGATATATTTATCAGGAGGAAAAAGGAAGATATTCCGGTGAAAGAGATAGCTGCCTTTTTGGGAATCAGCCCAAAGACTGTTGAGAATCATCTGAACGAGGCACTCAGAACAATAAAAAATGGCCTGATGAAAGAAAAAATTGGCGGCCTTTTGTTTTTTTCATTGTTTATAAAATTTTGAATATTAAACCATTGCATTTTTCCTGAAAATTATTTTCTGTATAACTGGGGGAATTGCCGTCGCAATCCCTATTACTTATCAAAAGGAACTATATAAAAGGTTTATATGGATTTGAGTATACTCAGGCGATATTTTGCCAATGAATATTCCAGAAAAGATTATCACATTGTAAAAAATGCTTTCCTGCAAAAGGGTGAATACCCTGAATTGGCAGAGCTGATGAAGGAACATTGGATGGATTTCAGTGATAAGGGTTTACCTGATATCCAGCTCGGTCATATACTAAATAAGGTTCAATACAGGATATACATCGAAGATAGGGGTAAACGGAAGAGCATCTCCCTTTTTCAGATATTTCAGCGCATTGCCGCAATTCTTTTTCTGCCGCTGCTTATTGTTTCACTTGGCTACAATGTGTGGATTTTAAGGAACGCTGAAAGTAAGATATCCTGGGTAGAAATACAATGTCCGCTTGGTGTCCGGACAAGGTTTCATCTTCCTGACGGGTCAACCGGGTATTTAAACAGCGGCTCTTTTCTGAAGTACAATATTAACTTTGAGAAAGACCGGATAGTAACACTTTCAGGCGAAGGTTATTTTGATGTTGTACATAACGAGAAATCACCTTTTCATGTTAAGACGAAAAATCTGGATATAAAAGTACTCGGAACAACTTTTGATGTTATTGCCTACAATGATGAAGAGAAAGAAGAAATAATCCTCCAATCGGGTCATATCGAAATTTCCGATAATATTGGTATAAGATTGGCCTCACTTATCGCTGATCAGAAAATGGTTTTAAATAAAATCAACCGGAAGAGTATTGTTGAAAAGATCACAAGTGAACAATATGTTGCCTGGAAGGAAGGAAAGCTCATGTTTAGAAATGAGAATATTGAGGATATGGCAGTACGGTTAAGCAGATGGTATAATGCCGATATTGTTGTAGATAAAGAACATAGTTATATTGGGACTTATACCTATCACGGAACATTTGTTGATGAACGCCTCGATGATGTCCTGAAGTTATTAACCATATCCTCCCCTATAAGATATGTAGAACTAAAAAGGAAAAGCGATAAAGATGGAAATTTTCCCAGACGAAAAGTTATACTTAGTATTAACCCTAAAAAAATCAAGGAATTTGAATAAAAAAGAGAATTACTAACACCGAAAAAAAAAGGAAAGTGGTTGCGACACTCTCCTTTAAGATCAAACAATGTTACATTTATTTTATTGTTTTAATCACTTAATCTTACAAAGGTATGGAAAAAAAACTAGGAATTGATGCAGGCATAACCTGCATTATAACTAAAACTATGAGAATTATGAGACTTAGTGTATTCTTTACATTTCTTTTTATCACACAGTCATGGGCCACTTCGGGTTATTCCCAGCAGGCCAGGTTGTCTCTTGATATGAAGAATGTCAGGGTAATGGAGGTCCTGAACCAAATTGAGAAAAGCAGTGAATTCTTTTTCTTCTTTAATGAAAAGTATGTCAATGTTGACCGGAAAGTAGATGTTAATGTGAAGGATGTTAAAATTGAAGAAATACTTAATGTTCTTTTTAAAAACACTGATGTTAACTATAAAGTCATCGACAAGCAGATCATTCTGACTACGCAGAAAGGTGGAAGCGATGCGCTTCAGCAGGATGGTAAAAAGATTTCCGGCAAGGTTACCGATCAGGCCGGGGTCTCCCTGCCTGGTGCTTCAGTGGTGGTTAAGGGTACCACTATTGGCGCAAGCACTGATTTTAATGGTAATTTTACTGTCACAGTTCCGGCCGGAGGGAAAACACTTGTCATTTCATTTGTGGGAATGAACACTCAGGAGATGGCTATTGCGGATGTAACAGACAATCTGATTATAGTTTTGAAAAGTGATCAGATGAAACTGGATGAAGTAGTTGTGCTTGGTTATGGCACAAGTAAAAAACGTGACGTTATTGGTTCGGTCGCTAAAATTTCCGGCTCCGAGATTGTCTCTCTCAAGTCTACCTCCTTAGACGCAGCACTTCAGGGTTCAGCCTCGGGACTGATTGTAAACAGCAGTGCAGGTAACCCGGGAGCAGCTTCACGCGTACTGGTACGCGGAATACACTCACTTTCTTTATCTTCTGATCCATTGTTCGTAATTGACGGGATCCTTGTAGGAAGTAATATGGATGGTGCATTTCAGGTTGGTGGTGGTTATGCCGTTGGTATTATGTCAACCATCAATCCTAATGATATTGAATCCATGGAGGTTTTAAAAGATGCTGCTGCTACTTCTATTTATGGTGCGAGGGGTTCAAATGGTGTTATTATTATTACCACAAAAACCGGTAAAGCTGGCGTTACTTCATCAAGCGTCGATTATTCCCAGGGTATTTCTACATTAACAAGGTCTGCAAGTGATTTTGGCCTTGCCAATACTCAACAGTGGTTTGATGTTACTGAGACGGCAAGGGCAAATGCCGGACTTGTTCCGGTACAATATGACCCGGTAGTACATGGGGGAATTAACAGCGTTGACCCTACTGCCAGGTTATCGAGGGATCAGGCCCTTGCTACCCAGACAAACTGGTACGACCAGATTTTACGGACAGGTAGTTTCAGGGAGATTAATTTTTCTTCCACTGATGCATCGAAAAACGGAACAACTTTTGTATCAGGCAACTATCGCCGGGACGAAAGCCCGATCAAAAATGAATTTGTCGACAGGTTTATTGTTCGTATGAATGTAGGTTATAATCTGACAAAAAATCTTAAGGTCGAAGCAAGGATGAATGGTTCTTACATTAATAACCAGTCAAGGCCCGATGCCGGGGCACCCGGTGGTAATAATAATACAGCGGCAGGTGGATTCAGACAGGCTTTTTCCAATCCGCCCTGGATACCTGTTTATAAACCTGGTACTACAGAGCTATGGAATACACTCTCGGGATATAATCTGGTTGCTTCCAACGATCCTGCCAATTATCGTAGTGAAGCATCAAAATACAGGATTCTCGGAGTCGCCGCTCTCACATATAACATACCAATGGTAAAAGGACTTTCCTTACGTACCGAAGGTTCCATCGACCTGCAGGAAAATCACGCCGTTTACTGGACTAATACAGTTCTAAGACGGATAAGTAAATATGGATTCGATGAGAAATATATGTACAGGCAGTTGGCTTATAACATTTATGCATCATTTGAAAGAACTTTTGGGGACCACAATGTTAATCTGGTCACAGGTGTTGAAACGGAAATGAAAATGGGTGAAACCAGCTGGCTCGAAGGTGAAGCACTGGCAGGAAATTCCCAGCAATTGTCACAACCGGCGACAGTCATGAAAGCAGCCAGTTATTATGGTATCAATCCTGGGGGGCTCGCACCTGAAAAATCACAGAGGGGATATTTTGGAAGGGGAAACTATAAATTCAAAGACCGATATCTGGTTGGTGTAAGTTTCAGAAGGGATGGCACTTCTGAATTTCTTCCGGAATACAGATGGGGAACCTTTACAGCTTTCTCTGCAGGCTGGATTATGTCTGACGAAAATTTCCTGAAGGATATTAAAGCGATTAATTTCCTGAAATTAAGAGGTAGCTTCGGACAAACAGGAAATGATAAAATTCCCGGGGGATTGTCTAGCCCCGGTTATCTCGACTGGTTGCGTATGGGACCAAGATCATGGTTGATTCAAAAAGGGACAACCTTCTCTTCAATGCCGGTCAGGGATGTTTCGTGGGAGACCACAAATTCGAGTGATTTTGGCATCGATTTCGGCGTTCTTGATAACAGGATAACAGGTTCTGTTGCTTACTTCAATCAGAAAGTGACCGATCTGTTGCTTGCAGTCCCGATACCCATATCTGCCGGGCTGTTCACGTTTGGACAGGAAGGTTCTATATGGTCAAATATCGGTGACATGAAAAACTTTGGGTTCGAGTTTAATGCTAATACTATTAACTATGACAAAAATGGTATCAAGTGGACTACAGGTTTCAATTTTACAACTAACGGGACTAAAGTCCTTAAGCTGAATCCAAGTCTTGATAGTCAGGGAAATGGACTTGTAGCAGGCGCCACTACTACCCAGATAGGTTCCACCATTTCCAGGACCGGAAAGAAATATGGTGCATTCTACCTGTGTGAATTTGCCGGAATAGATCCTAAATATGGTTATCCGTTAATCTATAAGGCTGATAATAACATCTATAAATTGGATGCAGCAGGTCTTCCTACCAAAGAGTTAAATCCGAATTATCTTCACAGGTACACCGATCCTGCAACCGGGCAAAGTGTAATACTTCCAGCCACGGGAACAAATAAAACCAATAACAGGATTATCTTTGAAGACAAAACGTCCAGGCCGACCTTTGTGGGGGGATTAAGCAATTCAATTGAATATAAAGGTTTTGATTTATCTTTTGCATTCACATTTTCCTTTGGCAACTACCTGTATGATGATCTTGATGCAGCAATTCACTCAGTCGGTCCGAATTTTGTTAGTAACCTGAAAGACATTACATGGACCAGTACGAATACAAATGTCTCATACCCGAGGTTATCATCAACAAATAGATATGATGTTTACGATGATAAAGGGGCCCTGGTTGGTGCAAACCAGACTTTTGCAGGCGGATATAATACAGATCAGTTTCTTGTCAAAGGTGATTATATCAGGTTCAGAACACTCCGACTGGGTTATGAGTTCCAGAAACAATTAGTCGAAAAGATGAAACTTCAAGGCCTGACCTTGTATCTCGCTGCTAATAATATCTGGACATGGGCCAAAGAATTCAAAGGATTCGACCCTGAAATCGGAGGTGGTACCGGAATGCCTTCCATGAAAACCTTCTATATCGGTGTTAATATTAAGTTCTAAAAGATGTTTAACATTAAAAAATATTAATATGAAATCAATAAAAATTCTTATAATTCTGACAATACTGGGCAGTTTAATCTCTTGCGAAAAACCGTCATATCTAGGGTTTTTTGAAAAGCAATGGCCAGTTCAGCCACCATGGTCTGATGTCGTTGATTTTGAATCTTCAGTCATTGGGGCATACTGGATATTAAGCGGGCCTCAGGGTTACCAATACGCATTTATGAATGCACGCCTGGTATTGGATGCTGCTTCAGACGGACTGTATAATAACCTGAATTTTGCTACAGATGCTTTTATGCAGGATATTTACGGTCGCAATAATACTAATAATAATACATGGACTGACAATGCGTTTGCAACATCGTATATGGGCATTGGTTCGACCAACGATGCAATAACGTTCCTGGAATCTTTCCCTAATAACAATCCCTGGCCTACTGATTTAAACAAATCACAATTGCCCAGACTGGAAGGTGAACTGCATTTTTGCCGGGCATTTAACTGGTGGGTTTTATCTACATTGTTCCCGCCAATGTACGTAAAAGGTGCTGCAAATGAAGATAAAGTTATTCCCTGGCGCCCTGCATTACCGGCAGGATATACAGAGTCTGTTAATCCGGAATTGGCAACAACCAAGCAAATTTATGACCTGATGGTTTCTGACCTTAAAATTGCTGCCAGGCTTATTCCCGAGAAATATGTTGCAGGCAGGGACCATCTGTCATATCAGTTTGGCCGTGCAAATAAATATGTAGCTATGGCTATGCTCGCAAGGGTTTATATGCAGATGAATGAATTTGATCTGGCCAAATCTTACTGCGATTCTATTATCAACTATAGCGAATCAACCGGAACTTACTCCCTTTCCAAAAGTCCGATTGAGGCATTCAATACAGCCGATGGCGCAGTTTACCCGGGACAGGAGACACTCTGGCAATATCTTCAGTTCGATGGTGATGGCATAGGTAGTTGGAAAATCATGACTGCCGGACGGCAGATGTCAACAAGCACATACAATAACTATGTCAATTCAGGCAGAACTGTTTCCTGCAGTGATTATTTCCTCGAAACTGTCGGGTGGCAGGATCCTGCTACTAAACAACCTACAGCCGAAGCATTGGCCGACAAACGGTATAATCAACTGTATCACCGGTTTCTCGCATCTACTTCAAGACCTGCAGGTTATCCGACACCAAATGACGGGGTTTATGAACCTTCATTTACAACAAGCCGCGCGTATGTATGGGGCGACAAATATTTCCGTAATGAATCTATCATGCGTCAGAAAACTAATATTCCGATGGTCCGTCTGCCCGAGATTTATTTAACCCGCGCTATTCTCAGGCTTAAAGCAGGCGATATCCCCGGTGCAACCACTGATGTCAATAAAGTAAGGGCCAGGGCAGGTATTCCCGCTTTAACAGCTGCCACAGAGGCACAGATTCATAATGAACGATGGAAAGAGCTGAATTTTGAAGGCGACCGCGTTACATATCTTCGCTCTTTACATATTGATGTTCCAAATGGTGACAGGGGAGCTGGAACATTGGCCTGGAATTCAAATAAATGGCAGTGGCCAATTATGTTGAGGGAAAAGGAGCTCAACAATTCATTACATTAAAAACTAGCTCAGTTAGATTGTCAGAGAATAATAGCTTAGTTTAAATTTACCGGGATACTAATTAAAATGTAAATTTTAATTAGTATCCTGGTATCTTTTAACGTTTCAAAATTCTGCAAAAGAGAGATTCATTTTACTTCTGGCCCCAGATCTGCCAAAGGACTGATTAATACAAGTATATATCCGGATCAAAGTTGCTTATATCCTTCTTATTCTTGCTCCCGCACCGGATGGACACCTCATATTATCCTGATTTTATTATTTCCCATAAATTGAAGTTATGATCAGATATAGTTTTACAAATCTTGTAATTCTGATTTCATCTGTTCTACTTTCCTGTTCATCACAGAAAGCAGAAAAAAACAAGTTAAAATCAAATGAAACGTCATTCCGGAATTCCTACGTTCAGATAAACAGGAATAATCCTTGCTATTTCGAATTGTCAAACGGCGATCCGTATATTCCCATAGGGCTTAACCTTGGGGGAAATGATATGGATACCGTTGAATATTACCTTCAGAAACTATCCGTTAACGGGGGTAATTTTGCCAGGTTCTGGTTGAGCAGGCCATTGTTTGAAATTGAAAAGGTTTATGGTAAATACAGTGAAGAAAAAGCCGGGAATATCGATAAGCTTCTAAACCTGGCATTAAAGTATAACATTAAGGTTAAATTATGCTTAGAATCATTCCGGCAAATCATTCCTGACAGGGGATCGTTTAATAAACCCCAATACCATGTAAAAAACGGGGGATCGTTCAATAATATGGATGAATATATTAATACGGAAGCAGGGAGAAAGGCATATCTGAACAAGGTTGAATTTTTCAGGGCCCGCTATGGTGACCACCCGGTGGTTTTTGGTTGGGAACTCTGGAACGAAATGAATGGGATTATGTGCAAAGGACTTTGGGACTGGAATAAATATATGCTTCCGGAAGTACATAAAAAATTTCCGGGGAATCTGGTAATGCAGAGTCTGGGCAGTTTCGATTCTGAAGACAGAAGGCCTGATTATCAGTTTATCAGTTCCCTTCAGTCAAACGATGTGGCACAAATTCACCGGTATATTAATTCAGGTTCCAAATGGGGAAAGCTGGATGTTCTTCTGGCCCCGATGGATGTTCTTACCGCTGATGCTATTAACGAGGTGCGTTCATACAATCTCTCAAAGCCGCTTTTAATGGCTGAGGTGGGCGCAGTTTTGCCGGATTATGAGGGCCCGTCTGAGCTATATCCTTTAGATAAGGAAGGAATGCTGCTTCATGATATGCTGTTTGCCCCTTTCTTTTCGGGATCAGCCGGCAGCGGCCATCCCTGGTATTGGGATTATTATATTGATAAGAACAATCTATGGTATCATTTTGGAAGGTTCAGCGAAAGTGTGAAAGGGATAAACCCGGCTGAAGAAGGTTTCATGCCTCTTCTAATATATCACAAACGTTTCAGAATATATGTCCTTGTTGGTAAGAATACAATTTTAGCATGGGTACGCGATATTAAAAACACATGGAAATCGGAGTTGGTTAAAGGTGAAAAGCCCGAGGAAATTAGTCAGGAAAAAATTGATTTTACAAATCTGATACCCTCTTCCCTGACAAAAAAGGTCAGAATATATAATCCTTGGACCAATGTCTGGCTCGATGCAGGCAATAAAGGTGATGTTGACCTCCCACCTTTCAAGCGGTCCCTGGTAATAAAAATTGAAAAAAAAAATTAAAAATCAATGGTGTCCGGTTAAAATTGAAATAACCCTTGTAATCCAAATAATATGAAGCTTTTACAAAGATTTCGCCACTACGTGGCTTCATTTTCCTTTCATAAATAATTCTACAAAGATTTAGCTGCTACGCAGCTTTTCTCTCTGCAACGTAGTTGCGAAATCTTTGTAGATTAGAACATTACAAATTCATAAAGCAACGTAGTTGCGAAATCTTTAGAGGGTTAGATTTTTACCGGACGACAATGATAAAAATAAATTTTTAAGTTATGAAAACCACAATTTTGCTCCTTTCAGGATTAATTTTATTTATCTGCTTTGATAATATAGCTCAAACGAAAATTTCAAAGGGAAGCCCTTATTTACAGCAAGGCTTGAGCAAAGAAGCAATTGCTAAAGCTGATTCAGTGTTTTTTTCATTTCAGAATACACCTATGCAGCAGAAACTTAAGAATAACAGCGAGGTATATGTTGGGGCTGTGTATTGGCAACCCGGAAATTATGACCCCGCAAAATTGTTATGGGAATTTAAGCGTATGCGAGAAGTCGGGTTCAACGTTGTCAGGTTCCATAATATTCCACCTGTCTGGACGGGGCCGGGAAAATTTGATTTTTCAAAGGCAGATGAATGGATTGATCTGGCAACTAAAGCCGGGTTGAAGGTAATATATATGAGCGGCACACCAGGAGATATTCCCAAATCAGTGTTTGATAAATACGGACTCACCAAAGAAACTTATGACCTGCTCGATTGGAGTAAAGATACCCGCTGCCAGGCGATAATATCTGAATACATAACTGCTTTGGTAAACCGCTACAAATCTCATCCGGGCCTTTACAGCTGGGCAATAGGCGGAGAGCCTGGTTCTGCAAAACAAAGTCTTGATAATGACATTGATAAGCAAGGATTTATACAATGGCTTACCGATCATTACGGGACTGTTGAAAACCTGGAAAAAACATGGAACTTCGATCCGGGCGACACTATGGTGACCTCTTTTGAAGATGCATGGAAAGAATCGCTGGCCCAAAAGAATTTCAGAAGAACAGGTTCAGTATTAAGGGACAAAACACGTTATTTAATTGATAAAAGCTTAAACAGGGAAAATTTCATTGCAGGACTTTATCAGAAACTGGACAATATTCATCCGACGCTTAACGGTTCCCACCAGTTATTGTATAATCAGGCATCCCTGGCATGGGATAACAGCCAACATGCAGATAACAGTGACCAGCATTTCAGTTCAATTCATCTCGCATGGCATTTTGAACCGGTATTCGGGGAATTTATCCGCCCTTCGTATATGATGTCGAGGCTTACACATGACTATTCTAAAAAACCATGGACCAGCTGTTTCGAAACTACAGGCGGACCGGTACAGTATTCAGGAGGATACCCTAACTCTATGACTCCCGGTCTGATGCGAAGCCTGATGTTGAATTATCTCGCCGGAGGAAATAGAGCCATCGCTTTCTGGACCTGGAACCACAGGACAGGGGGCATAGAGGCCGGAGAATACGGAATGACTACCTACAGCGGTGAAGTTGCCCCCTGGACAATCGAAGCCGGCAAAATAGCAAATGGCATGTTCAGGTATAAAAAAGAAATCTGGGATGCCAGGCAGGATCTTGAAGTGGGATTACTTCAGGAATGGGATAATGACTTTGTCTATTCCGTTGAGTCTGACAGATATGATAATAAAGATGGTGTATCAGAATATACAAGGGGATCAAAATCAGAACCTTTAAATGCATTAATCGGTGTTTCGAGGGCGTGTATCAATAACCATGTCCCTTATGAATATGTCACTGGTGATGAAATAGGTAAGGGTTTGGCCGCCCGTTATCCATGTATCTATGCCCCGCATATAAGGGCGATATCAAAGGAAAATATCACTGCATTGACGGAATATGTAAAAGCTGGCGGGCGATTGATTGCTGACGTCGAGTTTGCTTTTTTTGATCCCTGGTCAAAGATGCATCCAAAGGGAAAAGGATCACAAATGGAACAGCTTTTCGGGGCATGGATAGATATGATCCATGATACCCGGACCGGGGAAAAATCACTTGGCAGCATTGATATTAAAGGATTATATGGTGATATTAAACTTACCAACGCACGGGTAATCTCTTCATATACAGACGGGACACCGGCCATTACTGAGTGTCGCCTCGGCAGGGGAACTGCTGTCCTGATTGGTTTTGCTGCGGCAAAAATGTGCCATCTTCAGGCAAATTCCCCCAAAACAGAAGCTTTGATAACGCAACTGATCGAAAGTAATGTGCAGAAAAAATGGCAATGCAGTGCCCCGATGGCTTATTGTCTGCGCACAATGGAAGCGGATCACTATTTTCTTCTGAATGATGGTGCTGAGCAACCTGCATTTATTAATGTTTACGACTCAAAATATGCTTCAGGAACAGATGTTATTACAGGAAAACCTGTTGATGTTAACGGGACAATAAGTGTAACTATTCCGAAAGAATCAGCTATGTGGCTACGGTTTGAAAAATTAAAATGAAACCAGGAAATATTTATTTCAACACACTTTTAATTGCCAGCCCTCTGTTGTTACCTTTTTCGGGCTGTGCTGAAAACAAGTATAAAAAATTGCCTAATGTTGTATTTATCTTATCGGACGACATCGGTCCGGGTGACATTGCTGCTTATCATCGTGAGAGGACAGGTCATAAAGAGGTAATTCCCACTCCAAACATAGACAGGCTGGCGAGTGAAGGGATACGTTTCAGGAATGCTAATACACCTGCCGCATTGTCTGCGCCAACAAGGTATTCCATCATGACCGGCAGTAATACTTACCGGTGCCGCGAACCATGGGGTGTCTGGAATCCTTTTGATCCTATGGGAACTGTTCCGGCTGACCAGAAGACAGTGGCCAATGTAATGAAAGATGCCGGATATAACACAGCTTTTTTTGGTAAGTGGCATCTGGGAGGTAAGTTTAATAAATTGGATTCCGGTGTCGTTTATCCCGGAGGAGAATTATGGGACGATGGCTGGGATTACTCAGAAATAGTTGGTGCCTACCCGAATTCCTTAGGTTTTGACTACAGTTTTGAACTCCCGAACGGGATTCAGGGGAATCCGTACACAATCTATGAAAATGGTAAATGGTTTCCTATTTCAAAAGAATCTGTGATCAGGGTTAAATCAAAAACATCACCAAAGAATTCCATAAAAAGATATAGTAAGGGTGATTCAAATTGGGAAACGAGTAAAATCGGTCCGTTGCTATCTAAAAAAGCAGCAGAATTCATTGAAAATCATAAGAAAATTCAGTCCGGGAAACCATTCTTCATTTATTACTGCTCCCAGGCAGTTCATGGGCCACAAGAACCACCGGCTGATTTCTATGGCACCCCGGTTAAGGGGACAACCCCTTCAGGTCATGGTGATATGATCTTTGAGCTTGACCTTCAGGTTGGAATGATCGTTGATGCACTTAAAAAGGCAGCTGAATATGAAAATACCCTGATTATTTTTACTTCAGACAATGGGGGGCTGAATGTTAAAGAAGATAAATCAGAATTTTATTCCGGTGATTGTTCAAGTTATGGATTCTATGCAGAGGCATTGCTGGGACATTGTGCCACAAATGGTTTCAGGGCCCAAAAGGGCAGTATGTATGAAGGAGGAACGAGGGTTCCGTTTATTGCTATGTGGCCGGGTGTTACTCCAAAGGGAAAAGTATCTGATGAACCTGTTCTTGCCCATGACCTTATGGCCACACTTTACGCGGTTACCGGGCAGGATATGCCTGAGGGGCAGGCAATGGATTCTTACAACCTACTCCCTTTGCTCAAGGATGAGGCTGGTGCAAAAGGTCGTGAATTCTCGTTATACCAGGGAGGTTTACCCTGGCCGGAAGAAATTAACAGCCTTAAATATATCATCAGAAAGGGAGACTGGAAGCTGATTATAAATTCTGACAATGAAGGTAATATACTTGATCCTTTTGCATTTTTCAATCTGAAAGACAACCCTTATGAAGTAGAATCAAAAAACTTCCTTAGAGATCCGGGACAAAAGGAAAGAATTACTGAAATGTATGATTATTATAAAAAACTCAGATCAACAAAAGAGAGGACTACTGAGTTAGTGAGATTTTAAAAAGAATCTTTTTACAAACTTTTTAAATGAACAATTTTATGAAAGAACAAAAAAATAATAGTCTTTCAAGGCGGAATTTTATTGGCACAATAGGAGTAGCCACAACAGCTTTTACAATTGTGCCAAGGCACGTGATGGGTGGCTCAGGTTATGTTTCTCCCAGCGATATGGTGAATGTTGCATCAATTGGAGTCGGAGGTATGGGGGCCTGGGATACCATGAATATCTGCGACCCTGATGCACCCATTTTAACCCCGGGAACTAATACCCCGAGAATCACACCTTCGCAACAGCAGGCTCAAACCAGGAAATTGTCTGCAATAGTACCGATTAAGCTGGCAAACATATATGCTCTTTGTGACGTGGATTCAGAAAGAGCAGGTCCATTTTTTAAGGGTTATCCAAAGGCCAAGATATACACAGACTGGCGTCAGATGCTTGAAAAAGAAAAATCAATAGACGCTGTCCTTATTGCCACACCTGACCATAATCACGCTCCCATTGCCGCTGCTTTTATGAAAGCGAAGAAGCATGTTTACGTTGAGAAGCCCATGGGAAAGACAATATATGAGTGCAGGAAACTTGCCGAAATTGCAAAAGAGATGAATGTTGTGTCCCAGATGGGAAACAATGGTCATGCAGCAGCCGGTAGCAGACAATCCGTTGAATGGATACAGGGAGGTGTAATTGGTAAAGTTCGTGAAGTATATTGTACTACTGACCGTCCAATCTGGCCACAGGGTAACTTAACACGTCCTGCAGGGGTGTCTGTGCCATCTTGTTTAAATTACGATATATGGCTGGGCCCTGCACCCGAAAAACCTTATCATCCCGACATTTTACATTTTAAATGGCGCGGCTTGTGGGACTATGGTACGGGTGCTCTTGGAGACATGGGTGCGCATATTATGGATGTTCCTGTGTGGGCACTCAATCTTGGTATGCCGGCGAGGATACAGGCAAGCTCTTCTCCTTACAGTGCTGATTATATGCCTGGGGCTGAGTGGGTTATCTACGAATTTCCTGCCCGTGGGGATATGCCGGCGGTTAATCTGACCTGGGTCGATGGCGGTCTGAGGCCTCCGATTCCTGAAGGACTGGAACCTGGCAGAAAGCTGGGATCTATGGGTTATACGATATACTATGGTGACAAAGGTATCATGACGCATACCAGTCACGGAGGTGTTCCGGAACTTATACCGGCAGATAAGAGTTTTAAAGGCCCTGATCCATGGCTTCCCAGAACAGGCAATATATGGGAGGATTGGATAGGTGCAATAAAGAACGGGATAAAGTCCTGTAATGATTTTTCCATATCCTCAAAATTAACTGAGATAATGTTGTTGACGAACATAGCTATACTTAATCAAAAAAAGAACATTAAACTGGAGAATGATCCGGTAAACATGAAAATCACAAATCTTCCGGAAGCTGATAATTTATTCCATTATGAGTACCGTAAAGGTTGGTCGTTGTAATTAAATTTTCACTTAATATTATAATTAACTAAAATGAAAAAAATTCTTTGTTTAATGACTTTCGGACTTTCTGTCATGAGCTTGCAGGCTCAAAAGAGTGAAGTAACCAGGTCGATTTTAAAAGAGCCCGTTATGGTTACTCCAGGTAAAAAAAACCGGCCCCCTTCCGATGCCATTGTGCTTTACAACGGAAAACAGGATCTTGTTAATTGGGTTCACAGAGAAGCAGGCAAGTCTTCAGAAAGGGGAGAACCTGTAAAATGGAAAGCCGGAAAGATCCTAACGATAGTACCCAAAACGGGGGGCATAGGAACTGTCAGGTCATTTGGCGATGTACAACTACATATTGAGTGGCGTACCCCTGAAAAAATAACAGGCAATGGTCAGGCCAGGGGCAACAGTGGTATATTCTTTATGGGAGAATATGAGCTTCAGGTACTCGACTCCTGGAAGAATGAAACATACTTTAACGGTCAGGCAGGAGCCATTTACAAGCAATATGCGCCTCTTGTAAATGCCAGTCTGCCCCCGGGAAAATGGCAAATGTATGATGCTTTCTTTATTGCACCGAGGTTTAACGAAGACAAAACCCTGAAATCCCCTGCTTACATCACGGTTATACACAACGGTATTTTAATTCAGAACCATGTTGAAATAAAAGGCTCAACTTACACTAAAACTACTGAATATAAGTTCCAGGCCGGTAAGCTCCCGCTGGAGCTGCAGGATCATTGGTTCCCGGTTTCTTACCGCAATATCTGGATCAGGGAATTATAATTTTCCATAATGAGTGTTCATGTTTAAAACATGCTTTTCTAAGGCTGATCATTCTAAATAGCTCTTTTTATTGTTATATATTAACCTTTTAAAATATCCATAAGATGAAAGAAAATACAAATAACCTTATATCCTGGTCATTTATTGGAGGAACCGGTACAATCGCCGCCAGCCTGACTATACTTCCGGGTTCAGTTATGATTATTTTACGAAATTTATTATTAATGTTGTGTTTTTCAGTATCTTCGGTTGGCATAGCTCAAAATGCTGTTCCGGATGCTACAATTTCTTTTTACAAAAGTGGGGAACGTCCTGCTGTAATCTTTACCACCGGAACGACGGTTTACGAAGAAGCCCTCGATAACGGACAACTGATCGGTCTCTACTGGTCGGCAAGCGGCTATGTACAACGGGAAAATGTTTCAGAGAAAATGCCTTTATATGCTAACTGGAAAAATTTTCCAAATAATAGTTTCGACCTCGAAATTGATGGGCAGTCGTTACAAACCGGATGGGAATGGGTCAGCGCGTCACAACGCAAAGGAGAACGCCCAAATACTATTGAAGCAGTTGTTGAGTTAAAGCATAAATACCGTCCTGTATCTCTTAAAATCATCACCCGTCTTGATGGTTCACCTATTCTTGTCCGATACCTGGAAATTTCCAATACAGGGAAAACGCCATCTTCTCTGTCTAATGTCTGCTCAATGACAAGTTTACTCTGGAATTTTGGAAATCAGGCTAGCGACTTGAAAGAGAAGCCTATGTACACTCTTGGATATTTCGGAGGAAAGGAATGGGGCCTTGAAGGAACCTTCAACTGGGAAACCCTTACCCAGGAAACATTCCGGATTGAGAGAAGTCTGTCATCCCATCAGTTTTCGCCTCCCTACTATATCGTCCGCAATGAATTTAACGGAGAAATGTTTTTCATCGGACTGGCGTGGAGTGGCAGGTATTTTGCCGAATTCAGGAACTTCAGTGATAAAAGTAAACTTTCGTTTCGTGCAGGCCCCATGGCTTACGGGGCATTGCGCGTAATTGATCCGGGTGAAACGGTTAGAAGCCCTGAAACACATATTGGCCCTGTTCATTCTACTCTTGACAATGCAGTTGCAAAGTGGTACGAACATATGCGCACCAGTGTAATTCCGCCGAGACCTAAAGGAAAAGAGATGTATACCCTGGCCGGAAGGGTCGTGGAAAAACCGGGAGACTGGATTTTACGCGAGATAGATATCGCCGCCGAGATGGGTGTTGAGGCATTTATGGTCGATGCGGGATGGTATGGCGACCATTTTGGAGGCTGGCCTGAAAACAGAGGTGACTGGAACGAAGGGGATTGGCTGCCCGGTGGCATGGCTGGCATCCGGGACTATGTCCATAAAAAAAAGTTGCTTTTTGGTTTATGGCAGGAAGCGGAAGCTTTATCCAGGACATCAAATACTTATAAGGCTCATCCCGAATGGGGAAATTTTTTAAACGGGGAAAATTTTGAAGGATTAAACCTGAATAATGCTGATGCCAGAAAATATTACCAGGATAATGTTTTACGGATTATCCGGGATTTTAAGCTTGATTTTTACAAACTCGATTTTAATACCGAAGCTCCTGATAAAGGAACTGTTAATATTAGGGAAACTACCTCGGGCAAATATATCGAAAATGAAGCATGGCGCCATTTCGAAGCTGTTTATGAAACATATGATAAAGTACGAAAAGATTATCCCGGTGTATGCCTGGAAAACTGTGCCAGCGGTGGAGGAAGAAACGATCTGGGAATGCTGTCAAGGTTCCATTATGCATGCGAAAGCGACCTTAGTACATTCCCCAATAGCATAAATACGATTAACATGTTAAGTATGTTCATTCCTCCTGATGCAATTTGCTACTACCACAACCACATATATTATGCAAATCAGCTGGCAGATAATAAAACCCACTTACGCGTAACCCTCTTTGCAAATCCAATTTTTGTAGGATTTGGAAGTCAGGAAGCAGACAGAACCACCAGCTATTTTCAAGAGGTAAAACGATATATAGAACTTAATAAAACATTCTGCAGAAGGGTAATGGCGAACCATCCAGTGGTTTTCCATCATACACCCGAGGCCAGTTTTAATAGTTCATCACCATGGTGTATTTTGGAATATGCACGACAGGACCATACATGCGGTTATGCAGGCATTTTCAGGTTAAAAGGTGACCTTAGTGACAATGAATATACTTTTAAGCCACGGGGTGTTGACATCTCACAACAATATAAAGTAACCCTGGACAATGACAATCAGACTTTTCTCATTTCAGGTTGGGATCTTTCCCAGACGGGTATTAAAATTCATCTCGATGCAGCGCGGACCAGTGAACTCATTCTATATGAATTAAAAACTAATAACAACAAATAAGATCAGCAGGGAAAAACAAGTATTTATAATTTTTATAGTTTTCCATAGTAAGTGATCGTGTTTATATGGTGAAAATGATCAGAAACTTAATTAGCAGATAGATGAATTTACAAAAAGCATTTTCGGCACTTCCGCTTGCAACATTTTTCCTGGCACCTCCAACTCCGGCGTTGGCACAAAAACCCAATGTTATCTTTATCCTTACTGATGATCAGGGGTATGGTGATCTGGGCTGTCATGGTAATCCCTGGATAAAGACTCCAAATCTTGATAAATTACATTCCGAAAGTGTCAGGTTCACTAACTTCCACACAGGAACAACCTGCTCCCCAACCCGTTCTGGAATAATGACCGGAAAATATTGTAACAAAGTTGGCGTCTGGCATACACTTAATGGCCGCGAAATACTTGCTGCTGAAGAAACAACATTGGCACAAACCATGAAAAAAGCGGGCTATCACACTGCAATCTTCGGCAAATGGCATCTTGGTGACAACTATCCGTTTCGCCCTCAGGACAGAGGTTTTGACGAAGTGTTGGTCCACGGTGGTGGAGGAGTTGGTCAACAACCCGATTACTGGAACAACGACTATTTTGATGATACTTATTTTCGTAATGGAAAACCGGAAAAGTTTACCGGAAATTGCACCGATGTATGGTTTTCGGAAGCAATAAAATTCATAAAAACAAATAAAAACCTTCCGTTCTTCTGTTTCCTTTCAACCAATGCCCCACACGATCCATGGGAAGTGGAAAAAAAGTACAGCGAACCCTATGAGAACAATCCTGGCATTCCAAATCCCAATTTTTATGGGATGATTACTCTCATTGATGAGAATGTGGGAAAGCTTCGTCAGGAGTTAGAACGGCTTGGTATTGCAGAAAATACCATCCTGGTTTTCATGACCGATAACGGAACAATGGGTGGGGTGAAATTTGGGAATAGCGGTGAACTGATCTCAGGTTTCAATGCAGGTATGAGGGGTGTTAAAAGTTCTCCGTATGATGGAGGACATCGGGTGCCTTTTTTTATTAACTGGCCCAAAGAAGGGATTTCTGCCGGAAAGGACATCGCCAACATCACCTCATACATTGATTTTATGCCCACTTTACTTGATTTGTGCGGGGTGAAACCGGCCTCCAAAATGGATGGTATAAGTTTGAAACCCCTAATTTACGGCAACAAGGCAAATTGGCCTGCGCGTATCCTTTTTACCGATACACAACGTGAAGAATTCCTGAAAAAATGGAAACAGTTTGCTGCGATGACCGATCGCTGGCGGTTGGTTGGGAAGGATGAATTATATGATATGACTTCAGATCCCGGGCAGAAAGCGAACGTGGCGGCAAAGCATCCTGAAGTTGTTGGAAAGCTTCTTGGTGAATATGAAAAATGGTGGCGCGATGTTTCACAAAATGCAGATAAATATGCCTGTATAAAAGTTGGAACCCCTAACGAAAATCCTGTTTGTTTGCATAGTATGGATTTTCATACTGAAAAAGGTATGCCTGCCTGGTCGCAGGAACAGTTGAGGGCAGCAGTTGGTGAAAATGGTTTTTGGGCCATAGAAATAGCCAATGCCGGATCATACGAAATTGAGCTTTGTCGCTGGCCCAAAGAGAGCGGACTGAAAATGAATGACACAGCACCAGCCGTGGAGAAAATGGCTGGGGTAATACATTATGCTGTTGGGAAAGCCTTGAATATAAAAGAAGCCCGGATTAAAATTGGTGAACAGGAGAAAATAGCGGAGGTGAAACCAGAACAAACATCTGTAAAATTCACATTGAAACTAAAAGCAGGGAAAACCACCCTGGAAACCTGGCTCAAGGATGATCAGGGGGTTCAACGGGGAGCTTATTATACATACATAGGGAAGAAATAATCAAATTCTTCAATATTGTTCTCTTTTGAACTATTAATTATTACCCAATGTGGATTTGTTAATAAAGGTATCAAAATAATTATGTCAAGAGCAAAAAAATGGAAAATATTATCGCGATGATGATTTTAAGAATTAGTTTCAGTCTCTTTATAGTATCAGGACTTATTTCAGGGTGTATTGACAAACAGGAAAAATCCATTAAAAGTCTGATTCAACCTGTCCCGGTTAACTCAGGTTTTAAAATGGAGGGTTACTGGGTTTGGTGTGGTTCGGTAATAAAAGTAGGTTCTACCTACAATATGTTTGCCTCCCGTTGGCCCAAAGATGACAAATTTCCTGATGGTTACTTAAACCATTCCGAAATAGTCAGGGCAACATCCGACTCACCTGTGGGCCCCTTTGAATTTCAGGAAATAGTCATTGGCGAAAGGGACAGTATTTACTGGGATGCAAATATGGCCACTAACCCGACAATCCATAAAATAAATGATAAGTTCATTTTATTTTACATCGGCGCTGATTTCAGACAACAGAAAGGATGGCCCCCTGTGCACAGATCAATCGGATATGCTACATCAGATGACATTAAGGGCCCATGGACCAGGAGTAATACACCAATTATTGAACAGGAATCCAACAACCCTGCAATTCTTGTTGATGGCCACAAAATTAAATTAGTATTTCGGGATGCGGAATTAAGGGTAATTATGGCTGAAGCTGATAATTATAAAGGTCCATACAAAATTGTAAATGACAATGTCTGGCCGGAAAGCAGAATTGAAGATTTTTATATGTTCAAAATGGATAATAATTATCATATCATTTGTGAGGATAATGTTGGAGCTGTCACAGGCCATGTAAGGTGGGGTGTACATTTATATTCTGAGAATGGAATAAATAACTGGAAAATATATAAAGATACGATTGCTTATGACCATGATATAAAGTATACCAACGATTCAATATTGCATTGTATAAGAAGGGAGCGGCCACAGTTGCTGATTGAAAATAATCAGATTACCTGTCTTATAACAGGAGTATATAATGGTAAGGAAAGCTGGTCTCAACCTGTTGAATTATATCCTCCTTTTGAATTGAATAATAAATAAAGACAGCATAATGATTTTTCTTTCTAAAATGCAACATAATAACACCCAGATGACAAAAAAACTATCATCCCTGATTTTACTCTTTTTACTGATCGCAGGCACTGTTCAGGCTCAATTAACCAAAGAATTAAAAGAGAGATGGAACCAAATGCACAAAAGCAAAGAACTTGCTTTAAAGGAATTTAACGAGGCCAAATTTGGTCTGTTCATCCATTGGGGTTTGTATTCGCGGCTTGCCGGAGAATGGAAGGGGCAGAAAATACCCGGACTGGGCGAATGGATTATGTACCATGCCATGATACCCAGGGCTGATTATGGCAAACTGGCAAAAGAGTTTAATCCTGTTCAATTTAATGCTGAACAATGGGTTTTGGCAACAAAAGATGCCGGTATGAAATATATCATTATAACTTCTAAACATCACGATGGTTTTTCAATGTATAGTACGAAGATCTCGAAATACAATATTGTTTATGCAACGCCATTTAAGCGTGACCCGATTGATGAACTTTACAATGCCTGCAAGAAGAATGGGATCAGGTTTGGGGTATATTATTCACAAATTATCGATTGGTATGATGGTTGGGACGGAGGAATGCTGAGAGCAAACCGTAAAATGGCTGATTTGGACAAGGAAAATCCAATGAATACCTGGGATCCGGATAAAACTACGCGTGAAATGTATCTTCAGAACAAGTCGTTGCCCCAGGTAAAAGAGCTTATCGCGAAATACCCTGACATGTTGGAAATGTGGTTCGACTACTGGTATGAAGGGGAAGCAGATAAGTACAACACTCCGCAAACCAGTTTTCAATTTTATAAGACCTTATATGATGCTTCACCAAAGTGCCTTGTTAGCAGCCGGATTGGCAGCGGGTTGGGCGATTTTGCGGCAGCCGGCGATAATGAAATACTAAGCGGTTCGAAGATGGCCTATTGGGAAACTCCCGGAACAGTCAACAACACCTGGGGTTACAGCAAATTCGATAACGACTGGAAAACGCTTGGGGAAATCATCTTCTGGATTGTGGATATTGCAAGCAAAGGAGGTAACTATTTGTTGAATGTTGGCCCCAAGGCCGATGGTACCATTCCTGCTGAAAGTCTAAAGCTGCTGAGCGGGGTTGGTAAATGGATGAAAATACATGGTGAAGCCATTTATGGTACAAAGAAATGGGAATTAAGCCATGAAGGGCCGACAAACCTGTCTATGAAGGGTACTGATGACAGAGAAAAAAATGGGTTTAATAAAGGTTTTAGCCATGAAGACTTCTGGTTTTCAGCAAAAGACAATGTTTTGTATGTGACTGCTCTGAAATGGCCGGAAAGTAAACAGGTTCTGGTCAAATCATTAGCACGGATACTGGCTGACGATCTTTCAAAAATAAGATCCTTAACAATGCTGGGAAGCACTCAAGAAATATCATGGAAAACGAATCCGGAAGGATTGCTGGTTTCATTGCCATCAGAAAAGCCCAATCTGAACGGGTATGTTTTAAAAATTACATTCAGGAAATAATCATGCAGAGGCAAGATATCTGAAGGCCCAAAAAAAGTAAATATAATAATCCTGTTAAAATTTACCTATGATGAAAACATTATTCCTGGTAGGGTGCGCCGCATTTTCAACGGTTATATTTGCGAAAGAGAAACCAAACATTGTCCTGTTTCTGGCCGACGATGTCAGCCGGAATGATTTTGGCTGTTATGGAAATAAGGAGATTAAAACCCCGAATATTGATCGTCTGGCCTCAAATGGCATCAGGTTTACCAATTTCTACCTTACTGCCAGTTCCTGCAGTCCAAGTCGCAACAGTATTATTCAAGGACGATATCCGCATAATACAGGAGGAGCTGAATTGCATACCGAACCTCCTATAGAAATGATCTCATTTCCTGAGATCCTTAAACAACAAGGGTATTACACCGCACAAGGCGGAAAGTTTCATATGGGTGATTACGCCCGCCGGGGATTCGATTTGATTAACGATAACTGGCTTTTGAATGGTGACGGAGCTGAGGAACCATGGTTAAAGACAATTCAAAACCGGCCAAAAGACAAACCTTTTATGATGTGGTTTGCTTCATTCGATGCTCATCGTCATTGGGGCCCTAACGTATTTTCAGGAACACATAATCCGGCTGAAGTAACTCCTCCGTTCTATCTTGCAGATGCAAAAGGGACAAAAAAAGATCTGGCCAGTTATTACGATGAGATTGCCAGGTTCGATTATTATATTGGACTTATTGTAGATGAACTTCAAAAACAAAACGTTCTGGATAATACTGTTATCGTGATTATGGCTGATAATGGAAGACCTTTTCCGCACAGTAAAACCAGGGTCAACGACCGTGGAATGAAAACACCTTTCATCATTTACTGGCCGAAAGGGATTGGAAAACAGGAAAGGGTTTGCAACAGTCTGGTAAGCTCCATCGATATTGCCCCGACCTTTCTGGAACTTGCAGAGGCCAAAATACCTGAGAGTGTTCAGGGGGTCAGTTTTAAATCTCTCCTGAGTAATCCTAAAAGATCGTTTAGGAATTATGTTTTTGCCGAACACAACTGGCACGATTTCGAAGCACATGAGCGAATGGTGAGGTCAAAAGATTTTCTATACATCCTGAATTCAAGACCCCAGTTTGCGAACAGTGGTCCCATAGATGCAATAGGTAGTCCATCTTTTCAGGATCTGGTCGATCTGAATACCAGCGGAACAATCACTCCCTCCCAGGCCGATGTGTTTATGGCACCCAGGCCAGCAGAAGAATTGTTTCAGATCGCTTCTGATCCTGATCAGGTTAGAAATGTTGCTTCCTCTCCGGAGATGGAATCTTATTTGAAAGATCTCAGGCAAATACTATCAGTGTGGATGGATGAAACTGGAGATAATATCCCGCAAAATCTTACGAAAGACTGGCACATGATGAAAGACATAGGAAAAGTGAAAACAACTGAAGCCGGCGACAAAGACTCAAAAATAATGAAAACACCAGAATATAAGCACCGGGGCGAAATGCCTGGCGCAAAAAGAAATGCCACCAAAAACAACAACAAAGGGAAGTTTTAGCAACAGGAATATCGTAATTAAATAAAATATTGCAAATGAAACGAATAACAATTCTATCTTCTCTCATCGTTTGCGGATCTTTGGTTTTAACAGGACAAGGGTTAAAAAGGCCTAATATTATTTTGATGATGGCTGATGACCAGGGCTGGGGACAAACAAGCTATAATAACCACCCAATTTTGAAAACGCCCAATTTGGATAAAATGGCTGAAAACGGGCTTCGCTTTAATCGTTTTTATGCAGGGGCACCCTTATGTTCCCCTACCAGGGCAAGTGTTTTAACAGGACGTTCAAACGACCGTACCGGCGTTAATACAGTTGGATATCCCTTATGCAAACAGGAAAAGACGATTGCCCAGGCTCTAAAAAAAGCTGGTTATAAAACCGCCCATTTTGGTAAATGGCACCTTAATGGAATCATTGGTCCCGGAGCCCCAATTTTTAAAAGTGATGAAAGAAATCCGGGACAGTTTGGTTTTGATACCTGGCTTTCGGTTTCAAATTTTTTTGACATCAACCCAATCATGAGCAGGAATGGGGAATTTGTTGAAATGAAGGGAGAGTCATCACACATTATAGTAAATGAAGCACTTCATTTTATCGAAAAAGAGAAAGACAATGAAAAACCGCTTTTTATTGTGATCTGGTATGGCAGTCCACATGGTCCTTGGGTGGCGGGAAATGAAGACAAAAAATCCTTCGTTGGGCTGGATGAAAATGCCCAAAACCATTATGGCGAATTGGTAAGCATGGACAAAAGTATTGGAGATTTGCGGAAAGGCTTGCGGGACATGAAAATAGAAGAAAATACATTGATCTGGTTTAATAGCGACAACGGCGGATTAAGTAATTTTGGCCCCGAAACAGTCGGTGGGCTAAGAGGATTTAAAGGCCAGATATACGAGGGAGGTTTGAGGGTGCCTTGCATTATTGAATGGCCGGCTGTAATAAATAAAAGCCGTATTACTGACTACCCGGCATCTACTTTGGATATTTTCCCAACAATAGCCAATATAACAGGGTTACCGGGTTCAAGCATGACTTCACCAACAGACGGGATCAGTATTAAAAACCTTTTTACAAAGGATTTAAAAACAAGAACAATCCCCATTCCATTCAGGCATAAGGGTATAGGTGCCTTTGTTGACAATAACTACAAACTTATTTCAATGGACATCAATAAAGATACTTTCATGTTGTACGATTTGGCAAAGGACCCCATGGAGACAAAAAATATCATTGATGAAGAAAAAAGAATCGCAGATAAAATGATCCGGGAATTAAAAACATGGAATAAGTCAGTTGAAGCAAGTATTGAAGGAAAAGATTATCCAAACGGTCTTTCCGAACCAAGAGGACATGGGATCACCTGGAATACTTTGCCGGAATATCAGCCATATTTAAAGGAGTGGAGGAAGAGACCGGAATATGCATCTTTTCTTGCTGAACCAACAAAAAAGCCGGAGAAGAATTAGATTGACTTAAATAAGTAAAATCAGATGATTAAGAATTTGATCAATAAATACATATATAACATAAAGCATATTTAAAGAATTATGAAAAATCACATTCGAATTTTAAACTTGTTCCTGATAGTCATCTTATTATCAGGATGTCAGAAAAACAGAGTTCCTGTTTGTGACGTTGACAAAGGCGGAATGGTACTGGATTGGGTTTTAATGGGCCCTTTCCCTTCTGACGAGCTGACTACACGTGAGGAATACGGGGCAAACAGGTCTGGATTTAACGAAGATTTCCTTACCGGGCTCGGTGGTGAAAACAAAGCAATTTTATCTGACGGAATCGAAACCACAATTACTAAAAAGAACGGGGAAACAAGGAGCGTTAAAGCAAGACGGATAGGCCCTGAATTTGAAAATCCGGACAAGCCCGATTTCAAAAGGTTAATAAATAATAATACCCATATAATGGACAGGTATTATGATGAAGATGTTGCTTATGCATTTTGTTATTTGTATTCTGAAAAACCTCAGAAGATTTATGCCCATATGAAAGCTGATGGGAGCCCCAAAGTCTGGCTAAATGATTCTCTTGCATTTGTTAACTGGTCTGATTTCAGTAAATCAAAAGATTGGAACTACAATTTTGAATTAAATCTGAAAAAGGGGAAAAACCGCTTCTTAATTAAAATTGATAATACCGAAAGCTGGTGGGGATTTGGTATTGAGCTTTATAATAAGGAACAAAACGAAATTGCAATAAATAATAAGAGTAAGTCTTTTACATTTAAAAAAATTGAATCAACACCCGAGGGAATCCGGGTGCAAATAAATATAGTTCCTGAGTTGCCTGGTTATCAGATCCCGGTTAAAGTAACCGTTTCAAAACTTACCGGCGAAAAGCTTACCGAAAAGGAACTATTAACCGGAAACAATGAAACTATTCCGGCAATGGCCAATTATGAAGGGCCGGTAAACCTGGAAGCATCCCCATCCGGAAATAACGCAGTGCAGAAAAAAACGGAGGTCACCTGGTCAGGTGATTATAAAGTTAGTTTATTGCTATTAAAGAAAAGGTATGAAATAGTAAAAAGCCGGTATACCCTTTTTATTCCACATAGAATTCAAAAAATATATAGCCACGTTTTCAGATATTACGACAGCTTCTTTTCGAAAGAACAGCGACAACCGGAAATGAATTATGTTTTGAATTATAATTTTGTCAGGAGACTGGTAGATGCTTTGGAGAAAAAGCAGGATCTTCTAAGCCATATTCCAACGGAGGCAGTCCCTGTATCATTCAAAGTTACTGGTTATGGGGGATTAGAGTTGGAATCTGGCGCACAGATTTCCATACCTGAAAATTATGCCATTTCAGGGAATTCATTTCCTCTGGTGATTGAACTGGGTGGCTCAGGTTCTTTTGGGAAAGAGATTCCCCATTGGCCAAAAGCAAACTCAAGAATTGAAATGCAAGGGGAACCGATTATTTATGTTCAGCCTTTTGCAGTTAGAACTTCCAGCCACATGCAACATAATTACTGGGATCCGGTTTTTCTCGATAATGTTCTGGAAATTGTTAAAGATATGTTTTCAGTTGACGCCGAAAGAATTTATGTGAATGGTGCAAGCGGCGGCGGAAGCGGGACCTGGAACTGGATTAATCATAGCCCGGAGCATTTTGCCGCTGCTATTATACTGGTCGGGGGCGAAGGCTATCCGTTCAGGGCAGAAAAGCTGAAATATCTTCCCCTATGGGTGATAAACGGCGATATTGACCTGGCATCCTATCCTTTCCAGCCTGAGGTGACAGTAAACAGGCTCAGATCATTTGGTAATGATGTACTTTATACAAATTTTTCCGGATTGGGCCATAGCGTTTCCCCTGGATTTAAAAACAAGGATTTGAAAAAATGGTTACTGTCTTACCGGAATCCGCATAAAATCGGTCTGGATCCCCTGTTTAACATGAGTATCAATGAAGAAGGATTCAGTAAAGTAACACTAAAAAGAATACCGGATAAATCATATATTGGACTTACCCCAAGGGAAAATCCCCTTTATCCCCAGGACAATCCGTTCATTTCCGCGATGAAACTCTACCAGGCTTATCGCAAACCCAATTCTGCCGTAACTGAGCGTGAAGCTCAGGGCTATGCAATAATATATGAGAAAAATTATTTAAAAGCAGCGGGGAAAGAAATACTGCTTGATGCCCCTGTTGGCGACCTGGGCAGTAATGGAGATCTGCGTAAGAAAGATATTAAGAGTTGTAAAGTAGCTTCATTTTATATAAAATGTGGCGATAATGCCGTGATATTAAATGAAATTAAGCTCAAAATTGCTTCTCAGCTAAAGGTGGATGGATATAAATTAACCGGTGAAGTATTTAATTATATGCTTAACATATCCGGATCACATGACAGGTATTGGGAAGTTTGTTTTGTGTTGGGAAATTGATAAACAGGGATTAAATTTGTCAGACTAGGTTACATTATCTAAAATCTAACATAAGCATAAAAATGAAACTTGGTATCAAACTGATAAGCTACTGTCAGAACTTCAGGTTCAAGTTCACAAGGCTGGTCTCTATGTTTGCCCCTTTCTTTTTTTTGCTGGTGATGCAATCGTGTAACCAGCAAAAAACCCATCCCTCTTTGCTGTTCCATCGCACTGATGTCAACAACTTGAAAAAGAATGCGGAGACAGAAGAAGGGCAGGCCATCCTCATTTATCTGAAGAAAAGGCTTAGGGAACCACCTGAAGCACTACTTTTAGGTTCCTACGCTGCTGGTTATGCTTTTCTTTATCAACTTACTGGAGAAATGCAATACGCTGTCAAATCACGCCACTATACCGAACTAACACTTGGTGATTCTATTTTATTTGACAGTGGCTACGACATCACCGGGGGAAAAGGGATACCTCTCTGGAATTCATCTTACAAAGAAATATACCGGGCACCTAATGTGGTTGGTATAGCCCTGGCTTACGATATGTGCTACAACGTATGGGAACATAAGTTCCGCAGAAAAGTAGCTGAAGAACTGGCTGAAAAAGGGGCGGCAATTATTGATGGGGGAGGAAAAGGCTACAACGACAAAGCCTGGAGCAATTGGCAGGGTACTACAAAAGGTGCTGGCGGAATGGCTATGCTGGCCATTGAAAACGATGGGATGAAGAATATAAATGTTCCCGTGTATCTTCAAAAAGTCCTTGATGGGTTCAAAGCGCATCTGGAATGGCTTAGCCCAAGGGGATGGACACCCGAAGGTTTCAATTATCTGCGCTATGAATTGTGTTCCGGCGTACTCCCGTTTTTACAGGCATGGTTGCATGTAAAAGGCGAATCACTATTCCCTGAAAAAACAAAATGGTTACTTCCGTTCTTTACCATGCAAAGTATAGTCAGGGAGAAGAAGTTGTATAACCCGATGTATGGGTTGGGTAGCCCATGGTGGAATACTGACCGTTGGCGTTCGGGTGATTGGGCAATGGGGATGGGGATTACCCCTACTGAATATCTTCCGGCTGCAAAATGGACTTTCGATCAGGCGTTTGCGTTGGACGGGGACAATACCTTCAATAATTTCAAACCATCGGATGCAATTTTTGCCTTGATCAATTATCCGTTTAACCTGAAAAGTGAGAATCCGGAAAGAATGCTTGATAAGAGCTGGATTGATCAGGAAGGCGGTTACTATATTTTTCGAAACAGATGGAAGGATGCCAATGATTTTGTAATCACACTTTCATCCAATATTTTGGCCAAACCGGCTTCCCATTCTTTTCGTGAAGCAGGGAGTTTCCGCATTTCAGGACTCGGAGCCGATTGGGCAGTACGCCCCGAAAAAAGCCATGTAATGGGAGGTGCCGATTACGAAAACCATGTTTCTGCATCTGGTACTACCAATTGGTTTGGGGCTAAAACTATTTATTGTAAAGGCTTCAGTAATGGTTCGGGGAGTATTGTGCTTGACATGACAAAAGCGTGTTACGGAGGTAGAAGTTTTCGAGATTATGTTAATCTTGGAATTGAGGCAACCCGGTCTTTTTGCGTAGATTATGGTTGCGCAGACAGTATCGGGGCAGTAATTGTAATTGCTGACAAATTTGAAGGTGGCGGAACAAAAACATGGCAAATGCATACCTCCGAAGAAGAGATTGAAATAAAAGGAAATGAGTTTTATTTGCATCATTCAGCCGGTGCTTCCTTAAAAGGTACTTTTCTGTATCCCCGGGCTCCTGAAATTAAATTCGACCCGCTAACAAAAACTATTTCAGCGATATCCGGCGATCATTTTCTGGTCGTTATGACGATTCAGGCGGGTGTCCCTCCTTCTGTTGCATGTAAAACAGGGGAATTCCCTTCATCCTTTACTGTTGGGGGGAAAATATATATCATAGAGAACAATAAAATTCAATTACCGAACCCATAAAAAATCTTCAATGAATGAAAAGGATTATTATAATATACTGTATTTTTCTTGGTCTCAATTGTTTTTCACAGAATTTGAAACCGAGCTTTTCTGATGTAGGTTATTGTCAGGATACCTTATCAAAACATTTGCTGGATGTATACATTCCTGAAGGCAAAAATAAAATGGCACCTTGTATTATTTGGATACATGGAGGCGGATGGGGAAAAGGGCATAAAGCAGAACAAGGTGGATGTATTGATCATTTGGGGCTTTTACTCAATAAAGGATATGTTTTAGTATCAATTAATTACAGATTAAGCCAGGATAGTATTTTCCCTGCGTGTATTTATGACTGTAAAGCTGCAATTCGGTTTATAAAGCTTAATGCGACAAAATATGGTATTGATACTTGTAAAATAGGAGTTGCAGGTCCTTCTGCCGGAGGACATTTGGCTTCATTGATTGGGACTTCAGGAGATACAGGTCAACTTGAAGATTTCACACTTGGGAACAAGGGGGCAAGCAGCAAAATATATGCTGTGCTTGATTTATTTGGACCAACTGATTTTAGTGTAATGGATAAAAATATCCCATCAATTATGCCTGATTCATGTGCAAATCCTCTTATTCATAATAAAGTGAATTCTCCGGAATCCAAATTACTTGGATGTAATATTGTGGAATGTCCTCAATTAGTTTTGAAAGCAAATCCGATCAGCTATATAACTTCAAATACCCCACCTTTTATGATCGTACATGGAACCTTTGATTGTCTTGTATCTCCTTACTGTAGCATTCTTTTAAATCAGGAATTAAAGAAAAAAAATGTTCCTTCTGAGCTTGTCCTTCTTGAACATGCTCCTCATGGAGGCAGAGATTTTAAAACACAGGATATGCAAACAAAATATCTCGATTTCTTTAATAAGGCTTTAAAATATAATTAGGTAACAAACTGAAGATAAATTTTACACCATTTTAAAATCTTAAGTATTATGATGTATTACATATCATTTTCAATTTTAGTAATTGTCGCAATTATATTTCAACCGATATACTCACATCCCGAGAGAATTTTGAAGCTTATTTATATTGACGCTTTCGTGCCTGAAGATAATGAAAGTATTATTCCAATAAAAGATATTTGGAGTTTATCCCAGCTTTTAGCAAAAGAAACTATTATTGCCATTGTTGGCGTCCTGGGTAAAAATGGAGATCTGCGAAAGAAGGATATAAAGAAGTCAGAAGATGTAAGTCGGAAACATGAAAATTATTCAGACTTCAGACTTCGGCAGATTGGTTATAATATTTTAAATTTTAGACTAATTTTTTTGATATGAAATGTTCAGTAATTTATCTTCAGGCGTGGATTACAATTCTGTTGCTTTCAAGTCCACTCCTTTTCTGTTCCTGTTCAGATACAAAGTCTACGGGCAGATATTACATTGATTCCGAAAAGGGTAATGATAACAATCGCGGGACCTCAATGAATGCTCCCTGGAAAACTGTTGACCGTGTAAGCGCTGTAATTTTTAATCCCGGGGACAGGATCCTTTTCAAGGCAAATTCACGCTTTGAAGGCCATTTATGGCCGAAAGGTAAGGGAACTCCTGACTCGCCTATTGTCATCGACATGTATGGCGAAGGAAATAAGCCGCTTATCAATGCCGGAGGTTTATTTAATGAAGCACTGTTGTTATACAATACTGAATGCTGGGAGATTAATAATCTTGAGCTCGTGAACAAAGGCAAAGGTAACCCGCCATTCAGGACAGGTATTTGCATAAGGGTCGATAATTTCGGAATTGCCCGGCATATCTACCTGAAAAATCTTGTTATCAGGGATGTGAATGGCTCAAATTATAAAACAGCAAAGGGACCTGATCTCATTAACGACCAGTATCAGGTTGTCGGTAAACTCGGTTTTAACGGTGAGAGCTACCGGTGGGGTGCCGGCATAAGGGTAAACAACCTCGGTGATTCCATCCGAAGCTGCTTTGAAGACCTCCTTATTGAGGGGTGTCACCTTATAAGGACCGACAGGGATGGCATCGATTTATACAGCGCTTACACGAGTTTCGAAAAAAATTGGTTCCCAAATAAAAAGGTTGTCATCCGAAATAACCTTCTTGAAGATTTCGGGGGCGATGGCATCGTCGTAAGAGGATGTGACAGTACGCTAATAGAGCATAATGTGCTCCGTAACGGACGTATGCGCTGCCCCGATTATGCCGCAGGTATATGGCCGCATTATTGCAGTAACACAATTATGCAGTTTAACGAGGTTAGCCATATGCATGGTGTCCTTGATGGTATGGCATATGACTCAGACGGGCACTGCAGGAATACTTTAATTCAGTATAACTACAGCCACGACAACGATGGAGGGTTCGTACTGGTTTGCGGCGGGTTATCCAATATTGGGACAATAATCCGTTACAATATAAGCCGGAACGATAAGCACCGGATACTTTACTTTACCGGTCCGGCAAAAGATCTGCAATTTC
>Ga0247842_10000763_pt1 | contig 61681 bp, 59 predicted proteins | sample LaCruzMarch2015__3_FD_192411 | JGI IMG/M metagenome (GOLD analysis project Ga0247842, IMG submission 192411) | Freshwater microbial communities from meromictic Lake La Cruz, Castile-La Mancha, Spain - LaCruzMarch2015_19m | ecosystem: Environmental > Aquatic > Freshwater > Lake | place: Spain... | reverse complement strand
GCGATATATGGGAATAACAAGGACTTTGGAAACTATAGCAGGGGTTTATGATAGTCAAGCACTTGATCCGCACGTCAACCGTGAACGCTTTAGAGCTGAGTGGTGGGCTTAACCGATGACCAATGGACATTTTGTTGCCCTGAAGGACTGCGGAAATAGGCTTGACCCCCACCACAAATGAAGCTATTGTCATTTATTTCCCTGCAACCCAAACCACTCAGATCATCGGTTATGTGTGCTGTAAATGAAATCTGCTGAGACGACGCTGCGGTATTGATTGTCTTTGGATCAAAGTCAAAGCTGATCAGGTTTGGCGGGCTTGTATCTCCTTGTGACTCCACTCGAAAATCAGTTGGGAATCCATGGGAGGCCATTTCTCCTCTGGAAAGTTCTCTGCGATTGCCAACTCTATCCTGAATAGAGAAATATTCAAGGGTCCAAGTGCCTTGCTCACTGTACTTTGGCATGGTCAATTTGCTGGCATAAACACCATTCAGGTCATTGCCTGAAACAAGATCTTGTGGCGAGAAACTAACCCAGACGTTTTGTTGCCCTGAAGGGCTGCGGAAATAGGCTTGACCTCCTCCACACATGAAGCTGTTCTCATTTATTTCCCTGCAACCCAAACCGCTCAGATCATCGGTTAGGTGTACTGTAAATGAAATCTGCTGAGATGATGAAGTAGTGTCGATCGTTTTTGGATTGAAATTGAAACTGGCCACGTTTGGCGGGGTGATGTCTGAATTGACCAATTGGTGATTTCCGAAGTCATTATCCGTAGAACTTCTATCGCTAAGTGCAACAGTATGCACATTCCCTGTCGGATAGGTCTGAGTCCAGCCCGCCTGGGGAACCTCACGTAACGTGTAGGTTCCTGCACCAAGGTAGTTGAAGGAATAAGAGCCATCGCTACCGGTCGCAGTGGCTTCAATAGTATTGCCACCCTGCAATAATTCGATAGCCCAGTCCGGAACTCCGGACTCCCCAGCATCTTTTATGCCATTGCTGTTCAAGTCATTGAACTTCATGCCAGAGATGGAAAGACCGCCACTGATTGGGCTATTCCGGAATTCTGTTGGGAAGCCCAGAGAGATCAAATCTGCTTGTGATTGTTCTCTTCTGTTACCTACACGATCATACAGCGTGAGATATTCAAGTGTCCAGGTACCTTGCTCGCTATACCTGGGAAGTGTGGCCTTACTTACATAGATGCCATCAAGATCAGTTCCTGAAACTCGATATTGAGAAAATAGAGAAACAGATACATGTTGATTTCCTGATGGACTTCGGAATTGTGCGCCTGACCACCTTTCACCATCACCTGCAATGGGACCAATGCCGCTCAGATCATCGGTCAAATGTGCTGTGAAGGTGATATCCTGAGAAGATGCCGCAGTGTTGATCGCTTTTGGATTGAAGTCGAAGCTTACAATACTTGGAGGTGCTGTATCATCTGTCGAGACCACCTGAAAGTCTACCGGGAATCCGAGAACGATCATATCTGCCCGAGACAACTCTCTTCTGTTACCCACACGATCATACAGCGCGAGATATTCAAGTGTCCAGGTACCTTGCTCGCTATACCTGGGAAGAGTAGCCTTACTTACATAGATGCCATCCAGATCAGTTCCTGAAACACGATATTGTGAAAATAGAGAGACTGATACATGTTGACTTCCCGATGGACTTCGGAATTGTGCGCCTGACCACCTTTCACCATCACCTGCAATGGGACCAATGCCACTCAGATCATCGGTCAAATGTGCTGTGAAGGTGATATCCTGAGAAGATGCCGCAGTGTTGATCGCCTTGGGATTGAAGTCGAAGCTTATGATATTTGGAGGTACTGTATCATCCGTCGAGACCACTTGAAAGTCCGCAGGGAACCCAAGAGCGATCATATCAGCCCAAGACAACTCTCTTCTGTTACCCACACGATCATACAGCGCGAGATATTCAAGTGTCCAGGTACCTTGCTCGCTATACCTGGGAAGAATAGCCTTACTTACATAGATGCCATCCAGATCAGTTCCCGAAACTCGATATTGTGAAAATAGAGAGACTGATACATGTTGATTTCCCGATGGACTTCGGAATTGTGCACCTGACCACCTTTCACCATCACCTGCAATGGGACCAATGCCGCTCAGATCATCAGTCAAATGTGCTGTGAAGGTGATATCCTGAGATGATGTGGCGGTGTTTATCGCATTGGGGCTGAATTCAAAACTAACTAAGTTTGGTGGTGTAGTATCCTGTGCACAAGCTGGATGCAAGGCGAGAAAAAATACTACCATCAAGAGTGACCAAAAAATACTCTTCAACTTATCCCTCAGGGAAGAGACTGCGTTGCATGCGATAAACCTTTCCGTCTAAAGATGAAGTTGTTCTTTTGCGTTCTGCTCTTGAACTTGAATATAAAACTAAAGCTATATCTGGGAAAATAAAAATTCCATTTAGATTGAATTATGCAATTTGTCTAGTTAACCAAAATCTCTATATCTATCCTACCTGCATCCTTAGGATGCTTTGGAGGTAATACATGGTAGGGAAAGAACATCTTTATATTTATCTTGATGCTAATATATTATATGGAAATAAGGGCTTCAATTCCCGAAGCATGCAGCAATTACTCGACTATGCTAGACAGACAAAATCAAATATTTTATTACATGACATAGCATTAAAAGAAGTGAATGCTAAGATTGCCAGCAATCTAAGCGATATAATAGAAAGCATTAAAAAAAATCAGAAAGAAATTAATAATTGGTGTCCAGATTATATATTCGCTCTAGAAAAAGACAAACTTATTAAAACCGCACTTGATAATTTTGAAAAATGGATTCCTAATTCATCGTGGCATGTTTTCCCAGAAGAGCCATTTAAAAAATTTTTAATGATGGTATTATTTTCATAATCCCGTTAGATCACCTAGATCTTGATGAGGCCGTAAGACGCCTAATAGAGAAAATTCCTCCCAGTTCCAAGAAGGAAGAATTTAGGGATACAATAATTTGGCTAAATACTATTTCATTCTGCAAAAAATATGGCAAAAAACTCTCTAAAAAGTGCAATGAAGTAACTAGTTTTAAAGTTGCTTTCATTTCTGAAAATTGGAAAGATTTTGCCGAAGAAGACGTACAAACTCATAAAAAAGTATTGAAAAGTAAACTATTAGATGATGCAAAGAACTCTGATATAGACCTTATATATTTTGACTCACTTCGAAATTTTTTAATGGAGTACTCCGAACCTATTGGGTATTTTGACAGGGACTGGATTGAGAAACGACTAAATCTGGAAAAAGTTAAAGAGTTAATTGAAGAATCTGGAATTCTAAGGACTTTTAGTTTTTATAATAAATTTGATAAATATATAGAACTTAGTATAAAAATGTGGTATGTTAAATTAGATGACTTTTACTTATGGAAGTCAGAAATTGGCCTGGAAGTAAATTTTAGTTTTGCAATTATTACTGATGATAATCTGCGTGTTGAAAAGGAGAAAGATTCCATAATATGTGGCATAAAAATTGAATATTCTGCAATGATAGCTGATAACGAAATAATCTATCCAGATCCAAAACCAATAAGAATGAGCTGGGTTCAGACTTGATATAAACAAAATATATATCAAGACCAAAAATAAATTCCGGCTAACATATCCCCGAAACCTCTTTATATTCTTCCAGACAACCTGCTGCTCATGAAAACTCACTTCTCCCTTCTTCTCATCCCGCTCCTCTTGCTCCTGGCGGGCCTGGCCGGTGCCTCCTACTGGTTCCAGGTGATCAATGTCACGCCCATTGAGATGACGCCGAACAGCGAAGCTAACTTCACTGTCTCCGTCAAGGGCCTGGGCAGCGAGAGGGCCTATGTAGAGTTGGTCTTCAAGAACAAGACCGAGGGACTGGATTTCACCTGCCCCAAGATGATCAAAAACGTCTATCCGGCGGGCGTGACAAAGTACAACTGCACCGTCAAGGCAGCGGATGTAATGCCCGGCAACTACTCCTTTGTGGTGGATGTGGCAGCCAAGGGATCGCCCTCCGGCAAGAAGACCGCCTTCATTAATGTGCTGGCGGCCAAGGGTGGAGCGGCAATGGAGCCCGAGAAGCAGGCAATCTCTCTGGGGCCGGCGCTGCAATCATATAATTCATCCGGGACAGACCGGGGCAATCAGACACCAGTCGAGGCTCCGGCCAGGCAAGACGCCCAGAAAACCCCGGCCCCAGGGGCCATGACGGCAATTTTCGCAGTGCTGGTTGCCATGCGAAGGATGAAGAGATAAATAAATAATTCGCCCAAAACATTTTCATACTACTATTAAGTAATCATCCGGTACGATGAGAGTTAGGGCTGAATTAATTTGGGGTTTGTGGGTAAGCATGATTTTGATCGCAATCAGCTTGCCGTTGACAATGGGGCAGTTACATGAGGCAAGCAACGCCACAGACTCTTCATCCCCCAGAATCCTGCGCTTTGATTTTTCGCCCCGAGAACTGATCCTGGATAATGCATCATCCCAGATTACTCTGCAGACTCATGTTGCCGATGATAACGGCGACATAGACTCTATTGAGGCGGTCTTTCTCAGCCCCTCGCAAAACCAATCCATAGCTGCGATCATGAATTATACGAATCTGTTATCGGGAGACGCCTGGAGCGGCAACTATACTATTAACATGTCCTTTTCCCAGTCCAGCGAAGAGGGAATTTGGACACTCAAGCATCTGATTGCCTGCGATAAGCTGGGAGATTGCAGGAAAATTGATGGCACAATGGCAAAGGCGCCTGGCTTTCCGGCAAACCTGCCAATCCCTAAGAAAGCTCAAAATAGCAGCATAGATCTTGACCCAAATGAGCTTCGCGGTTGGGCCAATACAGGCGAAAGTTTCGCCGCCCAAAGGAAGATCATCATCAATAGCGTCTTCAACCGGCCCGCCATGTGCTGGCCGTAATTTAGGTCATGTCATCTTCCATCTCCCAGCCCAGCCTCTCCCGGATGATCATATAGCTCATCTCTGGGGGTATGGCTCCCACCTCGGTGCAGATCAGGTCGATGTACTGGTGCGGCGTAACATCAAAGGCCGGATTTCTCACTCGAACGTGGCTGTACTTGGAAATGTCTGGCAAGACCTCGCCGGCCTCGCGTTCCTCGATGGTGACCAGTTCGCCAAGGATGGTTCGGGGGCTGAACTTGTAGGTCTCGGCAGCCACCATGAAGCTGGTCCTGGCCTCGCGGGCACAGAGGGCGATCTGGGCGGTGCCGATCTTGTTTACCAGAGTTCCGTTGACCGTTATCACGTCGGCTCCCACTACCACGAGATCTACCTCATTCATGACGCTTCTGGCCGCCGAGTCGACAATCAGCTCCGTCTCGATCCCCAGCCGATCCAGCATGCCGATGGTGGTGATGCCCTGAAATCTGGGTCGCGACTCGGTGGCTATCACCTTGATCTTCTTTCCCGATTTATGGGCGGTACTGATGACGGAGAACGCAGCCAGAGAGTTGCAATGGGTGAGCACGGTATCGCCATCTCTGATCCTGCGACTCCCGATCTGGCCGATTCTCTCCAGAGCCTTTTCGGAATTCTCGATGAAGCGATTGGCGTTAAGAACTACGGCCGAACGAGCCGAAGCCAGGGTCTCGGCCCTGTACTTCATCACCATGCGTATGGCGTTGGAGAGGGAGACCGCTGTAGGCCTGGTATTGAGAAGGATGTCGGCAGCCTTCTCCATCTGTTGGTTGAAATCTTCAAGGCTTTGCGCTTCTAAAGTCATGGAAAAGTCGCGCATCGATGCTGCTGCGGCGGTGGCAATTCGGCCCGCTCCTCGGATCTCCATGCTACGAATCTTAGCAGAAGTTTCCAATACCTGGTCCATCGGTTTCATCTTCGTAGCAGCGCAAAGACCCCGGACTTTAGGCCGAGGAGAAACGCGTGCCTCCCTACATAATCTATATATATTATCACGTCTATACATCTCTCTACTCAGGAGCTATGCTCCGCGTCCCACCTCCTCGGAGGTAAGGCATTGTGTGAGGGACATGCAATCCCAAAGTCAACCCGCCAAATGTATCAGGGCTCAACCTGATCGCCTAGATACAAGCCATGGATTTAGCTGTGGTTGTTGACCTGATCTTTATTGATCTGGATTAGGATAAAACCATTTCCAGTCGGATCGGGCCAGATGGATTAAATCTTCCATCTTTTTTCTTAATCTGAAGGACATCTTTAATTTATTACATGCAAAAGTTATTAATAGAATAGAGGCGTCTCTTAGCAGGGAGTGGAAAGTGCATGGAGGAGAACGATCAGGAATTTTTGCGCGCGCTTCATCAAGAGAAAATAAGAACGCAAAATGAGCGCACACAGCTCATCACCATGAAGCTGGCCTTTATTACCGTCCTTTTCGGGCTCAGCTCCGTCAATATGGGAATTGGAATTGATCTCACTGACATATCTTGGCTGCTTTACTTTGTTCCTCTTGTGGCCATAAGCTACGATCTCTATATCATGTCCGCCGACTCTCGGATCAAGCGCGTAGGAATCTTCTTGGGCAGAAATCCGGTCTCTTTGGCTGGCAAGGCGGAAAGGGAATGGGAGCGCTTTTGCTCCTCTTATCGGGATGGTATGGCACCTTCCGCCAATTTGTTCTTCTCCACAATAGTAACCTTAGGCGCAGCGGCTTTCATCCACTTCCAGGTGGGCTGGAGTGATGGATTTATGCGGCTTTGGTTTGCCGTCTGGCTGGTCGTCTCTCTGACGGCCATCATCGTCCTGTGGATGAGGCATCAGATGCTCATTAAGAACATAGGCGACTACGAGCCGCTTGAAAGAGAGAGACGAGCCGGCCAATGAACGGATGTGTTTTTTTTCGCATCCATTCAATGCATTCATTTATCAGAAAAAATCATGCGGCTGCTAAAGCCGGCTCAGCAGCGATCCGATCGCAGAAGGCTTTGACCTGTGCCTCATTCATGCTGTTCTTAGGAATGACCATGACTTGATATCCATCGCTCTCCAGTCTGTTAATCAGATCCCTAAACTGGCTCATGGCCACTTTTACCTGTTTAGTCAGATCCGGCATCTTTAGAATGACTATTTTTATTGAAGGAATGACCGCGTCCACGACATAACCCCAGCGTGTGGGACGATGCATCAGCACAACTATCCCTCTTCTTCCTAGCTCAGAGATTATTCCGTCAAACTTCGCTATGTCTTGCCTCTCAGGTTGTTTCATTTCGACTCTACCCCATGCCCAATTTCAATCTATTATCGTAGCAAAAAATTACGAGGGCATGCCTTCGTTCTAGGTTTCCTTATCTACGAAACCAGTGCCCTCTTATGAATAAGTCATTAAGAAATTATGAAGTTTTAGTATCTACCGGGCGATCGAGCCGGTCTATGCTTCTGATAGCACTCGCTACAGTATACCGGCCTGGACCCGTCCGGCTTGAAGGGCACCTGTGTTTGCTTGCCGCATTCAGAACAAGTAACATCTGTCATTTCTCTAGGACCGCTGTTGTAGCCACTTCTGCTGCTACCGCTATTTTCATATTTTCTCTCAAACATTTAATTCACTTACCTTTTGAATCGATTCAAGGAATCGAAACTGCTCCCGAAAACATCTCAGCAAATCACTTTGAATCGACGAATCCAGCATCGATAAAAGGACCGCTCAGATTATATACCTGCCGGTCAAAAAAAAGCTTCTGCCATCCTTACCTTCTCTTGGTAATTATGGAGAGTATGTCGCAGTCTTTGATCTCATGCTCCAGCCCCACCGATTGCCCAGGGAACTTGGCGCTCTTGCCCCAGACCAGTGCATAGCGAAAGAGATTCACGAAGTCACGATGAAGATGCTCGCAAACAGATCTGACGCTGCTTCCGTCGAGCAGCACCAACGGCTCTTCCAGGTCTGCTTTGCCCCCTTTCGGCTTGAGGTAGACGCGAATGAAGCCCAGCCGATCGTAAATAAGATCCTTTAGCTCCTCCAGGCCCTGGGTAGTGGCGCAAGAGATGGGAAGGTAGTCTCTGCTCAGATCCTCTTTGATCCTGTTCTCCACGTCTCCGAATCGAAGGTCGAATTTATTTATGGCCACTACCGAGGGAATGTAAACCCTGTTTCCGGCCAAAAAATCCACCAGGCTGTCGGTATCTATGTCTTCGCGGATCGTGACATTGGCATTGACAATTCCGTAGGCGCGAATGATATCCGCGATCTCAAACTCCGTCATGCGGGTAAGCTGCACAGTGCTGCGTATGATTATGCCGCCCTTCTTGTCCTGTGTGATGTGAATATTGGGGGGCTGTTTGTCCAGCCGGATTCCGGCATCGTAAAGCTCGCGCTCCAGAATATTCAGCTTGTAGTTGAAGACGTCCCCCAATAGTAATATTATATCCGCGGCGCGAGCTGCCGTTATGACCTCTCTGCCCCTGCCTTTGCCCTTGGCGGCACCCTTGATGATGCCGGGCATATCCAGTATCTGGATCTCGGCGCCTTTGTATTTCATGACCCCCGGAATGACCTCTAAGGTAGTGAATTGGTAATCGGCAACCTCTGATTTGGAAGCAGTCAGGTGGTTGAGCAGACTTGACTTTCCGACAGATGGAAAGCCAACCAGGGCCACAGTTGCATCTCCAGACTTCTTGATGTAGTATCTTCTACCCCCGCCACCGCCCTTGATCTTCTGAAGCTCTTGTTGCGCCTTTAACTTCGCGATCTTGGCCTTGATCTTGCCCAGATGGTGCTCAGTAGCCTTGTTCTTCTGAGTGTTAAAGATCTCCTCTTCCAGTGCCTTAATCTGTTCCTCGATAGTTGCCATTTATTGTCCTCTTAATCGACAGGTGGGTCAAGAACAGCACGCCCTGCCATCAGTTTGAAGTGTTCTTGATTCGTAGCACCAAATAGGGCTTCCCCTTTATAAGGTATGGGTTTGCTCGTCTGTATCAGGGAAATGTTTTTGCAGAAAAATCAAAAAAAATCTTGACGCCAAGCTATGCCTCGTCTAGGGTATTGGGCTTCGCGACCAGTTCCGAGTTCCCACCAGGACCCCTGATGAAAAGGCTTTTGACTGATCGTCGCTGTGCGGGTCTGCGGAGAAAGGATGGTCCAGATAACTAAAGAAATGGTATTAGCGATGCATGAGGATCTCATAAGAACGGGTGGGCAGATTCATGGCATCCTGTGCGAGGGGACCATAGATTACATAGTCGGAGAGATTAATTTCGTTCCTGGTGTTTATATGACTACCTTTGAGCCAGGCGCTCTAGCAGTCTGCGATGACTCCTAGTAACGTCCAGATAAGCATCCCGCACTTCAGGCGGAAGAACGGCCAGGGTTCTTTTCCTATCTTCTTCAGATATTCGTTCTCCAATGACGTGGTGCTTATGCATATTATTACATTGAAATCGCAGAGATAAAATGCTTTCGGAACCACTCATCCAGAGGACCGCACGCCAGGAGCCGGGCAACTCTGCGAGCTGGGGCCCGCTTAGTGGCTGCGCTTGCGGTCTCGCTGGTTAGTGTCGCTCTCTGGATTGGAGCTGCGGGGGCGTAGGGATGCGGCTTGGGCGGCGCGGATGGCAGGAATCCGGGCGAGCAGAGGTGGCCGGGACGCCCGCACGCCAGGGGGGGGCCGGGCTCGCTCGGCGGCTCTCCTCGCAGCCCTAAAGGATCGCTACCAGGTCCCGGGCGGGCAGGAGCACGGTAGCGCCGGACTGCACAAGAGGAGAGGCCTCCTCTTTTGTACCATCCTGACAGGCAGTTCCGGGAGGTTTTTTTTGGGAGGAAATCTTGCTTTGATCTGTTCCTCGATGGTTGCCATTTATTGTCCCCTTAATCAGCGGATGGACCAAGAACAGCGCGCCCTGCTGTCTGCTTCGAATCATAATAAAATAAGCCTAAAAAAATCTCGACGCCAGACTGTGCCTCGTCTCGCAAATCTCCCTCGCCTCGCAATCCGGGCAGGGTGCATTCTCGGGCCGGTCGGGAAGCTGGCCCTCTTTTATCTGCCTAATTCTATCCCGAATGCGCAAAACTCGCGCTCTATCCACGCTGTGAATCTGCGCGGCTCGCACCAGGGCCTGACGCGGATACTCCACCAGTCCTTGATTTATATGCGTCCTGTTCTTCTCGCCCAGAAGCAGGGCATAGCCCGCCAGCATGAGCCTGTCCCTTTTCCAGATGCCGTCCTCTGGGGCTTTGCCCGTGCGGATGAGGGAAGGAGTGCCGCCCGGTGCCAGGCGGTCCAGCCTGCCGGAAAGGCCCAATTTATCAGAATAGAGATCAACCTCTGCCTGGCAGGGAAGCAGAAGGTCCAGGTGCCCGGCCAGCCCCTGGGCAATACCGGCAATCTCTCCTTCCAGCTTCCGGCAGGCCGGTTTCATCTCATCCGGTCCAATCTCATAAACCAAAGGCAACTCATCTTCCAACCTGGCCAGGATCTCTTTGAGCTGGCCTTCCAGATCTTTTTTTTGGGAAAAAGAGAGCATGAGGCTGCGCAAAAGGAGGTGCTTGGTATCGATCTTTTTGGGCGTCCTTCTTAGATTTTCAAAGTAAATCAGCCGGGGGCAGCGCATATAGAGTCCGATTTCAGAGATCCTGACGAGAGTATTCATCAGTGGCTCTATGCATCTCATCTTTTAAAAATTTTTTCGTCTATTTGCATCTCAATTCAATCCTCTCGAATCTTGATCAGCCAGGCGTCCTCTCTTCCCAACCCCAGGGAGCTGGTTATGCCTGCCATCGTATAGGAGCCATCTCTGCTCTGAATAACGAAGGTCCCGATATCGTCACAGCTACCTCCTAAGGTCATCGACCATTCCTCGCTGCCTGTGGAATCGGTCTTAATAATGAGCGCATCTCTTCCTGTTTTTTTATTATCTATTCTTCCCGCTATGACAAAGCCGCCCTCGTTCGTCGATTGCAGGGAAGAGGCCGAGCTTCCTAGGTAAGCCCTCTCCCACAGCTTTCGGCCATCAAGATCCACTTTAATGAGAATGATCTTCTTCTTATCCGAGCCCGATTCTGTCCTGCCGACCACTACATAGCCATCGGCAAGCTCTACAACCTGAAAGCCGGCATCATCCTGTTTGCCGCCAAAGGTTCTGTTCCATTGCTCTTCTCCTAGGGAATCGGTTTTAAGAAGCCAGATGTCGTCTCCACCTTTGCCGAAGGATGCCGTCCGCCCTGCCACAATATAGCCGCCGTCCCGGCTCTGCAAGACGGACATGCCCACATCATCTTCCCTTCCGCCAAAGGTTTTATCCCATATTTTGCTTCCTATGGCATCGGTCTTCAGCAGCCAGAGATCCTTTCTGCCGCTTCCCAGTGATTGGGTGTAGCCGGCGGTGATGAAGCCTGCGTCCTCGGTCTCATCCACAGACCACCCGCCATCCCCGGAAGAAGATACAAATCCGCCAAAGGTTTTGTCCCAGATGAGGCTACCATTGCCGTTTGTCTTGATAAGCCATAAAAGCTCCTCTCCCATGGCAAAGGATTTTGTGCTTCCCGTGACAATAAAACCGCCGTCTTTCGTCTCTTGCACAAAGTATCCCACATCTTCTCCCGATCCTCCCCAAATCTGGCTCCAGATGCATTTTCCCATCCCATCGGTTTTGATCAGGAACAGGTCGCTTCCTTCTCCCCTTGATGCAGAATTTCCCACCAGGATATTGCCGCCATCCTTTGTCTCCTGCAAACACCAGGCCCCATCTGTGTACCGCCCCCCAAAGGTTAAATTCCACTCTTCCTCTGGCGTGGCCGCCAGAGCCGAAAAAAATGGCAGGACAGTGAAAATAAGAATAAAGATAAAAGCAATGCTTTTCATTCTCTGCCTCGCGACCTAATCGGCGCCCTGGTCCTGGAATTTGACGGTCTTGTCCATCTCAAAGTTCCCGCTCAAAAACATTTTGGATTTTATGCCGCTCTTGCCCATCTCATGCCGGGAGACGGTCATGCCGTAGTAGCCATCGAAGAGCGCTTTGGAGCTGGAAAGAGATGAATTATTTAATGAGTTATTGATGCTGATATTGTCAAGAGTTGAATTGCCTGGATTTGAATTGCTGACAAGCGGCTCTCTCTTTTCTTCCGCCCGGGCCTTCTTCCAGGAATCAAGCCTGGCCAAAGCCTCTGCCATTTTATCCTCCACTTTTTTAGTGTCTGTTCCATGTGTAAAGAACGCGGCCCCATCCTTCCCGATAATGCCCATGGAATCGGACCTGCCGAAAGCTGCCGCCGCCGACAGAAGATCCGCCGCTGCCAAAATCATTAATAATATTACTATTACCCTCTTCATAACCCCACCTCATGTGCTCCCTTAATTAATCAAGTCTCCAATACATTTTTTAGCTCGTAGGATCGCGAAGGACGAATTTCGCTGACCGCGGGTCAGCGAGAGTTTCGACGAGAAGTCGAAGCATCGGTAAGTCCCCATCCTTCCGGGTGATCTCGCCAACTTTGCAGAGTTTGCGGGAGTTGCGATGCAGTCGCAACGGATGAAAGCAGAAGTCCTTTGCCATGATTACTTTCATGTCGCACTCAACTGATATAAATATTAGGTATGCATAATTGTATTTGTTTGATGATCAGCTACAAGTATCCCATCTTCCCGAACAAGATCACCCAATGGAAGTTAGCGGAGAATTTGGATGCTTGTAGATGGCTCTATAATCAGCTTCTCAAAGACCTGAATGATGCCAAGGAGAACGGCATCAAGCTCAAGACCTATGATACTCAAAACATGATTCCATCTCTGAAGCTTGAGAATCCGAAGCTGAATCTGGTCTATTCCAAAGTTCTTCCGATGGTGAATTATACCCTTTGGTCTAATTTCAAGGGACTTGCAGCGTCCAAGATGAATGGTCGAAAGATCGGTCATGTCCGTTTCAAAGGATATGGTTGGTATAACACTCTAAATTACAACCAATCAGGCTTCAAAATCGATCAAGATCACGGCATATTGCATCTCTCCAAGATCGGAGATATGCGGATCAAGATATATCGAAAGATCGAAGGTTGCATCAAAGCCGTCATAATAAAGAGAGAATGCAACCGATGGTTCGCCATAGTCCAAGCCGATCAGAAACCACAGCTATTACCAGAAACCGAGGAAGCAGTAGGTCTGGATGTCGGTTTAACTTCCTTCGTGGTTGACTCCGAAGGCAATGAGATAGAGAATCCAAGATATGCAGAACAATCCGAAGATAAGATTGCTAGACTGCAAAGAAGGCTAGCCAGAGCGGTGAGGGGATCGAATAATTATGGGGCGATCAAGGATAAGATTGCCAAGCTGCATAAGAGAATCAACTGCCAACGAGATGATTTCCTGCATAAACTCTCTCGGATGTATGTCAATAGCTTTGATATCATTTGCGTTGAGGATCTTGATGTCAAAGGTCTGAAAGAGAAAGGCCATAACAATGGTATGCATCGCAGCATTCATGATGCATCCTGGTCAAAGTTCATATTCATGCTTTCGTACAAGGCTCAAAGTGCTGGTCGAAAGCTGATAAAAGTAGATCCCAGGAACACGACTCAAAGGTGTTCCGCTTGTGGAAGCATAGTGAAGAAAGAACTGTGCGACAGAGTGCATGAGTGCCCTTATTGCGGGTTCTCATGCAATCGAGACTACAATGCTTCCAGGAACATACTCCTCACAGGGATGGAACAGCCCGTAGCGCCCATCGAGCTAAAGCCACTACACCACATATCTGTGATGCAAGTTTTGGCGATGAAGTGGGAAGCCGTGCCCTTCAAGGCGCGGTAGTTCACCTTTTCTATAACAAGTTTCAATTTCGCCCTGTGGATAGCATTTATCTCTTCCTAGTGTCATCCATTTTTTGTGTACCTGGACTATTTCCCTTATGAGTCCCTCCGGCCCTACCAGGATAGGATGTTGGACGCGGTCTATGATGTGGTGGGCAAAGGCGATCATGGTGTGCTGATGATAGACGCACCCACCGGCACAGGAAAGACGAGTTGCATTTGCGCGGTTTTAGCGGCCGCTTCAGGGAAGATCGTAGTTGCTGTGCGAACGGTATCTCAGATCGATATCTACATCGACGAGGTAAACAAGATCTGGTCGAAGACCAGGCACAGGCCGGAAATAGCCTATATGGTAGGCAAGCAGAAGACCTGTCCCCTGGAAGATGAGTTTCGCGGTGAGAGCGTTTATGCCGGATGCTCCCGACTTCGAGAGTGGACAAAAAATTATGTCTCCTCAAGGATCGGCAAAAGCAGCGGAAGCATCTATGACCCTGCCTTCGACAGTATTCCCGAGGAGGAGCCCGGCTATCGGACCTTCTGTCCCTATTACCTGAGAAGCAGAGAGGGCTTCGAGCTGAACGGGACGGTCCACTTCCGGCGTTCAAGTCGTGCTCTGGATGTGGTGGAGGGCTTGAAGAAAAGAATCACGCCTCCATCCCGACTTTCACAGTCCTGCCAGGGAATCTGTCCTTACGAGATCATGAGCCTCTATGCTAAAAATTGTGACATGGTGATCATGAACTATTCCCACCTCTTTTCCCCCGACTTTCAAGATATCATCTTTCAATGGCTGGAGATGGAATCAGAAAAGGTTACCCTGATCATCGATGAGGCGCATAACCTGGGCGACGGCGTGCGGGCTATGAACTCGCGCCAACTTTCCATGCGCATGATTGATCTGGCGGAAAAAGAGGTAGAAAGGTTCGAGAGCACACTTAGCCAGGCCCGGCTGGAAGAGACGCGAGAAAAGGCTTCCTGGAGACGGGAGGGAATTAAAGTTATACGCCTTCTTCTTCCCCGGCTGAAGAGATTTTTGATGAGCAAACAGGAGAGGATGCAAGAAGGTGAGGCTCTCTTGGACGCAGATTTATTCCGCACTTTCCTTTACGATGGCCTGGAGGATATTGATGAAGCGCTATCCAATTTCTCTGATGTTGCCGTGGCTGTAGCCGAACTGAATCTGGCGGAAGGCGATCGCGAGAACCTGGCTGGAGACATTCAACCCAGTTTGGCAATGGTGCTGCTTTACCTCAGGGATGTGGAGACGGCAGAAAAGGATTCGTCCTATCAGAGAAAGATTGCGGTGAGCGGCACTGACGGCCGAAAATTTGCCCGCCTGGAGGTCAACAATATCGATCCTGCCGCCAATATCCGGCGCATCACCGACAACATCAATGCCACTATAATGCTCTCCGGCACCTTCTCCCCTCTGGAGGCCTATGAGTTGTACTGTCTCGGCGAGGAGGGCAGGGCACAAAAGCTCAGCCTGCCCAATCCCTTTCCCAAAGAAAACCGCTTGCTTCTGGCGGCAAAAAAGGCGACGACTCAGTTGGAGAGCAGGGAAGATGCTGACAACAGGGAAGAGATATCCGGGCACATAAGATCGATAATTGAATGCGTTCCCGGCAATGTGGCCATCTTCTTTACTTCCTACCCCATGATGAACAATTACAGGGACGTATGTCTAACCTCCTGCAGGAAGGTGGGAAAGAAGCTGTGCGTCGAGCCCCGCAGCGCAGATGAGGTGCCGGAGATTTTGCAGGAGTTCTTCCGCCTGGCCGGGCGGGGCGGAGGCGTCTTGACGGGTGTATGCGGGGGAAAGCTGGCCGAGGGAATTGATTACAAGGGGGAGGCTCTGAATGGTGTGGCGGTAGTGGGCCTGCCCCTGGCTGCCTACGATGAGATCCAAAAAGAGATCAACGGCTATTATACCAGAAAGTATGGCAAAGCAAAAGGAATGCTCATCGCCTATACTCTGCCGGCCGTCAACCGGGGGCTGCAGGCCGCCGGTCGGGTCATTCGCGCTGAATCGGAAAGGGGTGTGCTCTTGTTCTGCGATCGCCGGTTTGGGGATGATAGCCTGGGCGGGGTCAATGGATTTTTGCCAGATTGGGTGAAAGGGGAATTGACGTTAGTAGATGCAAAAGAGGGCAGAGAAATAATTTTAAAAAAGATCGCGAAGTGGGGTGTGGAGAAATCTCCCCAGAATAAGACATGCCATGAGGAGCTGCAAATGCCAAAGAGAGCCAAAGCAAGAAATCCGGGCAAAAGAGATCTCCGGGAGCTGGCCAGGTCGCTGGGACTGGGGAGCGCCTCTGCCAAGGAAACTGCCGCAAAATCAAAAACTGCTAAAAAAAGTTCGGGCGATTGATTTCCAGAAAAGACCGAGGAGACTCTCTGCTCCGTAAACTCCATCATCAAGCACAAGATTCGCGAGCAGATGCACATCTATTAATCCGAGAATTCCCCCTGCTTCAGAATTTTAATGATTTATTTCATCACCACTCTTGTGTCCCAATGAAGGATGGCAATCAAATCGGATTGCTCCAACCGCTACTTCTTTTCCTACTGCCTGAGCAACTACAGCAACACCCAAATTGCCAAAGCCGCCACATAATTCAATTGCCTTATATCCCTTATCAACCAAGTCTTTTGCGACTTTAGCGGCTTCCTGGTAATCTCTCACTCCCATCACCATTAGATCCAGCTTTTCAGGTGTTAAAAATTGCTTACAGTTATCATTCAGATCTACATCTGATGCCACAAAAATAAATGCTGCCTTTACTCTTGCCATAGTTAGCCTTCCTCATGTTTTTTTGCCTATTGTTTCTCATTTGATTCGTAAAAAGCATGGCTAATCGATCTGAGCCGTCTCCAGCACGTTCAGAGGTATGGCCCCCAGGGCTTTTCCAATAGTGGATTTGGCTATGCGTCCGGCATGCTCCTCACTTTCTGCATTGAAGATCTTGATCTCAAAGAGCAGCGCCACCAGGGCCGTGCTGGCGACGAGAAATACGCCGGGCAAAGGCTCGCTGCACTCCGGGCAGTCCCACTGGCCCATCTCGACCTCAACATAGTCCATCTTTCTCTGATTCAATCGCTTGCCGGCTTCCGAGATGGCCACACCGATGGCGTCGTCTTCGGTCTTGACATCTCTTACCAGCCAGGCACCTTCCAGAAGGACATTGAAATTCGGCATTCAAAAAGGCCTTGGAGGACATATCATATAGTCCTTGTGATGATCAAATAACAGCGTGTTTGAAACGGCGTCGCTTGCCGCAGGTGGTGCCGTCTGCGCCGCAAAGCTGGCCCTGCGGGGAAATCCTGCCTTTGCATCTGCATGAACCCTGACATGACTGAAGTCTTGCCCAAACCTGGGCTTCATAAAGGCAAGCCTCGCTGCATCCAACAGCCGGCACGACGATCTTGACACATCATGAACCATGGGAGGAACGAATTTTGGACCAGACGATCCAATCGGCGCTGTAATGGCTGCTTTTTTCGGCATTTATCGCATTTTCGCGGGTTAAGGTGAGCTGATTTGGACTCCAGAGATAACGCATAAGCAGCTTGCATCGCTTTTGCGCTCCCATAAAGTATGCCAGATAATAGCGGTTTAGTCTGATCAGTAACTCAAGACGATCGAACACGAGCCTCATCGGATTATTGGATTATCTTCCATTCCCTGAGCACTGAATGAAACTCCAGCCGATCCACTTGGCCTTAGTGTAACATTTTTGGAATCCATATTTTGAATTATTTTTTCGGCTGATTGTTGTCCCAATACAGAATCTAAGAAAGCAACAAGAGTTGCCACGTTATCCGGCCAGTAGAGCGTGCGTCTGCTAACCATCAGGTCCGTCGAGGCTGTATCTAGACCCGGAGTGCTGCGAATGGATCTTACGTAATCCTGAGTGCGGCATCCATCGAAAACCCAAAGCCGATATCTGCGTTCTCTGGCAGCTTGAACCTCTCTTGTGAGCACGCTTCCCCTGCCAGTTACCGGCGATGCACCACCACGATTCAGAACCCAATACATTAGCTGAGCACCGAACTCGGTTCTATGTAGATTTGCTGGATTAATATAGACATTTCCAAGGTTCGAACCGATTACTCTGATCCGGTTATGATTGACCCTCCACAAGAACTGCTGCCAGGCACCGCGCCCAACACCTCGCCCTTCGCTACTAAGTTCACGTTCTAACACACGATAACCATCAATCTGGCGAAGGAACCTGCCATGATCATCTAAAAGTTCAAACCTCATGTTGCGGTCAAAGTCAGGACCTGATCCGTACCGGCCATGGCCCGAATAAAAAGCGACATCAGAATGAACCATTCCTTCTCTAAAGGCGGTTGCCGCTTCTTGGCCTTGGCTGCCAGTGGGACTGGTAATAAAACGAATTACGGCATGAATCCGTCGTGCTGCGCCTGCTGGCGGCGTATAGGTGAGGATGCCATCTCTCACAAAGAAGAGCTCGAGGGTGCTATTACTTATGACACGTCCGGATGCACTGAAGATCTGTACTGCTCTTGCTCGATCTTCTCGGAAACGGCGTGCTGCCATCGCTGTCCTGACACCAGAAATTACCTGAAGATGATTGCTAGCTTCATCAAAACCGACTCCTAGGGTCATATCGAGAATTCCGTCCCGGAACATCTCTCCATAGCGTAGCCTATGTTCGCCTCGTGTACCACCAGGCGGACTAGCTCTAGTTAGGCGGCTTATAATACTGTCTGGAGATATATGCCTCCAAGCATCACCACCAAATGCTTCGACTAGTGCAGATTCTGTAGTCGGACCGAATGTTTCATCTATATCCAATCGATATAGACCAAGCCGTTTTAGTTGAATTTGGATACTCCTAAGTTTACTTCTACTCCAGGACGGCAAAGTGACATGTGCATCGCGTTGTATTGACTCGATAGATGATGACTTATGTTGTTGTATAACATGTGTCAACTCGTGTGCTATCAGCTCCAGCCCACTCCTATCTTCAGGATTGAAATTTCCTTGCTTGAAGAATATATCCTGCCCAATGGTGAAAGCCCTGGCCTGGATCGATTGATTCAGCCTATCCGAATGCGCATCGACATGCACTCTGACCACGCCGAATTCTGCCCCAAAAGAATCCTCCATCCTTCTTTTCACACCCACCGGTAATTGCTGGCCGTTTCCTCTGACCTGCTGGATGGATTTTTCAAAATAAGGCGTGGCATCTTCCCCCCCTAGGCCCATGCGCTGAATCGATGATTTGGTCTCCGCATGCCCCGACGCCGCAGGTTCCGGCATGTTCATCACATGCTCTGCTATCCTGTCTGCTTCCCGCTCGTACGGATCATCAGATCTATTGATTGCTAGCTTGGCCTGCACCGCCAACCCCTGCACAAACCTGTTCCCCAGGCTTTTTTGCAGCGACATCGCAGCCGAGCGCCTGGCAGGGAAAGGCATTGCGGCCAGCTCTGCGTTAAGATCTCCTGGATAAGAACGGCAGCCTCTGCACATCCTTTGCAGCATGAGCCCATTTTGCGGATCGATCTCTGCTTTGGGCTGCAACATTGCCTGACTAGCACTGGCAGTGTATTTCTGCAAGGATGCGCTTTCATTCTTCCCGGCATTCGCCGCCGTCTCTTTCATGGCCCATTCACCCTGACCTTAACCAGATTGCATTATTTACCAAAAGTCTCTCCCGATGAAAAATAGCGCCTGGATTCGTTCTCTATGCTACTTATCTACAGCCGGAGTGGTCCTCTCCCTTATCGTTTTATGGGCAGTAATGAGGATATCAATGTCGCTGATGTTGCCCCGGGACTTCAAACGATCCACTTCAAGAAGAAAGTGGCCCACAAGCCCGTCCTCCATCTTGTTCATCTCTGCAAACCGCATGGCTATGCCCTTGAGCTGGATGCGGGTCGAGAACCTCTTGGGAAGCTCGCCGTCCACCAGGTCGAAGATGAGGCCGCAGACAGAGTGGCCGAAGGTGGAGGTGGATGGGCCGATGGAAGTGGGTATGTAGTCCTTGAATGTGTGACCCTGGACGAACTCGCCGCACTCGCACAGTATTGTCCTTTTCAAGATACCATCTCATATGAGCTTGATAATTTGTCAGGAACCCTTGGAGCCCAAAAGGCCAGGTCAGAGACTTCACAGCCCGGGCGCTTGCCTCTCTGCCTGGCCTTCCAGATCGCCGAAAATATTATTCCTACAGTATGTTGCACTCAAGGGGTGTCGATCCTTTAAAAACTTTGTTACATAGGATAACTTCGGAATTAATTTTTCGCTAATTGTCGAGCTGATTATTCCTCATGACCGTTGCCTTAGATTGTGAGAATAGTTATTTTATATTATTATATTAATGTTTAAAAGTGAAACTGCGGCGGCGCACCCACGCGCAGCAAGCTGCGGAGTATTCATTTTAAAATAAACCCTTTCATCGACTTACATACACCACCCGAAATCCGGCGGTGCACCTCTATCGAGTTGTTTGAACATGAAGACCACAACATGATACCCAGTCACCTCGGATTCCATATATAGAGTGTCAATCAGAGGTAGTCAACTTCTTTTGCGCCAGCTTGAGATCAACGAACGATCTATCAACTCAATGAAGTCAGACTACCCAAATTTGAAGTATTTCTTTTTGACGGTAATCTATTACGGCATCTTTTGGAGAGCCACCCGCACCTGCATTCTTTGGCCAAAATTTGAAATACTTGTTTCCATGGGTCGTATTGATCTGCGTATCTCTGCTGATTCACCTGTCGATGTTACACTCTTACATATTAATTCAATCACTGATATATCTTTATCACTGATCCATCCACCCATGAGTCTTTTGATCATTCGAATTTTTTCTTGAACATTGATACTGCCAATGGCTCCAGGTTTATCCTTAAATTTTAGTATCCAATAACGAATGTCTGCGTCCGATTTCCAGCTATAACTCCAGCTAGCAAAGGGAGCAAAACTTAAATCATCCGGCGGTTTCCAGTACATTGATATAGGCGCACTCAGATCCAGTTTGTTATGCATAACAGCGTCACGACATGCTGTTCTGCAATCCATTTCCTTATCGCCGAAGCTGCGGCCTATCTTCTGGTTATTGGTATCTTGCTTATAGCTATCATGAGGTTCAGAGTCGATTGATGAGCGATAAAGCTCACGCCCTTGCCCCGCGATGAATGCGGATGAAGCTCCGCACCTTTTCGTGCCACAACAAGCAACAAAACAATGTCCGAATGCATCCCATATTCTTCCTGGGACCGGCGATCTGGTTCTGTTGAAATACCATAAGCGAAAATCTGAGGTTTCTGAGTGCATCGGTTCTTCACACTGCTTAAGGCATTTGTATTCCCGATAAGCGTATGCGCCACCTGCGCCTGCGGCACCTGCAATAATAATTGGCAATCCCCGTCGCACGGTTCTAGCCTCGCTACTTTTTCCAGCCATGGTCGGAATTTTTTTCTTAGAGTTAGCCAACGCGCCTAATGAAACTTCAACGGCTTCCTGCTCATAATGGTGGCTTACATTGCCTAATTCAGTTGGTGTCCCTGAATCAATATTTCCTTGCTGTATTACGTGGGCTAACTCGTGAGCCAATAATAAACGCCCAGCAGGTGTCTTAGGAACATACTGGTCCAAACCGAAAACAATATTATTTCCCAGTGTAAAGGCCAAAGCATTGACAGATCGTACCGACTCCGCTGCCTTAGCATCCGTGTGCACCCGCACCTGGCTGAAGTCATGCCCGAAACGCGGCTCCATGAAGGCGCGCGTCGCGACATCGAGTGGCTGGCCGGGAGAGCGCAGCACCTCGTGCACAATTGGCGGCACTGTCTCTGGAGCCGATCCAACAGCCGAGCGCTGCAAGGTCTTCTCTTTCTCACGGCACCTGTCGCACTTGCGCTGCAGCAGACCGCCGGCTGACGGCCTAAAACTCTTTTTTTCAGCCTGTGCAACCATCTGGTGATTCATCTCCCTATTCCCCCATAAACCGACCTGGCAATCTGCCGCCCCATCTCCCCCAGGCCCGCCTCCAGATAGCTTGATGCCATCAGCCGGAACTGACGGCACCGCCCCGCCCTCTGCCAGCTCCGCCGCCACGCCGTCCGCCCTAAGCCTGCCCTGCCGCAATTCCTTCTCATCGGGCCCGACCATGAGCTTGGCCTGCACCGCCAGCCCCTGCACGAACCTGTTCCCCCTCGCCCTCTGCAGTGAAAGTGCCGCCTCCTTCCGTGAGCCGGCCGGCATCCCCGCCATCCTCCCGGCCAGCGACGCAAGCGTCGGTGCGCATCCGCTGCACCCGGCCCTCTGTACGATGCTCATGAGGGGGCCATTCCCCGCCCCCTGCTCATCAAAGACCGGACTTGATACCCCGGCCTTCCTCCGAGCAGAAGCACTTGCGGTCCTTTTCTCCGAGGCTACAGATTCTTTCATTCCCCATCACTCCCTAATCATCGTTTACAAGCTGATAATAATCTCCGAACTCCCCTGGGCTGCAGATCTTGCCGATCTTGCGCATCTCCTTCCAGGCAGCCTTGACCAGATGCTTCATGCCGATCACTCCCAAGTCCTCGGCAGCCAGGAAGGCAGCAGCGACCAGGATGTTCTTGATGCTGCCCCCGGCCAGCTTGAGATTTCTCGCCAGGAACTCGATGTCCAGGTCATCCCCAACAGGAGCCTTCGCCGGCAGAAGAGTATTCCATATCTGCAGCCTGTAATCCTCTTCGGGAAACGGAAACTCGACCACGAACTGCATCCTGCGCAGGAAGGCCTCGTCCATGTTCCGGCTCAGGTTGGTGGCCAGGATGACTATCCCCTCATGCTCCTCCATCTTCTGCAAGAGGTAGGAGATCTCCACGTTGGCATACCTGTCGTGGGCGTCCTTGACATCGCTCCTCTTGCCGAAGAGGGCGTCCGCCTCGTCGAAGAAGAGTATGGCATTGCTCTCTTCCGCCTCCTCGAAGATCTTCCGAAGGTTCTTCTCCGTCTCACCGATGTACTTGCTCACCACTGAGGAGAGGTCTATCTTGTAGAGGTCAAGGCCAATCTCACTGGCCAGAGCCTCGGCAGCCATGGTCTTTCCCGTCCCGCTCGACCCGGAGAACAGCACATTCAGCCCGCGGCCCAAAGAGAGCTTCCTCTCAAACCCCCAGTCGATATAGACCCTCTCCCGGTTCCTTATGTTGCTTTCAATCTCCCGAAGCTGCTCCATCTTATCAGGCGGCAGGACGACCTCATCCAGCCTCCTTCCCGGCTCTATCCTGCGGGCCAGGCTGGACAGGCTGCGGCTCGACTCCATCCTGCAGGCCCTGTAGATGTCATCGATGCCTGGGCTCTGCCTGCCCTCAAGGGCGGCCATGCTCCGGGCGGAGGCGAAAGCGTCCACCACCCGCCCCGGTGTGAGCCTGAACCTGGCTGCAACCTCAGAGGCTATGCTGTCTCCCGATTTTGAGCCGATAAGCCCCTGCCAGACCCTCCTCCGCACAGCGTAGTCGGCTGCCGGGATCTCAATGACCGTGGATCGTGCCTGGAGATGGCCTTTGAGGTGCACAGGCCCCTGGCTGGCCAGGAGAGCCAGGCCTGAGAACTCATGAAGCGCCTTCAGAAGAGCGGCCCTGATTTTCCCCTTGCCTGTCTCCTCTCCCAGAGCCTCATACCCCTCGATGAGCACAGGGGATGATCTTATGGCCGCCCTGGAAAAGCACCTCTTTATCCAGGATGCGGCCTCTTCCCCGTCCAGAGCATCGATATCGATTATAACAGGCCTTCTGTCCAATCTGCGGCAGATGAGTTCGGCAAGAGCCCTCCTGCCCGATCCATTCGCCCCCTGGAGGATGCATATCCTTCCCTGCTCCATCCCATCTTCAAGAAGCTGCTCTGCCAGCATCAGCCCTTTGCGATAGATCTCTTCAGGCAAAGTCTCCTGCAAAAGAAGGCCCTCCTCTAAGGCTGATCTCTCTAGCCTCTCCCCGTCCCCGGCACCCATTATGAATCCCAGGACATCGGGGCTGAGGACAAGCCCTGTGGAGAGGCCCGGGTCCCTGCCGTCTGCCGCCGTCAGTACGGCATGCCTCATCAGTGCCGACCCTGGCAGAAAAAGCCTTCTCATCTCCATCCGCTCTCTGGGCGCGGAGATGGACTCAATAATCAGGCCCGGGCTGGGTCGTCCCCGGCTCAGGTCATCGTGTAGATAACCGAAGATCTTTGTATACTTCGGGTCCAGCTCCACAGAGGCAGAGAAGACGACAATATCCGTTTCCGCTCTGCAAAGGCCCAGGTTTTTTGCCATCCTCTGCAAAGCAGGCAGAAAACCGGCCTCGAGGCTTTTTTGCAGCCTCATCTCAATGCCTGCCAAAGCCTCCTGGGCACTATCGTTCCAGGCCGCTGCCTCCTCTTCCCCGCCCGCGGGATGTTCCTGCCCCCCATTTGAGAGGAGGGATGCAGCTTCCTCATCAGAGACGTACATGCCCCGCAAGGGATCGTTCGCCCTGCTTCTGGCCCTCTGCACAGAGAATTCTAGGATCAGGTCGAGCCTTTGCAGTTCATCCTTCAGGTACTGGATATCGTTCTCGTAAGGAGAGGTCTCTTGATATTCGCAGGTGTCTGGCAAGGTCTCCTCTTTTAAAAAAAGGGGCGCTTGGGCTTGCCCCCTCGATCCTTATCAGCTCTTCTCAGGTGGCTTTTCGGCCACAGCGCCCTCAACCTTGAGAATCTCCTCAAGGATCTGTATGGCCCCGCTGATGCGAAGCAGCGTCTGGCGGACCTGCTCGCGCCTGGCGTCAAGATCGGAGAGCATCTTCTCTCCCTGCTCATACTCAGCCTTCAGCTCATCGAGGCGTTTTTCTAACTGCTCTCTCATGATCACTTCTCCTTAAGTGTGTGAAATACAGGCACGATAATTTTGCTCATGTTATAGCAGCCTTTCTCTCTAAATGCTCGATCCTCTCGTGTAGCCCTTTGGTTATCGAGTTCAATTCCTTGACTGCCTCGACCAGAACGGTGGAGAACCTGCCGTAATCAATCCCCAGATAGCCTTTATCGCCCCAGTTCATCACAACCTCCGGGAAGACGGCCTCTACCTCCTGGGCGATCAATCCTATCTCTCTTCGGTCGGTGCAGCCGCCCAGAGATTTGTAAACATCATTCCACTCGAAGTACACTCCACGAATCTTCTCAAGCCTGGAGAGGACATCGTTAAGCGGCTCTATACTTGTTTTGAGCCTCAAGTCGGAACTGGTTGGAATCTTCCCTGCAGCGCCGACATTCCCATCTTTATCGACCCAGAATTTGTCTCCACCTGCCCATAGACGAGCCGTCCCCACCATTGAATGCCAAACCCATCTCTGGCCGTTTGCACCGTTTTCCACAAAGGCTCCATTATTGGGAGCATCCTTGTTAGCGAAGGAGAAGCCGGCCCATGGGCTGCCACTGTGAATCTCGCTGCCTTCTACATGCAGATTCCTTTTAACCAGATCTGGAGAGGCTACTGCAATGCCAAGAAATCCTCTGATATACGTATTGCCCGTGCCTCCCTGCACTTCAAGCATGGGAATCCAGCCGGAGGTGTACATACCTATAGCATCGCTTTGGTCGGCATGTAGGGCGATGGTAGACCGCCCGAAGAAGCCTTTTGCCTTATGTAATATCTGATAATCCGAACCGTCATTAGCATCACCAAACTTTATCAGATTGAGCTTATCCGTACCTTTTAGTTTGGTGTCGCTTCCCAAATGGAGGGCATTTAAAAATGAATTTGAGGCAAAGCTGGTAACTTTTAGTTTGAAATTGCCAGTATCCGTGGTCCCTATGCCCACATTGCCGATGGCATCGATCCTCATCCTCTCCTTCTGGTCCTCTATATTGCCCCCTGTGAAGAACCTGTGCATGCCGTACTGATGGTAATCAGTTACATTTCCTGCGCCATCCTGACCAATTCTGAAGAATATTGAGTGGTTCATATCGAAGCTATAGATCACTCCGCCGCCATCTGCGGAGTTCAGCTTCAAGCCCACATTATCTCCAACCTTTACCCCCTTCTGCGGGCCGTGGCGTATCATGACGTTGCCGTTTTTATCGACCGAGAATTTGTTCCCTCCTGCCCATAAATGAGCGCTCCCCCCCGTTGCATGCCAGACCCATCTCTGGCCGTCCGCACCGCTTTCAACATAAGCTCCATTGTTGGGAGCATCGCGATTGGCGAAGGAGAAGCCGGCAGTTGGGGCTCCTCCACTGTGGACTTCGCTTCCCTCGACATGCAGCATCCTCTTGGGATCAGTCGTGCCGATCCCGATGCTCCCTGCATCACTCACGGAAAGGGATCTGAAGAGCAAATTGATCCTCAAAGCGGTCCTCAGGTCCTTTAGGGATGTTATCACTGCCCCATTCCTCTCCATGGAGGCAATGACATAGTAATGATGGAAGGGCTCCGGCACCAGCGCCTTGCCGGTCTCATTCACCAACACTCTCCATTCTATCATCTGCCGGGCAGAGGTCTCGATCTTTACATCCTGGTTGTTCTTCAGCTCTTCCGTTCCGTGTATCTCCGAGATCCACAGGTCGATGTAAACCAAATCCGTTCTTTTCGCCGGGGGTATTGTCAGTGGTTCTACAGCCTTCTGCTTGAGGTAGGTGATATCAGCCCTGTTCACGGCCTCAAAGCCGTCTACAAGACACCGCCCCATTCTGATATTGAAGTCATCGATCTTGCCGACAATCAGGGTGATGGCAAAGCCGTTGTCGGGTGTGCCGTCTCCCAGATACTTCTCCCGCAATACCCAATCCTGGTATCTCCTGATATCCTCCAGCTCATTCCAGTCCCTGTCCAGCAGGGGGACCCCCTGTTGCAGCCTTATGCCGATGTAATCCTTCGTCTTATCGAAGGTGTCGTTCCCGCCGTTGGAGAAGTTGCCCTTCTGATCGCTCATCCAGAATGATTTTGCCATAGCCGAGACTCCCATGATTATTATATTCAAAATTAACTATTTAAGTTCCTTTGCTGGAAAATCGATCACTATATCTCTGACGAGCTTGGTTGTCTCGTCTTTGGTGATCGGATCGTGGGTGACATAGTCCACGAAGAACATCATCTCTGGATTGAATATCCCATCTTTGGAATCAATGCCTAAGAGAGCAAACCTTGAGAAGTCCAGGCTCTCGCTCGACGGGACTCCCTTGTCGAAGGAGACCTCAACCCTTATCTTTCTGGTGACTGATCTTACCACTCTGTCTCCTTCGTCCAGATAGCTGATGTCCCTGTCAGGATCAACCTTCTTCGCCCAGACCCACCTGCCGCCTTCGATCTTCAGAGGGTCCTTGGGATCCTCCTTCCTTCCTGCGAATAGAGCTTTGACATCCTTTTTAAACTCATCCTGACCGGCCGCACCTCCACCTCCCACGGCGATAAAGTCGATGCCCGTCATCCTGCTGAAGTCCTTCTTCATCAGAACCGCCAGGAACGTTCCGTAATCCTCATCAATTGCCATATTTTCCTCCTTAAGTGCTGTAAATGCGATTGGATCAGAGATGAAAGGTAAAAAGCCGTTCAGGCAGGCAGAAGTCTGGCGATCCCTCTATGGTAAGTTCTGTTCTCGGGGCTATTGGTTACTCCTGCAGCCTCTGCAGTATAGCTCTTCAAGACCGCAAAGCTCGCGCTATCCGTGTAGTCGAGCGAAGAGGGCCACGGCCTCTCCCGGGTGTACTTCATGATGGCGATTCCCGCCCTCTCGACTATGAGATCGGTTGCATGCGATCTCCTCGTTGGCTCCAGGTTCTCGATAAGGATCTTGGCCTTGACGAAGACCGGCAGGAACGAATCGATTATCCTGTGCAGGTCGTCCCTGTCCACAGGAAGACCCTCGTTGCCCACGAGGAGGATATAAATGCCTACCGTGTTGGACGAGTAAAGACCTTCAGAGCTGGTGTCGGTGACATAGTGAATCTCGTCCTGGAATCTTCCCATGGAAGAGAGGTCCATCTTCTCCGTGTCCACCGTTCTCGAGATCCTCCTGACGGTTGAGCCGCATTCTCCTTTGGAGGCAGGACCTTCGACCATCTCCTCAAGCATGCTCTCCATGCCGTAGGTCCGGAAGATGTTCTTTGCAAACTCCCTGACACAGCACCTCCTACCGGTCAGAGTCTCTGCCAGGGCTTTCAGCCCTCGAGCCGTGCCCTTCCATTTGTAAAGCTCCACTGCTTTTGCTAAATATTCCCTGTTCCTCTCCCCCATCAACTCATAAAGGTCCAGCGCCAGCCATTCTGCCAGCCAGGGCAAAAACCGGGCCGGTGCAGAGAATGGATCGATGAAGGCTGGAATTCTCGATATCAGCTCCTCGCTCTCCTGAAGATCGGACTCGAATATGGCAAGAAACCTCTCCAGGAACCTCCGGCCCGCCTCGTCTTCCTGAAAGGCCGCAGGAAGATACCTCAGATATGAGATTCTTGGATAGTAGATCAGGATCTGGGAGAGCATGGGGCTCTCAATTCCTTCTCTATGAAGATGGACTGTCACCTCGATGAATCTGCCCTTAATCTCCCCGTTGTCCGGACCCATGATGAGGGCGTCTCTCTCACCATCCTTCAAGGTGGCCCTTCCCTCATAGACAAATGTGGTGCCGTCATTCGATCCCCGGAAGGATAAGCTGATGCTTGCGTTCTCCGGAATATATGCGTCAATCACGACACGGTGCCATATGCATTCGACCTGGCCGCTGTCGAGAAGCCCGAAGGTGTAAGACCCATCCTTCACAGGATCCAGGAGAGCAAGCCTGCCATTTTCATCTGCCCTGAGATTCCCCTGAGATAGCCCCTTCCAGTCCTGCGCGGTCAAGGCCCTGAACCTGATCTGCTCCACTCAGACTCCCCCGGCGACCCTTGGCGCCTCGCCGATCTTCGATCGGTCCATCGCTTTGATCTCTGAAGACCCCAGGTAAGCAAGCCCCCTGGCAGGCACATCCACGTCTGCTTCTTCTTTCCAGACCCCATCGCCTTCCTTCAGAGAAACCCCCTGCACATAGTCCACCCCATCCACTCCGTCTATCAGATTGTAGATCTCGGACAGGTAGACGGGCCTGCCAAAAGGCCATCCCTTGCCGTCCTCGCCGCCTCTAAGTGGGTCCAGAAACTCGCTGACCCGCTGGTTGACTTTGCTTATAACCGCCTTCGGGTCCTGGCCGGCAAGGGGCATCACATTGGCCTTGACTGATACTTTTACGTATACGGGCGGATAGACGAAGATCTCAGTGGTGAGGAGTCGCCTTCTGTCCAGATAATCGTGCACTGTCCGAAGCATAGCAAAGCTTGGTTGCGGCTGGGGAGTGGAACTCTCAGGAACGATGACGATTGTGATGGTGTTATAGATTCTATCCTTGTGGGCAGGGTGATACATGGGCACTGCCCTGGCCCTTTTTATCTTGACACCAGGCGTCTCGAGGGCAAGCCTCTCGCAGTCCTCTGCTGTAACCGCTCTCTTGCCCCTTCTGAGGTCGTCCCTGGCCCGGGACACGGCCTTCTCCAGTGTCTCCTCCGCAGTCCCGCCTTTCGCAGCCCTTATGTTCTCCACTGATACCAAGTCCGACAATTCCCCCTCGACAATCTTCATGGCATGGGCCGGCACGTTGCCCTTGGGGCCGCCTCCCGTACAATAGCTTGCGTTCACGCTGCTTCCCCTGGCGGGGATCTTGCCGCGGAGCCCGTCACCGAAGGTTATCTTCCCCCGGACAGTGTCCATGAGATAGTTGCTGTCCTGGGGGCGGGAGGCATCGAAGTCAGGAACCCTCGTCCACTCCGTCTCCTTCCCGTTTGATGTTGTAGTTAGGCGAAATACCTCCTGGATCGGCTGGTCTTTGAGGTCCAGGGTCATTGCAGGCTGCCCTTCTTCTGCTGGATCGACACCAACTTCACGAGATATTGCCCTTCCCTGGAGGGCCTGCGTTGTGTTAAGGAGCACCTGATCGATTTTGGGAGATATGGTATGGACCCTCTGCTCCTCTCCCTCCTCAAATCCCACAAGTGCCCTGATCCTGCATCTTATTAGGAAGAGATTTTTTTTCGAGATTTCCCGGAAGAGGTCTGAGGGGGCAATGGAAGGATTATCCGGCACATCCAGCTTGATGGTTCCCGAGTAAGTAAGCCCCCGCGTCTCATCGCTTGCAGGAGCTACCTTGATCTCCAACCATTTATTGCCGCCACCTGCGGCGACCTCCCAAACCAGGGTCCAGGAGCTGTAGAACCTGAAGTCCTCGTCATCCGCTCCAGGCCGGGGCGGCTCGTCTCTCAGATAGAAGGCAAGGGTGAGGGACTGGCCCTTCGGGCTGCTGTCCAGCCCTATGTAGAGGGCATCTCCTTCCTGGGGGCTGCTGTCCAGCCCTTCTCCTTCTTCATGACTGGGGCCAAAGGCATGGAAGTATACGTACTCGATGAGGTTGGCAGAGGTGTTGTCTTTGACCTTCCCACCTCTGCCGTAGATCGAGAATATCCGCAATATAGAAGCGCCTGTCACAAATATATCCTTCTGGGTCTCGAAGGGCAGAGGGCTGCCATCGGCATCCTTGGCAAGGAGCACCGTTCCCCTGGGGACCTGAATAGGAGCTCCCCCCTTTTTGAGAGAGAACGTGACATCGACCTTCGCTCTGCCTGAAGCTTCGGGAAGGCCTGATCCCAGGAGCTTGAGAAATTTGCCAAGACTTCTCTCTCCCACCCGGTTCAGCCTGTAGACCTGCATCTCAGAGATCCAGGCTAAAAGCTCTATAAATGTGATACCAGGATCCGATTTATTGTGATCCGTCCACGCTGAGGCGTAGACCGGAATGCGAGATACAGCTTCTCTGACAAGATCCTCGAAGGTCAGGTCGTCCAGATTCTCAAGAGGCAGCGTCATTTTCTAACCCCCGACCTTATGGTTATTCTATGGTCTCCGGATGCGACCAACTGCGAGTCGGATCTCTTCATGTTCTTGCTTTCCATCTTCAGCACCTGCACATGGTCCACTCCAGCAGTCCCTTCTATCAGCGCATAAATATCGGAAATTTGAACTGTCCTATCAAAGCCCCACCCTTTGCCGTCGGGACCTCCTCGCAGGGGATGAAGATAGCTTTTCAGCCGGTCGATTATCTTCTTCTCGAGAAGGGCCGCGCCTTCCAGGGTTATAGGTACAACATCTGCGATAATGCTGACTTCTACGTAGCTCGGGCCCTGGACGGATACGTCATCAGAGGACATGGAGGCAGGCATCTTTTCTGCCAGGTATCTGGAAACGACATCGATGAGTCCAGGAGACGGCATGGGCTTCTCTTCATCTCCCTTTGGTATCACAACGACGATAAGCCGGTTGTCCTCAAGCAAGCACCCCGTCCTGGCTATGGAGCTTGACGATGCTTTGGCCAGAGCCTCGAAGTCCTCCGGGGTGACAGCCCGGTCCATGCTTTTCAGCATTCTGGGACCCCTCTCCAGGGCTGATGATAAGTCCTCGCCATCAGAGCCGCCCTCTGCAGCCTCGTAATTGGAAATACCGTCCACGCCTGCCACAGGCGTCCTGAAGGCTGAGATCTCAAGAGCAGCGACGTTTCCTTTCTCTCCCCCGCCCATTCGGTAGCCGGCCCTGATGTTCTCCCTGCCGGCCATAGGTATCATCCCCCTCATGCCGTCTGGGAAGAGGACGCGACCGGCCAGAGCATCGAGCTGGTAGTGCCGGCTGTCTGCCTGGGAATTAAAGAAATCGTCTGCAGGCTTCCAGAGGACCCAGGCGTCGACGACCTTGCCTGCCCCGTCCCTGACGTCCTCAATGCTGTGCCCGAGGGCCTGCAAGGGGCGCTTCTCCTCCTCAGAAAGTGGTTTTCCCTCACGGACCCAGATCTGAGTGGAGATCACAGGAGAGTTGGCGAGGGCAAATGCCTGGGATTTATCGCCGCTGCTCGATCCGAGGATCTCGTTTTTGATGGACTCAATCTGTTCCGCCCAGGTGGTGTTGGCACGAATCCCTCTTATGGTCGGGATATTCCCTGCATCGCCTTCAACCTCGCCCCTCAGCCAGAAGAGATCCCCACCGAAGATTCTCCTTCTCTCCTGCTCCTCCGGCCCCAGAAACTCAATGGTGTCGCTTTTTGTGAGATGATCGGTGTTGTCGGAAGCATCCAGGCTGCGCCAGCTTATGTCACTTCCGTCCTTTCCCCAATAAGACCACCTGATCAACAAGCCGACAGGGGACTCATCCTGGACAATTGAGAAGAAGATGCTCAGGTTTCCCCTGCCCAATTTCTCCCCAAATCCCAGATAGATGGCAGGCCTCACGTCCTCCATTAAGACGAAGGGACTGATGGCCTGAAGACCGCCCCGGCTCTCATCAGTAAAGTCAGTGTACTCCAGGTTGTTCTTAGCAACGCATCCGTCGAGTTTTGAGGGGCTCTCTGTTGTGTATTCCAGTTCGATCCGATCAAGCCAGGGAGGTTTTATGCTTGAGTAATCGACACGCCATGTCGTCTCCACAACCTTCTCTTCCGCTGTCCATGTCTTGTATATGTTAATATCATTATTTTCCATCTTTGCTATAAATTTATAGCTTTTAACTGCGTCGATTTCCAAAATCACTTCTGTTTTTTTATCATTAAGTTTGAGGGAAAGGGAATTTTTTTCGGTATGAATATTGATGGTCAAGATATCGATTTTCTCAATTTTTGCATTTTTTGCCCAATCAATGCCAAATCCATTTGTTAGAAAATCTATGAGTCTTGCGTTATCATTCCCTGGAATTTTATACCAGTTGAACACATGCTCCAGATTTACAATCCTCTCTACTCTCTTCATCTCCTCGCGCCCAAAGTCGCCTCTTGCCAGCACTACCCTTATCCAGTAGTTGCTCTCGCCGCCGATTTCTGTCTCCTCGACGTCTTGCGGGCATTGAAACTCGATCTTTCCTTGGTAGGTTGAGTTTTCAGCAGCTCCCAGGAATTTATTCATATTATCTACAGTCAGGTCGATGGGCCTCCAGAGGTGGCCGTTCCAGTACTCAAAGGAGAGCTGCACTTCCTGGCCCTGCCTCACCTCCTCTCCAGGCCTGCCGGCCCTTTCCCTCTTGAACCGAACTGTAACCTTTGACCCCTTTTTGGAGAAAACGCCTCTGCTTGCGACATAAAAGGCATCTGTTGCCCTGGGCTGGCTGCCCAAGGGATAGAAGATCTTTCCAGCACTTAGGTCGATGGGGGTGAAGTTGAAAAATCCTATATCCGGCAACATCCCTCCCGAAACCTGGGAGATCATGATATGAGAGAAGCGGAGGAGAGCTGCCTGCCTGGGACTCTCGCTCGGCCGGCATGAGATCCATATGGATGTCCTGCCCAAGATCTCCTCCTCTTTCAGCTCCCCTTCAGGTACTTCCAGAGTAACCAGACTCTTCCCCTCGGCGGAGGGGGTCGAGACGATAAGCTCCTTTCTCCCCAGGTCGGTCAGGCAATGCCAGGAGAGATTGCTCAGATCCGGTATATGCTCTTCGGACGCAGAAACGAACTCCAGGGTGACCTTTCCTCCTTTTGCAAGCTTGAAGAGCAACTTTTCTCCCAGGAACAGTACGTGCTCCTGGAGGCTTTTGCCCTGAAAGGGAATGGTGGCTTTGCCTTCCAGGAGATCTTCTGTGTGGCGAAAGAGCCCGTCCCCATCCGGATTGACGCTATAAATCTCCCTCATCGCGGCTTTGGTAACCGATAAACCCCTGGAAACTTCGTATGTGAGGATGCCGTGGCGCTCATTCTCGGGAGCGGTGACCTGAGTTCCGGCAGGGATGAAGATGCTCTGAGAAAAACCCTTCGCGGGATGGAAGGTGACGGGAACCTTCGAGGGCTTGGCCAGGGCCAAACCCGTGCCGATCATGGAGAGGAAGGCGGCAAAGTTCTTCTCAGGCACCCGGTTGAGCCGGGATGCGATCTCCTCCCTCATATGAGAAAAGATCCTGAGCAGGGCGAGGCCAAAGTCCCCCTCGCTTGCAGGCCTCCACTCGGGCACATACTGTAAAGCCCTCCTCCTGTCCTCCTCGTAAAACTCATCCCGGGTTTTATCTATGATCTTCGGCATGCTCTTCATCATTCCTTGAGATAAAAGGGATATACCAGGTTGAACTCGCTGTTCGTTGCCCTGACCCTGTAATCAATGGCAATTGCCATCCGTCCGTCATCGGTCGGATCAACGGACGCCTTCGCACCTGTCACCTCTATCCTCGGCTCCCATAAAATCAAGGCCTCCTTCACCATATCTTCCACCAGGCCCGCGGTGGCTGTGTTGATGACTGAGAATGTCATCTCATGGATGCCGCAACCAAAATCCGGCTGCATGACCCTCTCCCCTCTCGATGTGCGAAGTATCAGACCTATCGCCTCCCTCACATCCTCCTCGTACTCAGATGAGGCCATGCCTCCCCCCGGCTCCACATTCACAGGGAACTTCCAGCCTCGTCCTAAGAATTCGCTGCTCATCGATACCCCTCTAGCCTATGAGAACGGTCGGACAGCCCATGGCTATGGCGTTGGGCGGCCCGCTCTCTACTATCTGGTCCCCCTGTCGGGATGCAGGCAAATTGTTTATGAGCACAGTCGTACTGCCCAATGCCACCATCCCCCCGACGTGGGGCACCGGGCCTGTGGAAAGAGGGCATGTATGCATATCTGCGCCTGCACGCCATGCTGGCATTGCGCCTATCAACACATTGGCACTGCCCGGCCCTGGAGCGAGGGGGCTCCCGTGACTTGTTGTATCTCCAACTCTGGCTGCCGGCGGCAAAAGCATCACCTTTTAATTTATCTTCACAATAGCGCCCTGGATGGTCATGGGGCCGCTCGACTTGACGGTCATGGTCGCCCCTGCCTCGATCTCTATGATCTGGGCCTTGATAGCGACCTTCGACTGCCCCGATATTTGCAGCTCCCCCCTGGATGTGACGGCAACCTTGCCGGGGCTCATCTCTACCGTGCTCCCCTGGCCGTCCTTGATGGTGATCTTGCCTTGCGAAGCGAGAAGCACCTCGTTATTGGCAGAGTTCAAGAAGAGCATGTTCTTTCCAGTCTTGTCCTTGATCTCTATCTTCTCGGCGCCTGATGCATCATCCAGGAGTATGATATGCCCCGACTTAGTCCTGATCTCGACCTTCTCCTTCTTGCCCTCTGCATTATCGTCAAAAATTATCTGATGGCCGCTCCGGGATTTGATCATCCTGACATTATTCTTCCCGTCATCGTTACATGCCGGGGGTGGATTCTTCTCATCCCAGAGAGAGCCTATAATAACAGGGTAATTGATGTCGCCTGAAATGAAAGCCACAACGACCCTGTCCCCCACCTCCGGGAGCAGGTAAGTGCCCATCTCCTTGCCTGCCATGGGACCAGCGACCCAGGCCCAGTCGCTTTCCTCGCCGCCTGTTGGCAGCTTCACCTTGACGCGGCCCCACTTCGACTCGTCCTTGTTGTTCGTGACAACGCCAATGACCACCCCGCCTATCCTCGCACCTCTGGGCTCGCCTTCAATATGCTCTAGCAAATTACGCACCGCCTCTCATCAGATTGAGGCTCATGGTATACCCCTCCATTCCCAGAGAGTGCCTGGCCTTTGTAACTCGATAAATGCCCTCAAACCTTTTGCCTACACCCTCGATCTTCACATCCGACCCCGCCCTTATGACGGGATTGCCTATGCACTCGCAGGTTCCCTCAATGAAGCTGTTATTGGCCCGGATCATTATCGCCTTGGCTACAGCTTTCGCCTCCTGATCGCTGCCAACGGAATAACTGTGCAGGTTGATCTTTACAGGACCCAATCCCCCGGACTTAACGAGATCTGCGGCGCATTTCGCTCCTTGCTCCAAAAACCCAATGTCTCCCGGCGCAGCTTCTGCCTTTATCGGCTCGTTGCCTCTCTCCTGGCTATACCCGGTTACATTGACCCCTGTGACCACCTGGACCGCGCTCATCCTCGGGCTGAAGCTGATGAGGTCCTTGCCCCATTCCAGTGTGATAGGGCTCTGCTTAGACCGGGCGGGGTCGACGAAATGAATCTTCTTTCCCCTCATGAAGAAGTAGAATCCAAAGCGTTCTGCCAGCTTCCGAAGGAAGATGTAGTCGCTCTGCTCGGCGTCTATGATCACGCTATCCTTCGGCTTTACACTCGTCTGATCGACCTTGCCGATACCTACGCTGTTCATGATGGCCATCTTCTTGACGATGTCCGAGTAGTCGTTCATCTTTGCGAAGGTCTTCTGGCTGCCGGTCTTTTGAAGCCTGTAGGAGTGATCGTATCCCTCAACCGTGAGAGAGGGCGTACCTGAGGAGGGAAAGCTGGGGGAGAGCGCCGTTATGTATCCCGTGAAGATGGGCTCAGCAGCCCCACTCGAGCTATCTGTATAACCTATGGAGATAGAGATCTCATTTCCTGCCGCCGGGTCCAGGAGGCTGCTGTCCAGCCACTTGAACTGAAGTGTCCTCGCATCCAACTGGTCAAAGAGGGTGAGGCTGAACATGCTGTGCCCTTCCAGCACGTCATCCACAAAAAGCCCTACTACCGCCCTCTCCAGCTCGCTTTGGCGGCTGCCGTCAATGGTTATTGAGACGTTCGGAGTGTATCGTTCCAGCTTCGAGGCCATCTCCTCACCCGTCCAGTGGAGGGATCTTTATCCTCATTCCCGGCTCGATGATCCTGGGATTCTCTATGCCGTTCTCCAAAGCTATGCATCTCCACCTGGCAGGGTTCCCGTAGGATAGGGCAGATATAGACCAGAGGGAGTCCCCCTCCTTAATGGTATAGATCTTCGTCTTGTCAGAGGACTGAAGTGGCCTCTCCCTGGATCGGGACTCTGTGCGATACTCCTGGAAGGTCACATTCAAAGTCGCCCTGACAGGGACGCCATCCGGCCTGAACATGGTAAACTTCTTGCCTACCTTCTTCAGGACGCATGTAAAGTTGGCGTTGCCCCAGATGAACCGGAGTACAGGCGGGGCATGGATCTCTGGATCTATCTTGAGAAGGTCAGTGATCTGCTTGGTGTGCTCCCTGACGTCTTTTCCCTCCTCGTAGGAGTCGAAGAACAGCTCCATGCTGAGGGTTTCAAGCCCGCCGTTGGTGAACGAAAGGAAGGGAGAGTCCAGCCCCTGTACAGCTATAGTTGCGAAGTCGTTCTCCTTGTCCATAGTATACTCTGAAGGGTAAAAGAGCACCTTTACCTCCCTCTTCTTCCTGCCCCCTGCGTCGAGAACATGGATCAGGGCCTTGTTTAGCTTAGGAACGAGAATACAAACCCCTCCTCTCCATCTCTATCTTCGTCCTCCTCTCTATGATCGTGTATACCTTTTCGGCAAGACTGTTCAAGTCAGCTCCTCTCGGTGCCGTAAAGGATTGGGCCGGCTCCTCTGAAAATTCAGAGTTCCTGCCCCGTGGTCTTCTGACAGATCTCTCAAATTGTTCCGCAGGTTCTGAAAAGCGGCCCGATTGACTCATTTCCGGCGTCTTCGAGAGCACCAGCTTGGGAAAATCGGCCCTTGAAGAGATATTCGCCCTTTCTATGGCCTTCCCTCCGGCCTCAAGGGCCCCAAAATATCGGGGAGTTCTCATCGATATTCCCGCCATGTCCGACATCCCGGCTATATCTGCTTTGAGCATACCGCTTTGCCTCCAGGGAAAGGATCTGAACTGGATGAAGCGAGCCGATGATCCTTCCTGAAGATGCATCGAGCTATTTATGCCATCTTTCTCAAGCGATGCTGGGTTAGGCACAAGAGTGATGCGGTCATGGGAATGCTCCGGCTCCTGTCTGGTCGGATAGGGCTCTCTGCCGACCGAAAGCCTTGGATCATAGCTGCCTGAAGAGACCGATTGTTTGCTGTCAAAATGATTTCCAGAGGGTGCCGTAAAGGATTGGGCCGGCTCCTCTGAAAATGCAGTGTTCCTGCCCCGTGGTCCTCTGATAGATCTCTCGAATTGTGCAGCAGGTTCTGAAAAGCGGCCCGATTGACTCATTTCCGGCGTCTTCGAGAGCACTAGCTTGAAAAAATCGGCCCTTGAAGAGATATTCGCCCTTTCTATGGCCTTCCCTCCGGCCTCAAGGGCCCCAAAATATCGGGAAGCTCTCATCGATATTCCCGCCATGTCCAGCCTCCCGGCTATATCTGCGATGAGCATACCGCTTTGCCTCCAGGGAAAGGATCTGCGTCTGGTCGGATGGGGCTCTCTGCCGGCCGAAAGCCTCGGATCATAGCTGCCTGAAGAGACCGGCCCATGCATTTGATTCTGTCTGGAATTATTACTCGGCGGAGGAATAGATAAGCTAAGCATCCGGCTGTCTGCGGCAATGGACCCCGCTCCTGCCGTTCTCCCGATATGGCCCGTATCCTCCACCGGGAGCTTTCCAGAGAATGCATGAAGGTGGCCCGCTGGCACATATACCAACTCTCGGAGGAGGGGCATTCCAGCTCCATTTCTTGAGCAATGGGATTGGACATGGATGTATCTGAGAATGGATAGGGGCAGAGCATATATCAGCCAGGAGTCGCCTGGACGAATGCAGGTTCTCGCCAGGCATATGATGCCAATAGGGCTGCGGTCTATCTGCAGGAAGCTCTCTTTGCATGACAGGATAAGCTACCACATCCCTTCATGAGCGATCTCCACGGACTCGAAGGCCACTGCCGCTGAATCTGCCTTCAAATCAGGCCCGACCCACTTCACCGGATAGGCGTTGGCGAACAGCCACCTCCACTTCTCATTCCCCGAGGCGTCGAGGAGGATGACAAAGATGTTTCTTCTCACGACTTTTCCGCGGACTACCCCCCGGTACCAGAGCCAGAGAAGCTTCGAGTCTGTAATCCCCCTCTTGAGGGTGAGGTTTGGATACTCCGTTCCCTCCGGGATCTTGTGGAGGTGGTCATTGACTCCTCCCTCCTTGACGGTTGCGACCTTCGTCTCCGCCTGCAGCCCGGAGACTTCTGAAAAACCTCCAATGGTCACCCCCTCGAACTCCACCAGGAACCGATATCCCATGTAGGGATTGTTCCCTCTAAGGATCATGTCCTGACACCTCATTTATCAACGTGTTTATCTTTGATATCTCCTCGCACCACAGTATCCTCTCCCAGTGCTCCATGTTCATGACCTCGTCGTGACTCCACTTGAAGTGATAGGCTATGAAGGCCACCTCCTCGCAAAGCCTCTGGAGGGGGTAGGCCGTCATCCCCCCGGGGCGAGGCTCACCTCGAATTCGTTACCGCATTTTGGACAGACCGCCCTGATATTAGTTGAGCCGTCACCGTTGATCTTTCTGTAAAGCTCCTGGAGATAGGCGATATCTGATGCGAAGAGCCCCTCCACGATCCTGGGATTGGTGCTCTGCAGGCTGCCCAGCCTTGTCACAACCCGGGAGAGGATTATGACCGTCAGGTAAGCGGGATTCGACTGGACCCTTGGATCCTTAAGGGGGAGAATCTCATCGGCTGCAGTAGCGAGCCTCATAATCCCCTCCCTATGTAGCTGCCCTTCCTCGTCTACATAGCCCTTGGGAAGGGTGAACTCATACTCGGTCTGGAACATCAAAAATCCCTAAACCTTCACCCTCTTCATCCCCTCGTGGGCTATCTCGAGGGTCTCTATGGCCACATCGTTGCCCTTGGCGGAGAGGTCTGGGGCATCATACTTGGTGGGCCAGGCATTCTGGAACTCCCATCTGGCAGAAGGCGTCCCGTCGTCGCCCATGAGAATTATTGCCATGTTCTTCCTGGCTGATGCAACCTTCCCCAACTCGACCGGCAGCCTCCATTTCTCATACAGCTCCAGGGAGTTTGTGATTCCCCACTTGAGGGTGACATTTCCATACTTAACCAGGCCAGGCAGCTTTCTTGTTGTGGGCGGGTCGTTTCCTTCCCTGTAATCCACGACGTCGTTGGATGAGTCGGGGATGGTGACCTCGCTGAATCCTGCCTGAACAATGCCGTCTATCTCCACGAGGAACCTCGAGTTCCTGTAGGGATCATTTCTCTGACCGACTGCCATCTAAATCACTCCGATACCTCAGATCCTTTCGCAACCTGGGCTATCCTAAATATAACGAACTCTGCAGGCTTTACGGGCGCTATACCCACAAGCACCACCAGGCGGCCGTTGTCTATATCGTTCTGGGTCATCGTCGTCCTGTCGCACTTGACGAAGAATGCCTCTTCCTGGGTTGTACCCATCAGAGCTCCCGACCTCCAGACGCTCGTCAGGAACTGGTTGATGGTCTGCTTCACCCTTGCCCAGAGCTTCTCGTCGTTGGGTTCGAAGACGACCCACTGCGTCCCCACCTCTATGGACTTCTCAACGAATATGAAGAGCCTGCGAACGTTCACATATTTCCAGGCGGGATCGCTTGCAGCCGTACGAGCCCCCCAGATCAGTATACCCCTGCCGGGGAAGGCCCTTATGCAGTTGACACCTCTTGGATTCAGGACATCCTGCTCCCCCTTGGTGATATTGAACTCGAGACCTAGCGCTCCATTCACGACCTCATTAGCCGGGGCTTTGTGGACACCCTTCTCCTGATCGACCCGGGCGTAGACGCCGGCCACGTGTCCGCCGGAGGGAACGAGGATAAGCATGCCTGTCAGGGGGTCGAGGATCTTGATCCAGGGATAGTAAAAGGCTGCGTACTTGGAGGCCTTGGGCGGCCGGAGTTTCGGGATATTTGTGGACGACTGCTCGGCCTGGAGGATAGCGAACCTATCCTTCCTGTTCTCGCAGTGGGTCACAAGAGCATCTGCCAGGACTGCCGGGAACTTGGGCTCGTCTGGGATGCAGACAATGGAGATGTCATCGAACTCATTGAAGGAAGCAAGCCCGGTTCGCCCGCCCGGCCCATCCGATCCTCCCGTGAAATCTGCCGCCTCCAGGGCTTTGCCGTCATCTCCTGCTGTAAGAGGTACGAACTTAGGTTTCGTTCCTACCTCCTCTGTCCCCTCTGCCTTGCCTTTGGGATTGAGGACGATGAAGTTGGAGACACCGCTCACCGTCTTCACGTAGTAATCGCTGGATGATTCATCAGTCGAGAGATTATCGAAGACCTCGACGATCTGAGGCTCGTCTTCCCCCGGTTTCTTGCCGTGGGCGACGGCGAGCTTGAACAGATGGGGGTCGAGCGATCCATCCTCGATCATTACCGAGAGATCATTGCCCCATGCACCGGGACCTTTGGCGACCACACCTATTGCGTCTTCCTTTCTTATCAAAGACAAATTCGCCTCTTTCGCCCCTTTTCCAATGATCCGGGCGATATAGCAGCGACTTCCTCCGTTCCTGAAGAAACCATCTACCGCATAGGTCATAAAGCTGTCTTTTCTAAAGCCTCCATAAATTCTCTGGAACTGCTCAAAGCTCGTCACGAGCCTGGGATCTAATGGACCCTTCTCAGTCGGGCCCACAAAGCCAGCTGTGCTCGTACTTACTCCCTCGATCGGCTTGGGGCCGATATCAATCTCTTCTATGTATACGCCTGGTGTCAGGTATTCTGGCATATCTTCACCTCACGATGCGAGTGGATAACTGAAAATGTTTCAGGGGAGATAAATTATTCTGGAATTATTATAACCTCGGAGCTATCTGACATCTTCTCCCTCCTTCTGCGAATAGCTTAACTCGACCTCGACCACTCTGCCGGCCTCTGTTACCCTCGAAGACTCTATCCCGATCCCGGAGACCTCATAACATAATGACGGCATATAAGGCCTGGATCTGGAGATTATCCCCCAGATTTTGTTCATGTCGTCGATGGATAGGGAGGTGAAGATCAGCTTCAGCTCACATCCAGAGAGGCTCCCCAGAGGGAATGGTGCCCTCAGCACAGGGTTATCGTTGAATATCTGAAGCACCTTGCCGATGATGATATGGTTTGCCTCGTCCTCCTTAGCATGGGGGGTGATCATGTAGAATAGGCGAAGGCTCATTGTCGGTCCCCTGAATCTTGCGGTGCGGCCTGTATCGCCATCGATCTCCTCCCATCCTGGACTTCGGAGATAGGTATCTTCCTCTATCCTGTAGAGAAAGATGGAGAGCTTGTGCTGCTCCAGAGCAGTCTCAGGGGAGGAAAGGACTATCTGGGTCTCTGAGTCGATGCCCGTGTTCTTCCTCCAGGGCCCGTCATCCGACACATTTTCCCATATCAGCTTTATGAGTGACCTTCCAGCGTCTCTCACAGCGTTATAATCACTTATGATGATCACCCCATGATATTGAAAGCTTATTTTCGGCAAATAATGGAGCCAAAAAAGATTGCGTACCTGTGTTTGCTGTCAGCCAGGCTCGGAGTGCATAGATAGCTGCTGATCCTCAAGCTACCAGCTACCTGCAGGAGTTTCACAGCCTGGGTGCTCGCTCCTGTATGTGCATGACTAGGGTGAAACCTACGCGTCTTGCCTTTTTGCGGATTAGTAAAAAGATATTACTAATAACAAAATTAATAAGGCTTTCCCTCATTTCCATATAAAAATATCGAAAGATTATGGGAATCACCAAGGTTCATTGATGAGGAAAAAATGAAGATCATATACCATGAAAGATACGAAGAGAAATATTGCACAAATCCGGTAGAAAATCCAGATCGTGCAAAGCTTGCCGCCCATGAGCTGCAGAAAGCTGGATATGAGTTCATAAGCCCATCAATCGCTTCAAAAGAGGATATATCCCGAGTACACAGTCGAGAGCACATAGAAAGGACAAAGGCCAGGGGTATCTACGATGCCGCCGCTCTTGCCGCAGGCGGTGCCATTTGCGCTGCAGAACTGGCCATGCAGGGCGAGCCGGCCTTCGCCCTGGTGCGCCCGCCCGGGCACCATGCCGCAGCTAACCGGGCCTGGGGAATGTGCTACTTCAATAACATGGCCATAGCCGTGCAAGAGATCAGGCCAAAAGCGAAGCGAGTGCTGATCATCGATATCGACCTGCACTTTGGAGACGGCACAGTGAGCATCTTTCAGGGTGATCACAATGTGAAGATCGTCAACCCCTGGTCGGTAGATGAGAACTTCGAGTATTTGAACATGGATGAGAGCCGCTATTTAGGCCAGGTGGAGGAAGCATTCCTCAACTTTGATTACGATATTGTAGGCGTCTGTGCAGGTTTTGACACTTACCTCGATGACTGGGGCAGGCTGCTGAAGAAGGAGGACTACGGGAAAATCGGGAAGGCCATCCGGGAAGGGGCAGAGAGGTGCGACGGGCGCAGGTTTGCCGTGCTGGAAGGCGGATACCACCCGGATTTAAGGTACTGCATAAAGAGCTTCCTGGAAGGATTTGAATGATTTATGACGGCAGATCTCACAGGACCTCCCGGCGTTCATCCCCTCGGCCTCTCCTCTCCAGCCAGAGAGGTCCTTCCCTGGACCGTCTTGTGGGCCACAATGAGGATGTCCATGTCACAGATGGTGCCCCTGGATTTCAAGCGATCCACCTCAAGCAGGAAGATGCCCACAAATTCGTCCTCCATCTTGTTCATCTCTGCAAACCTCATGGCTATGCTCTTGAGCTGTACGCGGGTCGAGAAGCTTTTGGGAAGCTCTCCGTCTACGAGGTTGAAAATCAGCCCGCAGCCCGAGTGGCCGAAGGTGGGGGTGGATGGGCCGATAGAGGTCGGTATGTAGTCCTTGAATGTGTGACCTTGGACGAACTCGCCGCACTCGCATATTATCGTTCTCTTCAAGATAGCGATCTCCTTTGAGCTTGATAAATTGTCAGGAACTCTCAGAGCCGAAAGACCAGTCCGGTATTTCACAGCCTGGGCGCTTGTCCCTCCGCAGGCCTTCCAGGTTCATGAAGATATTATTCCTCCAGTATATTTTATTTTAAGGGAGTCTATCCTTTAAAAAACTTTCTTACATAAGGAATCAATGTGTAGTCTCGAATGTTTGGACTTTATAGCTTTGATGTGTTTGATTTTATTCTTTTCAAGAAAGTCTTTAAATCTGCTATCCGCATTGCCGTTCTTGTCTCGCTTGTTGGCATAGAATTGGGTCCCTCTATCGGTCAACACCTGCTCAATACTTGCCAGGCAGCCAAATTTATCCATAGCTTCTCTGAGGAGCCATAAGCTGTTTTCTGCGCTTCGATTTGTTGCGGTTCACATGCATCTTGGTTTTCGTCCAGTGCATCCAGACACGTTTCACAGAGGACTGCCTCAACTTCATATCCTCCGCGATTCTTTTGGTGCTCTCGCCTCTCTTTTTGGCCCGAATGATATGGGTATATAGAGTCAAAGGTTTCGGGACTACACAGTTCGCCCAGGCGATAGATAAACAAAATTATAATTTTCTTTGTGAGTACTTTGTGCTCTTTGTGCCTTTGTGGTGAGGGTAGTAGTAGTAAGCACCCCACAATCGAGCCAGAGAAAAACGTGCCTTGGAAAAAGTTAACATCATTGCCTTTCATCTCTCTTCCCTAACATGGACATATTCGATGTGGCTGTCATCGGTGCCGGGCCGGCTGGCTCCATGGCCGCCAAGTATGCCGCCAAAGCCGGTGCCTGCACAATTTTGCTGGAGGAGCACGCCGGGGCAGGATGGCCGGTGCAGTGCGCCGGACTGCTGGGTGGGCAGGCTATGGCCGAGTCGGAGCTAGCAGCCGGCTCCTACATCTTGCGCGGCATGTTGGGCGCGACGGTCTTTTCGCCCGGAGGCCAGCGCCTGGACTTCAAAGCTAAAGCCCGCAAGGCCTGGGTTGTGGACAGGAGGCTCTTTGACCAGGCGATGCTGCGCCGGGCTTTGCAGGAGGGCGCAGATCTTCGTCTCTGCTCGTCTGTGCGGCAGATAAAACGGGAAAAGGAGGGCAGCGTCCTTTGCCTGACCAGGGGCGAGGAGATATCCGCAAAGATTGTGATATCTGCAGAGGGCGTCTCTGCCCTTCTCGCCCGTCGGGCCGGCATCGCGCCGCCGGAGCTGATCCTCTCCGGGGCGCAGGTGCAGGCGCCCTTCGCGGTAGAAGATCCTGAGAAGGTGGAGGTGCATCTGGGAGCAGCGCCTGGGCTTTTTGCCTGGGTCATTCCCCTGAATGAGGGCTCGGCTCGCATCGGTCTATGCGCCCGCGATCAGGGGTGCGAGCACTTGCGGGCGTTCTTGAAAACGGATGTTATCAAAAAGAGGCTGCAGGGCTCACCAGTAGCTTTGAATGTGGGCGGTTTGCCTCTGGGCCCGGCCCCGGCGACCGCAGTCGCGGGCCTGCTGGCTGTGGGCGATGCGGCAGGCCAGGTCAAGCCCACCTCAGGGGGCGGAATCTATCCGGGGCTGGTGGCGGCCAAGATTGCAGGCGGCGTGGCCGCTGCCGCGGCAATGGAGGGCGACTTTTCCGCACTGCGGCTCATGGAGTACGACCGGCTCTGGAGAGCGGCCCTGGGCCGGGAGCTGGAGATAGGCATGAGGGTTAATCGCATGCTGGGCAAAATGAGCGCTCTGGAATTGGATGAGCTGGTGGGCTACCTGGCCGGCAAGCCCCGGCTCATAAAAGCCATAGAGGAACACGGGGATATCGACCGGCCCAGTCGCCTCATGGTTCGCATGGTGCGCCACCTGGACTGGGATGCCATCCGGCTGGCCAGGCTGCTGGGATACGCCTTGGGATAATGTGCCTTTGTGAACGGCTGATCGTTCTTCGCACCTTAACGTAGGATTCAACAGGGTCCGGTTTCACGCGAAGGCGCGAAGCCGCGAAGTCAAAACATTGGTTTATTTCAGCCTCGCTGTACTAGCTGCGGCCCACCGCGACTGTATTTCGTTTCATCCAGGACCGCCAGAGCGTCGAAATCGGTGAAGCTTTGAGGAGTCAGTGCGAAGTAGGTCGGGTTCATCATACTGCCCGAGCGAGTCGGAAGAGCTGCGATTGCTGATGTTGGAAGCCCCCGGCCTTTGTGGGTGGGAATGAAGCGCCCCGACCCTGGGCCGGCAGTGAGGAGCGCCTCAAGAGTGCCCTCTTCTGGCCGGCCGATTCCGTTGGCATCAGATACGCCCACCGCTGTTCCGATTACTGCATAGCTTGGGCCGAAGATCTCATCTAGGTGCGCTCCTGCCGGCCACCACGCGAGCAGGTCGGTGCCCAATTGCCACTCTGCTTTTCCGCGCTGCAGATGGCTGTTGTGAGCGAAGGCCAATACTTTCCCCCTGCCCCGCTCGCGGGCCACGGCATACGCCAGATTGTCTGCCATCATTGCATCACGCAAGCCGAGACCTTGGACAATCCGGTTGTTGGATTTTCGCGCCAGAGCGGCGTGATAGTTCAGCAACTGCCGGGCGAGCGTGGCATACTGCATGGCCTCCAAATAGAGAAGCTCATTGCTCTTGGCCACCAGTTCGGGACGGTGCATTTGCAGCTTTGCAATGAGATCCTCGGTCTCAATGCGCAGCGCAGTTGCGGCTGGCGACAGCCCCACGGACTTGGTCGGGTCCATCATTGCCGCGGGGTTCTCCCAGTCGGAGTCCTGGCCTAAAAGCAGGTCGATGCGCAGGCGTTGCTCCTCCTTGCTGGCACTATCAATCGAGGCCAGGTAATCGAGAACGAAATGCAAAACCTGGGCAGGACTATCGCTGAACATCATCTCGGTGGGACTGTCGAAGCCGTAGAACGAGAGCTTGACGCTGTGCGCCCCGTCGGCATTGTACGATCTCATCCACTCCACAAGCTCTCGATTGGCTTCGAGCCGGCCAAAGCCGTGACTGAATCCGGAGTCCTGCAAAGCGTCATACGATGCCGGGCCGCGACCGGCCACGTACTCGTTCACAGCGCGCGCCCGGGGGAAGCTGCTCTCCATGGCAATGGCGCTGTAGCCATGCTTCTCCACCAGGCGCGAGAAGAGCCTGTTGCGGAGCAGAAGAATATCCTCGCCGCCGTGCAGCGTTTCTCCCAAGCCCAGCAGCTTCACACAGGCGCCAAGCGAGGCCATGATACTGTCTACGGAGGCGTTGAAGGTTTGGGAGGAATCGAGGGAGAATGGAATCGCTTCGTGCAGGATCCAATCAGCGAGGGTGGCATAGGCCGGGCCGGGACTTTTCTGGGGAAATTGACTATTTTTCATTTTCACAAGGGCTCCTGGTAATTTGACGAATGCGTACATTTTTAAACATTTTCACTCTTTGGACCGATACTCTTCTATCGAGATTGAGAGTCCGCCAGCAAGCCAGGTCAAGCCCACTTCCGGCGGCGAATCTATCCGGGAATGGTGGCGGCCAAGATCGCGGGCGGCGTGGCGGCTGTCGCTGCAATGGAGGGCGGCCTTGTGGGCTGCGAGCTGGAGATGGGCATGAGGGCCAATCGCGTTCTGAGCAAAATGAGCGCTCTGGAATTGGATGAACTGGTGAGCTACCTGGCTGGCAAGCCCCGGCTCATAAAAGCCGTAGAGGAGCTCGGGGATATCGACCGACCCAGCCGTCTCATGGCCCGCATGCTCCGCCACCTGGACAGGGATGCCATCCGGCGGGCCAGGCTGCTGGGATACGCGCTGGGCTAGCTAACTTCCACATAGCTGCACTTAGTTTCATCTTCACCAACAAGGATAGTATGGTCAAATTGTCCCTGAACATCGCTAATATGGCTGATCACAATTATTTGTGGGAATCTCTCTTGAAGTTGTCTAAGCATATCTATCATGTTATCCCTATGCTCAACGTCCTGGCTTCCAAAAATTTCATCTAATATCAGGAATGAGCACCCCTGTCGATCCTTACCGAAGGTCATTAAGTATTCGCTTATAGCTACCCTGATAGATACAGCAATCATGTCTATTTCTCCGCCAGAGTACCTAGACATCGGATAGGGTTTGCCATCATCCTCTACCATAATATTAAAGTTGTCGTCTATGCTCAGTGTATCATATTTGCCCGTTATGTCTTTTAAGATCCCGCTGGCAATTTGGGAAATCTCATCCCTAATCTTAATTAAAATGTAATCCATGAACCTGTTTATCAGGCTCTTTGTTGTATCGACTACCTGGAGACTATGGCTAATTTCCGAGAGTCTGCGTTCATAATCTCCCTTTCTTTGTGCATCCTTGAGATGTCTCTCCAGCTCAGCATTCAGGATACCCAGGCAAACTTCTGTCTCTGAGAGATTCTTTTTTATATTTTCTAGGATGGCTTCTCCTTGTTCCAGATCTAATTTGGCAGCGAAGTGATTCTCCTCGATGTATTCAATGGTTATGAGGTTATTCTTTTCATTGGCCAAATTGAATTCCAGTTCGCTAGAGGCATTTTTTGAATCTTGCAGCCGCATCTTTACGTCGGCCTCAGACGCTACCTTCAATGCAATTTGTTGTGCCTCATTTTCCACGTTTAATAGTATCTTTTTCTCTTCTCTTAAATCCTCGTCTTCCTGTGGATTGAAATCAAGGCGCTTAATTGCATTCTCCAATATTGCCCTTTCCAGTTCTAGATTTGTGACTTCTTCACCTTTGTTTTTTTGGCCATTTTCTAGAATTGGAACTTCTTTTATTTTTTCTGAAAGCCATGAAAATCGTTCATGTTCCGATTTAAGTTGCTGCAATCGCATCCTCTTCTGCAGAAAATCATATTCGTTGAATCCCAGTGCTTTTATCTTTTCATTAAGGTCTTGATTTCTTTCTATCAGACCTGTTTGTTCTCTATTTAGGGCATCAAGCTCCTTTTCTATTAGGGGCAGCTCTTGCATCTTGGACTCCATCAATTTATATTCCTGGAGACGTGGAATCATTTCGCTCAAAGCATTCTGTATTTTCACGAAGTGTTCTTGGTCAAAATTGACCGGTCCTAATGCTTCAATATCCAGACTTATCCGATTAAGCTGAGAATCGTTTTCAGCGATTTGGGACTCTAAGCTTCGACGTTCAGCTGATAACTCTGCCTTCTGTCTCTTGAGAATAATCACTTCATCAAAGGCTTTTTTATAGCTACTTCTTGCAGATACAACCCCTTTGATCTTCTCCGTATTGGAATTAATTTCATTTTGTTTAGATTCTATTTGCCTCTCCGCTTCGCTTTGTGCGATCTCATATTTCTTCACTAAATGCACATGCTGATCGCCTAATCCTCGTTCACACGTTGGGCAAACGCTTTCCGGGCCCAAATCGCGAAGCTTCAAGATGCCCTTTCTGACCTCCATCCTTTTAGCTTCATAGACCTTTAGATCGCTCTTCAAATCCGTTATTTTGGTTAGTAGCTCTGAATTCAGTTTATCTAGCTCTACATCTTGATTTCTAATTTGCTCTTCTCTTGCATTTAAGTCTCCGAACGCTGAAAGCTTCTGATTTAGCAGTTCAATTTGACTCGCAAACTGCTCCTTGTTCAATAGGATAGTTTTTCTCTGTGTTTTGAAACCATCTAGTCTTGCTTGGAGTTCTTTCTGTCTGGAAACCTCTTCTAATTGGCTCTGCAATTTCCTATAGTTCTCTTTAATGGGGTCGATATCTTTCAGACGGTTCTTCGTATCCAGAAGAATGCCTCTTGCTGAGTCAACTCTTATTATATTGTTTTCTATAGATTCAAGTCGAACCTTTTCTTCATTAAGGCGTGACTGCAGTTCAGAGTTCTTTTCTCTAGTCGTTTCTAGCCGAGAATACTGCCCCGAAATTTCTTGATACTCGGCCTCCAATGGTTTGATCTCTTCAAGAACTGATCGATCCTGCAGAAGCAAGTCGTGTTTCTGTTGAATGTCTTTAAGGACTCGACGCAATCCATCAATTGTTGCAGAAACATTGTGTATTTTTTGGTTGAGCGCATTATACTCTTTCTTTATAGGCTCTAATGAATCCAGCCTGGATCTTATGGCTTTGATCCTCTGTAGCTTGGGCTCCAATTCAACAAGAGTGGCTTTAGACCGCTCTATTTCATTGAGTCTCCTTTCTTCTGCATCAATTGCTGCCTTTTTCTCAAGGATCTGCAATTCAAAACCCGTAATTCTCTCATTCAGCAGGTCGTAAGATCTTTTCTTTTCGATCTCACGATCTAGGACAAGTCTCCTTTTTTTGACTATGGAGACAAGTTCGTTCTCTTTTTCTTTGTTTGCTGTTAGATCAGATTGAGCAGAATTCCTTTTTCTGTGGATCTCTTCAATATTATGATCCACATTCCCAATTTGTTCCAAAGCACCATTTATTCGACTTTTTTGCTCATTGAGGCTACTTTGATCCAATTTTATCTTTTCAATGGCTTTTTCTCTAACATAGTCAAGATTCAGCAGATTCAAGAGATATTCTCTCTTTCCAACGCCACCTTCTTTGAGAAGATTATCTAAATCTTTCTGCTTTGCGTAAAATGTTTTCATAAAATCTTCGAAGCCAATATTTAAGATCTCCTCGATCTTATGATCTACTTCTCTGGATCCAACTGCTATCGGCCTATTTCCAGAGAATAGTTTGGCCTCGGGGTTAAGACTTTTTCCTTTCATCACACGATGTATTATATAATCCTGGTTGTTTATATTAATCTTGAGCTTAACTTGTACAGATTCGTTTTCATTCGCGTATGTGTTCTTAATTAGCTCACGCTTGATGTTGGACGTTTTACTGCCGTATAAAGCCCAGGCGATTGCCTCTACGATAGTGCTTTTACCTGCACCGTTGCCTCCAACTATCCCAATGAGTCCATTTGGAAATTCCAGATCTGCACAGCGATATTTCTTGAAGTTGCGTATGCTAAGGCTAACTAGATGCATCCATTACCTCTGTGTTATGTAGTTGTGTTATCCTACGTATCAGGTCCTTGCCATAGCTAGTCACATCCATCTGGATGGTCTTCGGCACTCTTTCTCTCTGGATTTCATCGGATATGAATTTCTCGAACTCATCTGGTAGCATGTTGTGATCAATAGTCTCTCCGGTTTTTACAACTGATTCTCCCAAATATTTCGGAAATAATTCGAAGTATAATGCTTCTGACCTAAATTTATTTATCTTTGTACTATTGAGGTTTCTAAACGTTGATTTTAAAATATTATCAAGTCTAACTCGGACAATATTGTCTTTAATATCTACGTTATCGCATTTGGACTGCAATTCTGTCATTATCTCTTCCGCTGACAGTCGGTCGCACTCGATGGAATACTGCTTCATGCGAGTTATCTCATCTAGGCATATGGGCTTAGGGTCTATCGGATCCTGATTCAAATCTATCGAAAGCATTCCCTTTTTCTTGTCATATATATCACCAAATTTAAAATACTCAATAGACCCACTATACCAGGCATTGTTGGTGATTTGTGCTTGTCCATGATAGTGACCCAATGCGATATATCTAAAATCTTTTCGAAGGAAGCTTTCACTTAGTTCATGTTCCCCTACAGTATTAAGGCGCTTATCGCGAATGGACTCCATAAGGCCATGCATTACGAGGACGTCATTCTCAGAGCGGCAAATTTCATCAAATTTTTTCTTATAGTCTTCAACGTTCTGGCAAAAAGGTATGCAATGAAAATGACTATCTCCCACATCAAACATCTCATAACGGTACTTATGAGCTATAAAAACATCTTTCATGCCCTCAAATAAGGTGAAAGGGCTCGTTGTGGCCTGGCTCTTGGGACTATCGTGATTTCCGCTAATAATTATCACCGGAATTCCCTTATCTTGAAGTTCATCTAAACCTCTCTTAAATACCAGCAAAGGTTTAATTCTAGGTCTGACATGATGAAATACATCGCCAGCATGTACTACTGCATCAGGGCGTTCCTTTTTGATTCTCTCAATCAATACTTTGAAGTTCTTATAAATTATCTCTTCTCTTAGGTTCCTCCCTTTGCTATCAACTCGGTTATAAGCTGAGAAGCCAAGATGAGTATCTGCCATGTGGATTATCTTCATTTCCGCACCATTTGCCTAATTTACTCATCCGGCTCGAAGCTAGAATCCAGATCCTCTACTAAACTCTTTTGCGGAGCTTTCTCCGAGTTAAGTCGATCTATATATTCCTCATATAAGTGAATTACAGTTGGTATTGGGAATGGGACATTTAGTGTGCTAATTATGGCCTCACCCTTCTCGAGGGTCTGGATTTCCACATCCATCGACTTGAGATCTTGCTTTGCCGATTCTTCCAACCGATCTCTATCATTTCTATCTGCCAGCCCCATAACTACCAAGGTATTAAACTGAGAAAGCAGTTGTTTATCAATTAGCTTGGGCTGTTGTGTTATGGCACAAAGACCTACACCGAATTTGCGGCCCTCGCGAGCTATTGTTTCAAACCTGGCGATACTACCATCCCCTCCGCCTAGAACTCGTTGAGCCTCTTCTATAGTAATCAGGCAGCTTTTTCGTTTATTGTCTGAAGCATATTCTTTGTATCGGTCAAGAATTCCTTTTGAGAGGATAGATAGAAGAAATAGCTCATCCCATTCGCTCGTCATAGGCATATCTATTAAAACCACTTTATTCTCGCTTAATCTCTTGATTATCCCTGATATGCTGGAATGAACGTCTAACCAAGACTTTTTCCCATTGATTAGGTTTCTTATCTTCCTTATCAACGCTTCTATTGCTTTTTGGTTATATTTTTTTTCTCTGAGATTCTTCTCCCCATATCCATCTAAGAGATTATCTATCCATCCGTCACCTTTGCCTTGCCAATCTGAATCTTCAACCAGCCAATTCAATGCATCCAGAATCTCTTTCTGAGCATCAGGCAGATTTGGAAGCAATACTCTTACATCCTCTGGCTTCAAATCTTCTTTGGATATGGTAAGTTTTATTACTCCATTTGGCACTTTGTGTTCAGTGGTATAACAGACAAGCCCATCTCTATAATTCTTAATTCTGCTGAGTGCATGCAGGTATTCACCATGAGGGTCAACAATTAGCAGTCCGAATTTTGCATTTCCTAGAGCAGAATTCTTAATGCAAGAGGCGGCAAAGACTTTCATAAAGTTCGACTTGCCCATGCCAGTGGTGGCAAAGACACCCATGTGGTGATCCATGACTTTGCTATCTAACGCGACGGGGACCTCTTTTACTTTTCGACTTCCATTCCTAAGGTATCCTACCTCAATGTCACCCATCTCATCTGCAATAAACTTGAGATCTTCTTTATTCGGATCTTTGACTTCAGAGAACTTCTTAGGAATGGTTTTTGATTTCTTGATCTTTTTCTTGCCAGTTTTTTCGTCTAATACAATACAGCCAAACGATTCCGATATAATTTTGTTAAAATATTGATCCTTATCATAAAATTCTTTTCCCTTTAATGTTGTATCCCATTTACCGGCATAATTGGAGTCATGTTGAATATCGGTAACCCTCGCAAGAAAAGTTATTTCATCATCTTCTATTGAGAATATCTGCCCTAACTCGACTCTTTTATCGTTTGGAATTATGAAATGATATTCATGCACGTTTTTAGAAATTACCCGATTAAAAACAGTTGCATTAGTATCAATCACCTGCTCGGAGCCCAAATTGTCATCTCTCTCTACATCATTATCTGGGGTAAGATCCTTCAATGGTTTAGATGTGTTCATAATATGCCTCCCGTTTTCATTTCTAGAATATTATGGAAATCGATCAACATTCTACGAATTTGGAGCTCAGTGACGCCTCTCTTACTTAGCTCGTTAAATAATAACCTTGATACTAATGTTTTTTCCTGATCATTTATCCTTATTTCCCGATGAGCCCTAAATAATGCATGAGGGTAACCTAAGCATTCTGCTGAGCCTGAGTACTCTGCAATCTTGCTTAGAACTATATCCACATTGCCCGCGGCATATCTGGGAATATCTACTTTAAATGCAAAGTCTGAGCCGCAATTAAATTTGGCCACAAACGTCTCTCCTTTCCCTTTCCATGATTTTGACAAGCCTCTTATTTTCCGGTTATTTGTAATATCAATATACCAAGAGGAATCCGGCAAAAATGAGCTTCCAATGTATCCTGTATTCCTTATGAGGGAAGATCTTTCTAAGTCATCGCTCCAGGATATCTCTGTAGATTTGCTCACCCCGATAATATCTACATGCTTGTCTTCTGCTAGTCGAAAAACGTTATCAAGGGCTTCACCCAAATGCCTGCTATTCTCCCAGACTGAAAAACCACCATCATACAATATAACGTCGTTTTCTTTTGCTCTCCTTAGGGCAAATCGAAGAGCGATATATTCTTGAAGGTCCCTAAAATAAGAAGATATTCTATCAAGTTCGGTCTCCTTCAACTCGAATCTTTTCACATTAAATTTTATATTTAATTTATTACTTAAATATTCTTCAAAACACTCAACATAATTAGATGGGTTCGCCAAAAATAGATCATCATACGTAATTGCTGTTTTTTGCCACTGGGTCCCATTATAGGCCACATATCCCGATCTTATATAATTTAGTGTTATATCTTTGCCAAATGTAAAGGCTAATACGTTGCTGCCATCTACTGCATAAGTACTTCCATCAAAATTTGCGATTCCTTTGATAGGCCTAAAATCTTCTCGAGAGATTCCTGTATATTCACAATAGCTATCCGCTTCAACCATTCTAAAATATGGTTTAATACGATCTGCTATGGATGATATTCTGCTTGGTTCTATCATTCAAGTTCTCCAAAGTGCCTTGATATATTTACTGATTTTGCATGAAGCTACGGGAGAGTAGCTGGAGAGTCGATCCAGATCCGATTCCTTGAGATCGACTCCTTTCAGGCCGAAGAATTGCTCCAGATCGAGGTCGAACATGTTTCTGCATAACTTCGTATCGGCCACGAAGACATCGTCAAAGGTGATGACTGTGCGCCTCCATTCTCTTCCTCGGTAGACGGCATAGCCTGCCCGGGTCAGGTCCACATTGGCCGTCAACCAGTTGCAGATGGAGACATTGGAGCCATCCACTGCGAATATCTCTCCGACAAAGTCACAGGGCTCCACGGGCACGATGTCGCTGCTTTGCACCCCAGTCTCTGCCAGATACCGGTCGATTCCGTTCGTTGAGATGTGATCACGGATCATTTCTGCAACAAGGGAAAGGCGGCTGTAATCATCCATTTAATTCCCATTCCAGACCCCCATCCCAAGACCAGCATTAATTTCTACCGGCATATCCTCTTTCCTGGCGAATTCGCCGTAACAATGCAACAACCATACACAAGAAAAATCAGATTTAAATATTAGATATTAATATGGTTTATGCATAATGACACACCCAAATCCTCAAGCACGTAAAAAGAAAGGGAAACGCCGGTCATCTCGCCGGCACGGGCCCGGGGCCTGGGGGCGGGCCCTCAGTGAGTCCTCTGTGTCTATGGGCATAATTATATGGCTACTATTATTAACCGCAGAGACGCAGAGGGCGCAGAGACGCCAAAGCTTTTTCATTAGATGATATCCCTGGCTGCCGTCTTCGCGCTATTTGCGGCTTCTCGCGAGATCCTGGGCATCACGCGAAGGCGCGAAGACGCGAAGTACCAATGAGAAATGGACAATTCTTGCCCTATGCTTATTGATTTCCGCCTCAGTTCTGATTCAGAGCAGCGACCCCACAGGCACGGGCCCCCGGCAGCGCCATCAAGGACGAATTTTCGCGCAAGAACAGGAATGATCGCGGCACCATTCAAGCATGGCCAACGCCGGGCCCAACACGGGGGGAAGTCAGCTCTTCATCAATCTGGTGAACAAACAACTTCCAGGACAGCAAGCATCCCGATGATCGAGATCGAGGGCATGGATGTGGTGGACGCCATGGACAAGGTGAAGACGGGAGCCAATGACAAGCCGGTAAAAGAGGTGAAGAGAAGGAGCGCGAATTGAGATAGCTAAATCTTTAACCTTTTTTTGGCTGATTTCGCTAAAACAATACAAGCCACAACTCGTAGTTATTACATTTAAATTTTTTAAAAGAATTACCAATAACTTTTTTATACTATAAGAATGTTTACATTCTATGCATAGTTTTGGAAGAGTGAGATTGTGCGTTTTTCTCCTAACCATGCTGCTAGCTGCAACATCTATTGATGTGGCGGAGGCTCAACCACGATGGTCTGACGTAAATGATTGGCGATGGAACAATGTTTTCAGCGATACTCAGAGCTATAAGTATGTTTCAGAACCGCTACAAATAGATAATGGTTTAGCAGAGCTAACGATAAAAATCGAGGAGGATGGGGATTTCACGTTCAATTGGATGAAAGAAGGTGGCTCTGAAACATATCTGCGTTTTTTTATAAATAATGATGAAGCAGATAGATGCAATGAAGCTGTTTTGACTCAGTCGCGACGTTCCTACCCGGTAAAGAATGGTTCCATTTTAAGATGGCGATTTACAGCGAAGGTTCTAGGTCATAATCAGACTGCAACAGTTGTAATTCCTAAAGAATTAGGACCAACTCATATTATTAATAAACCATCTATAGTAGAGATATATAACGGATTTCGGTTGAACAATAGCTTGTTTATTGCTTCCGGAGTTAGATGCTCTCAACGCTGTAAGCCAATTGTGGATTTCTCTGCAGTAGATACCCAAAAGCCAGGGAATTATACATATTCGATCAAATGCAATGAGATCGGTCCGGTTCAAGAAACTGGTATAATAACTGTGTTACCTCTCGATTTTATTGATGCTCCGTCTTCGTCTTGTGTCAGGCAATCCGGACTATATGCCTCGGTTTCCAAAATTGCGGGAGCAAATTATTATTGGACCCTGAATGGAGGGGAAATAACATCTGGACAGGGAAATTCAAAAATTCAATGGACTTCAGGCAACAGCAGATGCAATCTTAGTGTTATTGTCAATCTGAGTGGTTTTGAGAAAAATTTAAGCCGCAATGTTCCTGTTGATCCTACTTGCATATATTGCGATGGCCTAAGAACTAAAAACAGGCCAAGCCCTTCGGGAACGAAACCGATAGAGTTTTTTGTTAATTCCGATAGCGAGTTGCGTGATGCAATTAATAATTCTTCATTTAATAAGATGATTTATTTGAAAGATAACGAATTTAGGGGCTCATATTATATTAATAATACAGCAGGCACGATAAAGATCACATCGGATCCCTGCAACAAAAAAAGGCCGATACTGAGAAACAATGGGGATTATGTCATTGCTATAGAGGACTCGCCATATGTTTCGATTGAAGAATTGGAAATTTCAGATGCGAAAAATGGCATATTGATGGAAGATAGTTGGAAATGCAATATAACCAATTGCAGCATAAAAAATTTTACGCTCAATGCCATCTCATTGATTAATTCGTCCGCATCAATCCAAATTAATAAAATTATCTTCAACAGTTCACAGAACCACATAGCAGGAATCAATCTAGTGAAATGCAGAGATAAGTGCACGATAATAGATAATGAAATAATATTAGCTAGTGGGGTTAAAAGAGGGAGTCAAGGCCCTATTGACCTCTCCCTTGATCAATGCCAAGTTAGAAATCAAAAATTCAAGCCCTATGACTATAAAAATACATCTTTAATCTTGAAGGATGGAATTTATTGGCAAATAAATTGCAGCAGCACAACTCCATGCTGCAGAAGAAAAAACGCTGAAGCTTGCAATTGCAGCGAATTTGGATCTTCGATAATTTGCAGGAGTCCCTAAGTGAGATCGATACGCATTTGGATTCTAGTTGCAATGTGCATTCTTTTTATATCGTCTATTGTTACTTCTCTTACGATACCGAGTGATAATAGGCCCGATGTACCGGACGAAGTTTTAGATTTATTTAGACCAGGAACTACAACGGGTGGGGTAGCCGGTACTAGTGGCATTCGAGGTGCTGAAGGTGCCTCAAGTACAGGTGGGGGCGGTGGCGAAAAAGAGAGGCCGCCTATTGTGTTATCAGAGGGGGATTTCGTCCAGATTAAAAAAGAAATTATTCTTCCCAGTGACAATGGTTATCTGGTTGGGGATACCATAGGTGTATATGTTGAAGTTCTATGCAAGCGAAATATGAATAAGGTATGTATAAAAGAATTCGCAAAAAATGATATTGATATTCTAAATATTTCTAAATATTGTTATAAATTAAAAACTGCAGAGGAGATAATCGAGTATGAAGGAAGAATTAATAAAGAATATTTTGAGGATATTGATTCTGGTAATGAATTAAAAAATGGAGAAAGCAAAATACATGAAAACGATAAATTTCCTATAAAATTAGATGGCTCCATATGTATATTTGATAAAAAAAATAGATTTAATTATAAAGATAATTTGACTAAATTTTTAAAAGAGTTCTTAAGTATTCCTTTTGCGGATAATGTCAATGCTACCTTAAATACAGCGGAAGATATATTAAATCTATATAATATGTCCAATAGTTCGCAGAATATTTCTATTTACTTGGATAAAAAAAGAGAGCATGCAATATTAAGGTTTGAGAATACAACATATAAATTTTTTGTTAAATGCAATGACATTAATTGTCCATCAGGGGAGTCGATTCCCTTGTCGGACGATTTGTGTGCAATCAGTCTTCTTGCAAAGAGAATCATAACAAACCTCAGTATTTATACTATACAAAAGGATTTCGACATAGAAATCAATGAACCAAGGGCTAATGATCGCTATGTTTATTGGTACTATATCAAATTAGATAAACCTGGGAATTATGAGTTTTCAACAATCGCATTAACATCGTATGGCAACGTAAGAGATATACCAGATATATGCATATCAGAAAAGATTAGAGTATCAAATCCGTCCCCTGTTGTCAATATTAGATTGAACAAAATACATTTTTTAAAGAATGAGGAATTTAATATTACTTACGAAATAAAATATAAGTGCCACAATACCATTAATAATATAATATCTGTCAATTTCTTAAATTTCACTAGCTATTATTCTTTTTTAAATAAATCATCCCATGATGGAATTGAGCATAATTTTCCAATAATTCCTCTTGGATTAGACAAAAAAAAGGGCACTAACATTACTAGGAGATTAAAATATGGCGATGCAGGTGAATATTATTTGCCAGTAATAACGATAAATGGCGAAGATTTCCCTTTCCAGAATGAAAGGGTTTTTGTGGATACAAGATTTGAAAGATATGCGCAATTAGTAACATTGATTTTGGGTATTATTGGATTCTTTATGAAAGATCTAATCTTTCCATTGAGAAAATCAAATGAAAAAGATAACGGAGATCCGAAAAGTAAACAGCTATCAGGTAATAGTTCGAAGCCAGATCAAGCTGTTAGCGACTCAGATGCTATGATCAATGCTAAAAAGATAATTCTAATCATTCTAGCAATTATATTTATCATCATAGTTTACTGGTTCATGATAGATAAGCCCTTTTTATATTATTTTCCTTGATCCCATATCACGCAGTTGCAGCATCCAAGACTTGGCATATTTCCTGATGGCTAGAATCCATATTGTTTTAATTACTATTGGCAGCATCTGATTTGGGTATAATGAAGAGATGATTGTTGAAAACTTATCGAAACCTTTACCTACCCCCACGCCCTCCCCTCAGTTATCAGGTGACCCCTATTGCAATTACTCTTAATCCACTCTGATTTCATTGAGTTCGAGGCCAAGAAGCCTACGAAGATGGCGGAAGATATCGTTGACTCAGCCAAGAAAGGCCGGCTGGAGGAAGCCCTCTGCGCCTTCATCGCCGTGGAGAAGTTCGACGAGGACGATCCCAATGCAGTCATAGCCGAAGGCGTCAAGCAGATCACGGACGTGGCCGGTCAGGTGCACGCTGCCCGCATCATGCTCTACCCCTACGCGCACTTGAGCTCTCAGCTCTCCAGTCCCGCGACGGCCGTTAAAATCTTGAAAGGCATGCAGGAGGCGCTCTCACCCGACTACGAGGTCATGCGCGCTCCCTTCGGCTGGTACAAGGCCTTTACCATCAGCTGCAAAGGCCATCCCCTCTCCGAGCTGTCCCGCTCCATCAAACTGGGCGAAGGCGAGGTGGTCTCCGAGGCCCTCAAGTCTGAGGCCAAGGCCGTATCCTACTGGAAGGTGCTCGACACAGACGGCAACCTGATTGATGTCGACAAGTTCGACTTCACAGACCACGAGAAGCTGCAGAAGTTCACCAACTACGAGATCTCCAAAGCCAGAGCCGTGGACCGGGTGCCCCCGCACGTGGAACTGATGAGGCGCTTGGAGCTGGTGGACTACGAGCCTGGATCCGATCCGGGAAACATGCGCTTCTACCCCAAGGGCAGGATGATCAAATCGCTACTGGAAAACTATGTCCTGGACAGGGCATCCGATATGGGCGCCATGGAGGTGGAGACGCCAATCATGTACGACATGGAGCACCCCACCCTCAAGAAGTACCTGGACCGATTCCCGGCCCGGCAGTATCAGATCGATTCCGATAAGAAGAAGCTCTTCCTGAGATTCGCGGCCTGCTTCGGCCAGTTTCTCATGGGCCACGACATGACCATCTCCTACAAGGCCATGCCCCTCAAGATGTTCGAGATCACCCGCTACTCTTTCCGGCGCGAACAGCGGGGAGAATTGGTCGGTATCCGCCGCCTGCGGGCTTTCACCATGCCCGATATGCACACCCTGGCCCGCGATATGAATTCCGCCATGGAGGAATTCCGAAAGCAGTACCAGGCCAGCATCTCCGTCCTCAGCGAGGTAGGCATCGATCTGGCCGACTACGAGGTGGCCATCCGCTTCACCAAGGACTTCTACAACGAGAACCGCGAGTTTATCGAGGGCCTGGTGGACATCGTCCATAAGCCGGTCCTCATCGAGATGTGGGATGAGAGGTTCTTTTACTTCGTGCTCAAGTTCGAGTTCAACTTCGTGGACACCCTGGACAAGGCCAGCGCCCTGGCCACAGTGCAAATCGACGTGGAAAACGCTGAGCGCTACGACATCACCTACATCGATGAAGCGGGAGAGAAACAGCAGCCCATTCTGCTGCACTGTTCCCCCTCCGGAGCCATCGAGCGGGTCATGTACGCCCTCCTGGAGAAAGCGGCCCGCCTCACCGAGGAAGGCAAGCTTCCCATGCTGCAGACCTGGCTTTCCCCAACGCAGATCAGGGTAATTCCTGTGGCAGAGAGGCACCAGGCCCGCGCCCTGGAGATCGCCAGCGAGCTAGGTTTCCGGACAGACATCGACGATCGCGATGAGACCGTTGGCAAAAAGATTCGCGATGCAGGCAGGGAGTGGATACCCTACGTTGCGGTGATCGGAGACGAGGAGCTGGAATCCGGCAAGCTCTCCGTTACCATTCGCGCCGAATCTACACCCAAGTCTCCAGCCAAGTCCAAGATGACTGTGGAATACCTGCGCCGAAGAGTCACTGCCGAGACCGCAGACAAGCCCTGGCGCAGACTGCCGCTGCCCATGAAGCTCACCGAGCGGCCCAAGTTCATTTAAGTTAAATGCAAAAAAAAGCAAAGCAAAGAGCCGGAGTCGCCCGGGCCCGCGCTTTTGGCTTTGATCTCTGTTTTTTCATCAGCATTTTCATTACTATTTTTATATATTTGCGAATAGCATCACGAAAGATTCTCCGCTTAGATTCGAACCAACTTATTCCCTTCCTGAGTCTTTCGACTTCAAATCTGAGAAATGCCCTCAGGGAGAACATTCTGTGTGCTCTATCAGAAATCCTAAAATAATAAGAAAAAAAGGGTTTTTCCGCTCAAGTGATGAGCGGAATGGCCTCTACTGCATCTGGGTTTGCCAGAGCGGAGATGTCGCCCGTGGGTTGGCCCATGGCTTTGGCCTTGATGACGCGGCGCATAATCTTGCCGCTCCTGGTCTTGGGCACGTCCTTGACGAAGTAAATCGCCTCTGGACTGGCTAATGGTCCCAGGGCCTTTCTCACATGCTTAACCAGTTCCTTCTTCAGATCATCGTCCCCCTCGATTCCTGATCTGAGGGAAACGAAGGCCACGATGACCTCGCCCTTGATCTCGTCGGGCTTGCCGATGACAGCAGCCTCGCCAACCTTGGGATGAGAGACGAAAGCGGACTCGACCTCAGCGTTGGAGAGCCTGTGTCCGGC
>Ga0247842_10000762_pt1 | contig 61695 bp, 67 predicted proteins | sample LaCruzMarch2015__3_FD_192411 | JGI IMG/M metagenome (GOLD analysis project Ga0247842, IMG submission 192411) | Freshwater microbial communities from meromictic Lake La Cruz, Castile-La Mancha, Spain - LaCruzMarch2015_19m | ecosystem: Environmental > Aquatic > Freshwater > Lake | place: Spain... | reverse complement strand
TCTCAAGCAAATCACATTTTTTCTCTTCAGGATTTATAAAAAATTCAAACTCGCCAATATGAAATTCCCTGCTTCTAAATAAAAAGTCTCTTGGTGCAATTTCGTTTCTAAAACACTTTCCAATCTGCGCAATTCCAAAAGGAAGTTGTTTTCTCGAAGTTTGCTGTACTAGTCTGAAATCCATAAACATTCCTTGCGCAGTTTCTCCCCTCAAGTATGCATCAACGCTATCAAGAGCACCAACTTTTGTTTTAAACATCAAACTAAACTCTCCTTTTACATCATATTCACCGCCACAATCACATTTTACCTTTCCAATTTCATTCTTATCTATTTTCGTCGAAGTTTTACATTTTTTACATACGACTGCAACATCATTAAAGTTAGCAATATGGCCTGATGCTTTCCATGTTCTTGGATGAGAAATAATACTTGCGTCTATTCCAACCATATTTTCTTTCTGATGAACAAAATAATTCCACCATTCTTTCTTGATATTATTGAAAAGTTCAATTCCAAGTGGTCCATAATCCCAAAACCCCGAAAAACCGCCATAAATATCGCTTGATCTAAAAATAAATCCCTCTCTTTTACAAAAATTGGCTAATTCATCTACGTTTATTTTAGTTTTTTCCGGATTTATTTTTTCTTCTACCATTTTTATGTTCTGTTCTTGTTTAACATCAGACTTATTTAAACTTTCCTGAATATTTTTTGCTTTTTCTTCAGCTTCTTTCCGCGTTTTTCCCAAATAAGCAATATCTTTTGCTATTACTTTTCCATTTTTTCTGAAAGATTTTCTAAGATAATAGTATGTTTCTGCACTCTTTTTCTTTTTTACAATAAACATATTATACCCACTACGCATTAGTATTTAAATCTTCCTTTACCCACTACCTGCCTAAAGCCCAAAAATAATCTTACCCACTACAACTCTACTCTTCAACCTTTTTCACGTCGTAAACCCAAACTTTCAACCCTTTTTCTTTCCACTCATTTCTGCCCAATCCTGCTTTCATACATAAGCTACTAAGGAACTGTTCTTTATCTGAAATCTCTTCCCATACCTGTGGGAGATATGTTGCAGAAGAAAATCCTTGTTTGAGTATAACTCCTTTCCCAGTTATCTTTTTCTTAAGCTCTTCAAAACTGGCAAAATTAATTTTTCGGGGTATAGAAAGAATAGAAACTTCTATTTTTATCTTTTTGAGCTCTTCAGAAGTTAGTTCGGGAAAGCGTGAATCATTAAACGCCGCATTAATAGAGTTTTCAATAACATCTTTCCATAATGCCTGGCGAGCATATAAACTTCCAACACATCCTCTTAACTCTCCATTTTCAATAAGAGTAACAAAACAGGCTTTCTTTTCAGAAAACTTTTTCTTGATATTCTTACTTACTTCTAACTCTTTTTTATCAAAATGTACTTCAAGCGTTTTTCTCGCGAGTTTTAAGAGTTCTTTCATTATAAATTCTCAACATGGACATATTTTAAATATTTTTTTCCAATCTTCTCTGCTTTCTTTAAAGTTTCAATAGGCGTTATCTCCTTATCTTTCATCTGATACATCGGAAAAAATCTCAAAATATGCCATGGAATATTTTTATCTATAACAGAAATAAACTTTGCTATTTTTTCGAGTTCCATGGAAGAATCATTCAACCCCGGAATAATCAATGTTGTTATCTCAACATGAATTCCGGCATCATAGAACCATCTTATATTGTCAAGAACGGGCTGCAATTTTGCTCCGCAATATCTATTATAATTCTTTTCATTAAAACTCTTTAAATCAATATTAACTGCATCAACATGATCTTTTACAAAGGAAAAACTCTCTTTGGTAAAATAACCATTTGTAACAAGAATATTTTTCAAGCCTTTTTTTCTTGCAAAGACAGCGCAATCTTTAACAAACTCTACAAATATCGCCGGCTCATTATAAGTATAAGCTATACTTTTGCATTCAGTTTTAATAGTCATATTAACAACTTGTTCAGCAGAAATATCTTCTCCAAAAATTTTTCTTGCCTGGCTTATATCAAAATTCTGACACCATGCACATTTAAAGTTACATCCCACCATACCAATTGAAAAAGTTTTTGTTCCGGGAAGAAAATGATAAATCGGCTTTTTCTCAATAGGATCCACATTCATAGCTGCAACTTTTCCATAAACGAGGAGAAAAAGTTTTCCTTCAATATTTTTTCTTACTCCACATATTCCCATTTTACCTTCACCAATTAAACATTTATGCGAACAAGCTAAACATCTAGTGGATTTACCCTCTTTTTGGTACAAGCTACATTCTTTCATAATCTTAATAAACATCTCCCGATTATATATCTTATGCAAAACTGGTATCCCGAAGATAAAAAAGAACTCAACAACCTCTTAGAAAAGTTTCTAAGCCAAAATGGGGGAACAAAAATAAAAGAGGTACATGGCCTAATTATCCCCCATGCAGGTTATGAATTCTCAGGAGAAATAGCTGGAAAAGCTTATTCTCTATTAAAACAAAATAAAAATAAGAGAGCAATTATTCTCTCTCCAAGTCATTATATATCCCTAAATGGCGCAACAAGTCACAATGAATCAGAATGGATAACTCCTCTAGGAAAAATAAAAGTAAACCAACAAGGTTTTCCAAAACAAAATATAAGTCAAGAACATGCTATGGATAATCAAATTCCTTTTCTTCAAAAATTAGGTTTCAGTGAGATTCTTCCTCTCGTTATTGGGGAGATAAATCAAGAAGAAGCAAAACAAATTGCTGAAAAACTAATAAATCTGGGAGGAATTTTAATAATTTCAAGCGATTTATCTCATTTTCTTGACTATCACAAAGCAACTCAAAAAGACAAAGAAACAATAAAAGCAATCGAAGAACTTAACATAGAAAATCTTCAGAAAACTGAAAACAATGCCTGCGGCATATATCCTTTACTAATCGCAATAGAATTATGCAAGATAAAAAAGTGGAAGCCAAAACTTATAGAATATAAGAATTCTGGTGATATTACTGATGATAAAGAGAGTGTTGTAGGTTATGCTTCTTTAGTATTCTGATTAGAATATCTCATCTTATTTATTAAAGGATTAGCATACATCTCATCAAATATTTCTACTAAATCAGAAGGTACTTTTTCGCGTCTCCTTAAAAATTCATTTGCTGCATCTCCCAAAAAAGAGAGAGGAATATCCTTTACTATTTGATAAGCAATTTCATTTGATGGCCAAACTCTATAATTTGTTATTATTTGTCGGTCTATATCTGCAACTATTCCTTGTTTTGAATCAACTTGCGTGATCTGTGTTCCAAAGGTAATGTGAACTCTGCCCTTATAACCAAAAAGGCCCTTTCTCATACTCAAAAAATCCTCTAAAAACCATTTTTTATGTTTTCCGTTAATTCTCTTATCACTGATCTCTCGCGCTTTTTTAATATCTAGAGGATCATATTCGTAAGAAATAGATACAGGAATAACATTCATACCTAAAAGAGTTTCTGTCAAGGGTATTCCCCGCTTTTTTCCTGCATAGGATAACATTTTGATTAAAGCGGAATTAGTTGAATCATTTCCGTCTTTTGCTCTTCCTTCACTCTGAGCAATCCATACAGAACCACGATTTTGGATATAATCCCGGATAAATCTTGATTGAACTTCCATTGCTTCAAATTTTTCATGTCCCCCATTTATCCCTCTCTTGATAACAACAATCTTGTTTAATTTCATTAAATCTCTTACAGGACCAATATTAAGAAGATTAATGCCTGTAGCGATGGCAGTAGTTTTATGGTCATTAATACCTAAAGTATAATTAAGGAGAGTAGGATCCATAACAATATCTCTATGATTTGAGATAAAAAGATGATTTTTATCTCTTGAAACATTTTCTAATCCAGAATAGGTTAAACCCCCGGTAGTTCTGTTAATTAGTCCTTCTAATGGTTCTAACAAAAGCTCCTGAAAACCATCTACACTTTTAACTTCTTTTAATAAGTTAATTCTTTGATTTATCTCCCACCGGTTCCATTCAGGAAGTGCTGTTTTAAGAGAAATTTTAAAAAGAGTACTAAAGAGAAGATTATTGAATAATCTTTTGATAACTTTTGGCACCTCTTCGTCTACATATGGCCTTATATCTTCAAACTCATTAGATTTTTGTTCTTCCATTTTAAGTTTATTTTCTCAGAATTAGAATTCTGAGGTGTTTTTCACCTCTTCATATCCCATATTTCTCTATCTTTTTAAATATAAGCACAGGGGGTGTCTAAAGAAATTATTTGATGCACTTAATTTATCTAGGGGGTTGGACTTTTTAAAGTCAGTGTTTAGGCATTTTCACAACCCTTATTTAAATCTGTTTTTTACAAGAAGTTTCTTCATCTTTTATATATGGTGTTGATTCTCCCCAATAGTCTATTAAGAATGAATCTTTGGGTTGCGTTGGATAAAAACTGATAAAGAATTTGGTATTTGGGGGGATATACTTACAAATTATTTGAATTACTGGAATCTGATTTTTATTTATAAAATCGGTATAAGAAACACACAATTCATCTGAGGTGCAATTTTTCCAAGAGTAGGTAGTAATAACAGTATTGTTATAAACGCAATTATTTTGAGCCCAATCATCCATTTTTATTCCAACATACCAGTCCCTTTTCTCTTTATCTCCCCATAATTCATTTAAATAGGGAGCTTTTTCAAATTCTTTTTCATTAGTCCAGACATCTTTAATTATAAGATTAAAATCATTTCCACCAAAATTCGCTTTATTCTCTACACTAAATGTAATTCTCATCCCCTGAACTTCGCTGCATCTTACGTTTATATCAGTTTTTTCTTCAAAAAGCGGGCTCAAAATGGCTGAAAAAAGAATTGCAGTTAAAAGTCCAAAGATTACTACTTCTAAAAACAATTTAGAGAATGTTTTGGGGTTTTTTACTTGTATCCAAATTTCTTTTGTAACTTCTTTTGTCCACTGGCACATATCTACTATAATCAAACCCTTTATTTAAATCTTATTTAAAAATAATATTAAGCAAGACTTTAATTATAAAATAGTATATCACAATTATGCCCATCCCGCCCATAATCCCCGTTATCAATCTTCTAAAATTAGTAGATTCTAACAACTCAATATATTGTATAAACCAATCTAAGAACATAACTCCTAAAAGAAAAATAGCTAATATCCAAGATGGTTTTAGTCCAAGAATGAGTAAGAATATCATACTTATTTGCCCGATAAAAACACCAGTACAACGTGCACAAACCGGAAACTGTTTACCTCTGAAATAAAAACTTCTGTCTGGTCGTTTATGACAGGCTAAACCTGAAATTAATTTCGTTAATGATTTCATTTCTCTAAAAGTCCACAAAGAGAACCACAAGGTCCAAAAAATATACTGCCACAACAACCCTTACTTACACTGTACAATGCTCCTTTTTTTGACTTTTTTCTATTTTTTAATGTTTGTTGTTTTTTCATTTTATTTTCTCATCAATTACAGAAAGCATAGTCTTTACATCATTGTTAGATTTCTTAAAAGTATTACTTGATGTGCCTGACACTTCAAAGAAAACATTTTTGTTATAACATAATACGTTAGCAAATTGAGCAGAGAGTCCATAATCTTCAGTATAACCAAAACATGTTGCTTTAGAAGAAACACTCATCTCACTATAACCCCCCGCTTGTTTTTGTCCATTGACTAAAGATTCATAATAGTTTTTGGCTTGTTCTTGAGAAGAAAATTCATCAATAACCATATCAACAGCAATAACACCCATGCTTCCTTCAAGTTTATTTATGCTCATGGACTTTGCAGATTTTACTCCTTCGGCATTTTCAATATTAGATATGTCTAAATTACTAATAGGAGTAATCGTAAACTCTGTTGGAATTTCTTCTCTTGTAGGAAAGAAAGAATCTAAAGTTCCTGAAATAACTGCTGAATTTGTGCTTCCATTAGAACTTTTTGTTGTTTCATCTTCAGGAATAAGTGCCCCAATTATAATAAAAACTAACAAAAAAGCTATAATTCCAGTCCAAATAGGGTGTCTTCTAATCCAAGAAGCATTAGTTTTTATCTCAGTTACCATCGTTTTTCCTTAGTCATTCATATTTTTAAATCTTGTGTTATATTTGTTGGATTTATGTTGGATTTGCTTATAATAATTGATTTATTATTTGAGTTATGGCTAAGAAGAGAGGTATTAATTGGAATGAGGTTAGTTTTCTTGAACGTGGAAAACATAGAAAAACTATTCTTAAAATGTTAGATACTCCAAAAACTCCAACACAATTACGGAAAGAAAGTAATCTCCATTTTAATACCGTAAGCAGAGCCCTTATTGAATTAGAAAAGCACGGATTTGTTAAATGCCTAACTCCCAATCAAAAGTTATGCAGATTCTACACCATAACTCCCAAGGCAAAGACTGTTCTAAAGAACTGTATCAAATAGTATTATTCGCAAAAGGTAGTAAAAATATATCAAATTTATGTAACTGTTCTGATATAGGAAAGAAATATGAGGTTTCAGGTAGTAGTTTAAGTCAGGAAGAATTAAAGGAGAAATTAAATGCAAATAATAAATGGTTAGAATTAATTAAATTAAGTTGTTAATCAAACGACCTTTTTAATAGTATTTCCACAAATTGGACAAAAGGATTTAAATGTCGTTTTTGATTTCCTAAATAATCCCTGCGTTATAGTTGTTATAAGTATACCTTTTTTGCATTTCTGACATTTATTAACTTGTGGGACTGTATCGCCTGTGTTTTGTTCATACCTTCTTTTTTCTTCATAATATCCCATTTTATTTAGATTTATCTGGATAATATTGAAACAATAATAATTTCAACTATCCAAATCACTACTGACAAAACTAACCCTATGACATTTAAAGCAATATCTCTGCCTTCTTTTCTTTTTTCTTTAGATATACTTAGCCCGATTATGGCTAATACTACTCCTACAAAAGGCAGAATCAACCCAATACATATAGATAATATTCCCAATACTTTACTTTTACTTTTGCCCATCTTTATTTAGAGAGTTTAAAGTATTTAAATCTTTACAGCTCAAATTGTTGTTATAGAGTTCAGATTGAGATTTATGATAATAGTGGGTGAAAATTAAAGATTTTTAATATCCGCCCTTATCTTTTTTAATCGAGAAATAAGAACGAGCCATATCAAAACAATAGCTAATACGACCAAAATTATTAAAGCGATTAAAGTTTTTATTTCCCATGAGTGCATAGTTCCGATTATTATTGAAACAAAAGAAGTAATTATGGTGATTACAAGAATATTAAAATAGTTAAGAGATGTCTGATGTTGAAGATCTAAAAGATTCTTTGTTTTATCTTTTTCATCCATATTATTATGAAAGAGAATCTATAAGATATATTAATCCTAACAAGAACATAACAAAACCAATAGAACTATAACTTACAGAAAAACTACCCAAAATGAATTTAGGAACATTTTCTGAACCTATACCCACCGCTAAAAGCAAAATTCCCGTCAAAGATATAATCAATGATGACATTTTCTGTGTTTCTAATCTTTTAAATGGGAATATCACTTTTTCAACTTCTTTTCCTCTTGAAATATATGATTATTCATACTTTTTAATACTTTCTTTTTTCATTTTTAACACATCCTTTCAATTTTTCCATAGTTATTTAATCCCGTAAAGCATGCTTAGAGTGCTACTTTTTTGTTTCTCGCCATTCTACAAAATAGAATGAGAAAATATGGAAGGATAGCAACTATATTCAACTTAATCTTAAAGATTTTGTTGATTGTAGAGAAGATAGTGGGATTAACTTCCCGCTTCTTCTTTTCCTCCTTTCAGCTCTACGGGATAATTGTTATTGTGCGTTAATTGTTGGCTTGGGAATGGAGATGTTACAACATCAGCACCCGCTAACTTAATAATATACAGGAAGAAGATGAGTATATAACTGATTTAGTTGAAGAATTATTGACATATTATTAGTGGGGGAAAGTGGTGCATTTAAAAATAGTTTAAAGTCAGGTTTTGATATAGGAAAGAAAGTAGGTAAATCGGGCAGTAGTTTAAGTCAGGAAGAAAGTTAGTATAGGCTTGATTTAATTGATGAGTTATTTAGTTATTCATAGCAGAAGGTAGTAAAGAAATGAAAAATTTAGGTAGCTATTTCGATATAGGAAGAAAAGATGAGGTTTTGGTCACTGGATTAAGCAAGGAAGAAGATGAATATAGAAACGGATTTAATTATTGAGTTATTTAGTTATTAGACATAATAAGAAGTATACTAAAATTTGTATCACTTTTCCTAATAATACTTACACTAGAACCACCAAATAAATGATAGGTTTAGGTAACTAGTTTGATATAGGAAAGAATGTACCAAAAACAGATGTAGGTCTTAGTCAGGAAGAAATAAATTATTTGTGTTTATTTATCTAATTATTTATATATATTTTATGGCAATAGATTTATCAGTAAACCTATTTCATACATTTTTACATGAATAGGTGCCTAGTTTCTCCTTCAATTCGTGAAACCAACGAAGCTTTAAAAATATCCCTATTCTCCGTCGACTATATTGGTATGTAGGGGTATTGAAATAGGCATATTTCTTCATATTTCTATGACAAATAAATCAAGATTAATAATTAGTATAGACGAAGAAATACTTTTGCAATTTAAAAATTATTGTAAAAATAAATTATTCAAGGTATCAACTAAATTAGAAGACATGATAAAAAAGGAGTTATTAGAAAATGCAAAAACTAACTAATCAGGACCTAACACAGTTTACAGGAACAGAGAATTATTATAAAAGTACGTTTGGGGGCTTGAAATGGACAGACGGAATTAAGTACCTAGCTGAAAAAGGCTCTTGTTATTGGTTCCTGGACATTCTAGAGGGCTATCAGCATGAACTTAAGGGAATATGCTTCCAAATATGGAATTTAGTTGTTAATGAGGATAAAACGGGCTTAGTTACATGTAAGGAAGATACAGACAGCCCGATTTTAGTTTCTCAAAAATTAGAGTATACAGACTTTCCATTAAAAGAATTAAATGTTTATTGTATTGATGGCGTTGTTTTATTGCCGTCAGAGTACTAATGATAGACTTTTTTGAAGAATTAGTTTATAACTCAAATATAAATGAATTGAAAGAGATGATAAAGGACATTCGAATTAGAATTGACGAAATAAAATGGGAGAATGCATCATGATAATTAAAACTTACGAAGAACTTAAATTTTATTTGAATATGTTCAAAAATGGTAATGCCAATTTGATTGTGCTAGAAAGTCGCGGGGGGCTTGGAAAATCAAAATTGATAACAGAAGTTCTTGAAAATACGGAATATATCAGAATACTCGCACATGTTACGCCCTTAAGACTTTATTCCCTTTGTTATGAGCATAAAGATAAATATATTATTATTGATGATGTAGATAGCTTAATGGAGAATACGGATAACATCGCTTTAATCAAGCAACTTTGTGAAAGTTCAGAAGTCAAAGAAATGTCCTGGCTCTCAACAACATCAACATTAGATAAAATTGACCTGCCCGAAGTTTTCACGACTTCTTCGAAGGCAATTATCATTTGCAATAGTTTTAATGAATTGAGTTCTAAAATTTATGCTGTGCGGGACAGGGCTTTCCATTTGGAATTTAGACCTGACCAGCAAGAAATATTAAATAAAATGAGTGAAATTTTACCTAAGATATTTACTGAAATGCCTTTAATTCATAAAGAAGAAGTATTAAATTTAATAAAAGAATATTCCGATGTTGTAGACCTAAGTTTAAGAAATTTAATTAAAGGTTTATCATTATACAAGGAATGTAATTCTGGTAAGGCATTAGATTGGAAGAGCCGTTTAATATCTAGTTTAGAAATTATGCCTAAACCTTTTGTTAACAATCAAGAGCAAGCCCATTCTGGGCTTGTACCTTTGAGTTAATTGGAAAAAGATAACTCAATAAATATTCTGCTGTATTGTTTTTACTTTTACGAACTATCTTCTCAAGATTTAATAAATTCATAATATCTTTTAGAGCATTGCCTGAATTTGTTAGTTCTATTTCAGGAATACCATGAGAATTATCTATAGCGTAATCCTTATTTTCTTTAGTAAAACCTTTAATCAAATAATCTTTTGCAATAATTGAATCTAATACTGCAATGTGCATGGTTTGAATCCTGGCTAATTCAGAATCCCCTAACTTTATACCCTGAAATTCGTATTCTAATAATTCCCTAAGTTCTGGAATGAGAACTTGAACTGCCGAACTAATTTCTTCATCTGTATCTGCATAAATATCTTTTAATACACAAATTATCTTTTTAGGGCTATAAAACATTACTGTAATACCATCTAATTGAGTTCTAATGCCCCTATAACGTTCATTTGTTATTAATTCATAAATAGATTTAGAAAAGCAATCTGGAAAGTTCTCTGGACATCTAATAACTCTAAATTTAACTTGAATATTATGGGCTCTCAATATGCTCTTATTTTCATTTTTCCAAAGAAATAGGAATGCCCTATTTCCCTTACTTGTTAGTTTTAACTGCTTATCAATCAATCCCTTATCTTTAAATTTCGTAATCCAATAATTAACTGTTGTATTAGGCTTTTTTAATTCCCTTGCTATTTGTGTTTGATAAGTTATTAATCCATCATCTTGATGCAACCCAATAAAAAGAAAATACCTAATACCATTACGAAAATTAATACTAAATCTATTCTTCATTTTCTTCCCCATTTGGTTTAGTTTTAAGTTTTAGTTTAGTCTTATCTTTTTTAGTGAGTTCTGCCCCATCTAATTCCTCAGCTAAAACATTATACCAACATTTCTCGGAAAGATTTTTTGCCATGTGTATACAAAAAAAAGCCATATCCGGGTTTGGTATAATTGTATTATAATTTTCCTAACTAAAAACTCATTGAGTTTTTATTTAGATATTAACTAGAATTATTGAGTTTCCTTTACTTTTTTCATTTCTTTTAATAAAATCTTCTTTATTTTTGGGATAGTAATTAATTTTTCCATAAAATTATCCATCATTTGTCTTTGAATATCTGACTTAATTATTCTATCGGCTTCATTTTTATCTAAAGAAATGCCACAAATTTTACAGCATATACTCGTAGGTTCATTAATAGTATTACATTTAAAGCATTTTTTGGGCTCTAATTCTGATTTTGTTTCTTGCTCTTTAGATTTTATTCCATTCAGCTCAAGAATTGCATTATCTGTATCTTCTCCATTCATATGGATATAAATAGAAGCCATATTGGAGCCCTGGACCCATCCGAAGTACGATTTTAACGAAGCATCTTTTAATCTAGAAGCAAGAAATGTTGCTCTCGAATGCCTAAAAAGATGAGGATAAACCCTCTTTTTTATTTCTGCTTTTTCTACTGCCTTTTTCAAAATTGCTAAAATCCTTGCATGGCAAAGAGGTTTTCCATCAGAATTCGACCATAAATAACTTTCCGAATTATCATTTCCAGGATGCTGATTAATCCAATTTTGAAGATAGACTGAAGAAGTAACTACTAATATTTTTCTCATTCCGGTCTTACCGTCAATAGTCAATTTTGCCCCATTTTTTTCAAAAGAAATATGTTTAATTTTCATTAAAGCTATTTCGGAAATTCTTGCTCCGCTCTCGGCAAGAATTGAAATTAAAGTCTTGTCTCTTAAATTATCACATTTTTGGATTATTCTCAAAATTTCTTCATTAGTCAATAATTCTTCAGGCAACTTTTTATTATTATTTGAAATGTTAGCTTTAATCCATTCTACTTTTCCAGGATAAACTCCCTTTCGAGTAATTCCTTCAATGAATCTATAAAGCCTCTTCAGGGTTATTTTAAAACCTTTTTTAGTATTTTCAGATAAACGTGTTTGATTAAGTCTAGCTATAACTTCCCTTATATCTTCTATATTTGCTTCTGAGAAAGGTTTCTGAAGCATTTTAGCATATTTCACAGAATAATGTAAGTAACTAAGCGTCCGTGCAATGCTTATATTTTCACTTAATAAAAATTTATCAAATTTTAGTATTGTTTTTTTATTTTCCTCAGAAATTTCTGTGGATTCTCCGATTCTAATAATCATTCGTTCATATTGCCTTTTAAAATTGTATATATTTTCTTCCATATTATGTCTGCCTAGTACCTAAAAGCCCAACTAAAAACTTGCCACATCATTACAATCGTTAATTAAAACTCATCGGAAGCAAAATTTTCCTATACCGTATATAGAAAACGCCATATCCAGGTTTAGTGCACCCAGAGTGACGGGTTTAGTATACTCGCGAGTATGGGTTCCTAAATAGGCGAGTGTACTCTTAGTATGAGTTCCTAACATAAGCTTATCCATCATTTAGTTAGGTGCATAGAACAAAATCTTTAAGCACAGGGGGAGAATCGAACTCCCGAAAATCTGCTCTGCAGGCAGACGCAGTACCATTGTGCCACCTGTGCATAGAAAAAACAAGAAACACAGGTTTTTAAGTTTTTAGAAACAACTTTATTTATTCATCATCCTTATCCTTAAAAGCTGCTTCGATCTTCTTGAGATTCAAATGAGATTTCCAGAAAAAATAACCTACTGCGCCCAGAGTTATAACAGGAGATATCCAATAAGGAATCTCAAATCCAAAACTGTCAATAACCATTATTATCCCTAAAAACAATATAGAATACATTGCCCCATTTTTAATATAAATATATTTCTTTATAGAATCAACATTTCTAACAGTCAATTCTCTAACAACCCATGCTCCAATGCCGTTTCCAAGGATTATCAAAGGAACTGCGAGAGTAAATGCAAAAGCACCTACAACTCCATCAATAGAAAAAGTTGCATCAATAACCAAAAGATAAAGATTCTTGCTTATATCTGATAAATTATTCTTACGAGTTAATTGTTTTTCTGCTTTTTCAGCATTCTGCCTAAATCCATGAACAATGAAAAATGCAGTCGAACCAACTACTGCCCCAAAAGCCATAAAGGGATTCATTTCTAGAGCAAACCAAACAATAACAGCCAATAAAACTGAAACTACTGCAAAAAACCAAACTCCTTGTCTTAAAAAGAAGCTTTCTCCAGGAAGTCCAAAATGTTTATCTTCAAGAAATAACCAGTGAAAAAATAAAAAGATTAAAAATATTCCTCCGCCGATAAGAAGAATGGGTGAAGAAGAATCTACTGCAGCTTGAACTTGGGGACTATTACTAAATGAAGCAGTTAAAGAACCAATAATACCAAGCGAAGGATTAGCCATCCAAACAATTATCCAGGGCAGTAATCCTCTTATAACAAATACAGCAAAAATCAAACCCCAAAGCAAGAACCATTTTCTTGCTTTTTTGCTCATTGTAGAAAGAACATCTGCGTTAACAATTGCATTATCAATACTGCTTATAACTTCGAATAAACACAAACCAAGAACAATTACAATTAAAGATATTATTTCCATTTTATCTTATACCTGCTAAACCATTTCGAATAAATCTTTTCGAAGCATTTTCATAAACTGCTATATCCTGTCCATCACCACCAAGATTAATTCTTGGAATTAATCCATAAGCCATTGTAGTTTCATGATTAACGTTGTCCATATCATAACTAGGATTTCTAACTCCGATTACATCTTCTGCTCTCACAAAATGTCTTCTTAATCTTATCATATCACTCAACGCACCTGCACGGATTTGAACCGTGGACCCCCAACTTAGAAGGCTGGTGCTCTATCCGGGCTGAGCTACAGGTGCATAACATTTAAGGTTATTTTTTATTTATAAATTATACTATGACCTCTAAATATAGAATCATAACAAATTTTTATAAACTATCAAAACCTCTATAAAACATGCAAATACCTATCACCTTCCTTGGAACAAGCCAGGCAATACCTACTGCAAGAAGAAATCATACAGCCATACTTCTGCAATATGACAATGAAAACATTCTCGTTGATTGCGGAGAAGGAACACAAAGACAATTTAGAAAAGCAAGATTAAACCCTTGCAAATTAACAAGATTGCTGATTACACATTGGCACGGAGATCACATCTTAGGAATAGCAGGGCTTTTTCAGACTCTTTTGCTTAATGGTTATAATAAAACTCTTCATGTTTACGGTCCAAGAGGAACAAAACATAACCTAAATGCACTTCTGGATCTACTTGTCCCATATAATAAAATTCCATTAGTTATAACAGAAGTTGAAAACGGAAAATTTCTTGAAACAAAAGATTTTTTCATAGAAGCAATTCCTCTAAAACACAGTATTCCTGCTGTTGCTTACTCTTTTGTAGAAAAAGAAAGAATAAGAATAAAAAAAGATAAGCTAAAAAAATACAAAATTCCTAATTCTCCAATTATCGGGGAAATCCAAAAAGGAAAAGATATAGTCCTAAATGGAAAAAAGATAAAGGCATCAGAGCTAACTTACAAAACAGAACAAAAAAAGATAACGATAATTCTTGATACAAAAATAAACCCGAATTGTTATGAAATTGCAGAAGGAAGTGATTTACTCATAACTGAAGCAGTCTACCTCAATAATGAAAAAGACCTCGCAGATTTGCACGAGCATCTTACAGCAGAACAGGCAGGAGATATTGCAAAAAAATCAAAAGCAAAAAAACTTATTCTTGCACATCTCTCTCAAAGATACGACTGCAATGAAAAAGCAGTTATTGCAGAAGCAAAAAAGAGGTTCAAAAATGTTATTATTGCAGAAGATTTAATGAGTGTGATAGTTTAAATTCTCAAGTCATGTGTCACTTTTTAATAACAACTAGCAAAAGCTTTAAATACTCTTACAGTCTAGATAAAATATGAAAAATCAACTCGAAGAAAACGTAATTAATTCTTTTAGATTAGCTAAACGAGATATAATTAATCTAAAAAGTGAAGTAATAAGACTTAATGAACAGCATCAAAGACTTATCGAGATGCTTAAAAATCTTAACATTGATGAAATCAAATTAAACGGGAAAGTTAATGAGATGAATTCTAAAAAGAATTCTAAACCTAAAACAAAGATAATAACAAGGATAAAAACTGTTCAAAAAGCTGCTAAAAGAGCACATAAATTTTATGTTGCAAATAAAAATGGGAAAAAGTTTCATATAAAAGCTTGCCCATTTGCACAAAATATAAAACCAAAAAACAAGATAAAGTTCAATTCTAAAAACAAAGCACTTAACAAGGGATTAAAGCCTTGCAGATGCGTTAAATAATTCTAATAGTTTTTAAAAGAAACATATTTAAAGTTAAGAAGCATATAAGCTCTATGGGAATACTCACAGAGTTTAAAGAGTTTCTAAGAGAATACAAGGTAATTGGATTAGCAGTTGCATTAATAATTGGATTAGCTGCTACAGCCTTAGTTAAATCAATTGTAGACAATTTAGTAATGCCGATAATCACGCCATTTATTCCAGGTGGAGCATGGCAAACAGCAACATTTTCCCTTGGTCCGATAGTAATCGGCTGGGGAGCATTAGTAGGCGCGATTATAAACTTCATAATAATTGCTTTTGTAGTTTTTTTAATTGCAAAGTATGCCTTGAAAGAAGAAAAGGTTAGCAAAAAATAATTAAGATTTTTACAGCAAAGAAACTAAATAGTAAAATATAATCTAACATTTGTTTTTGTCTACGCTCCCAAATATATAATAAAAATTTTAGAAATACTGCATTTATAAATATGAACTATGAGTTAACAAAGCCCTGGCTATCTTCAATCATCTAAGAATTCTGCCAAGCGAATTTAAAGGCAAAACGCTCTAATCTTCTTAATTGCGCTAATTAACGTGAAGCAGGAGAAATGAATATAATAGTATCGCCCCTTACAAATGTAAGGCCGATGCTTCTCTTTACGTCATTTCCTTGTAACTCTTTCGCATTGTCCAACACGATATTAACGTGTATGTCAAATGCAACCAAAGTTCCAACTACTTGCTTGTCATTCTTAAGCTGCAATAAAACTTCCTTGCCCTTGGACACGTTAAGCATATCCAATGGCCTTTCGATTCCATTAACCATAAAAATTTGTAGTTTTTTCAGTTTTTAAATATATCTCTAATAGAATATAAGGAAAAAGTATTTAAATCAACTTTTTATCAAACTCTTATGCGAAAAGGAAAGAAAATAAGTGGAGGGAAATATCACCCAAATAGAAAGTCACGGCTCTATGAAAAAGTAGGTATAAAGAGAATTGTAAAATTAAGGCCTACAAAATCAAAAACCATAAAAGTTCGTGGCGGAAATATAAAGACTGTACTTTTATCATCTGACTATGCAAATGTTTTAACAAAAGATAAAAAGATAAAAAAAGCAAAAATAAAAAATGTTGTTGAAACAAAATCAGATAGATTCTTAGCAAGGCAGAATATCCTGGTCAAGGGTGCGATAATTGATACAGACCTCGGAAAAGCAAGAATAACAAACAGGCCAGGACAAGAAGGCAATATTAATGCTGTTCTTATAGAGTAATAGATACTTTAGAATAATCTTCTTTATAAAATAAAAATACATCTCTCATCTTATGGACCTTGCAAAAGAACAACCACTATTTCCTGGACAACATTGTTTAGCAAATTTGATCCTAGCTGAATTAGGATTACCCACTTCTAATGATTTATCTGCAGCCCAATTCAAAGCTTCACTCACCGGGCATTATGCATTTTGCGAAGGAGATAAAGAAAAAACTAAATCCGCAGATTTTGAAGCAAGTCTTTATTCAGATATTAATCCTCTGAGAGATGTTCAAATGTTATATCAAAGAGAAAAAGAAAGAACACTTCAAGCATTAACTAATGTAACAAAAAAACATGATGATTTTCTCAGAAAATTTCAAGGCGAGTTCCCAAAATTTTCTGATTTAATGTGGCAAGTTTTTAGAAGAACAGGTTATATCGCTAGTTATTATGCAGAATACGCTCTTGAAAATAAAGATAAACCTAAATCAGAATACAAATATGCTATAGATCCAAGAACAGATGAAGAAAGGGTAGGCACATATATTGCCCTACAAAGTATTCATCTTCCGAATGGCATAGAAGAAATGCTTAAATCTCCAAGAGATTACAGGCTTGTTGAATTTGATAAAGGCTATTTTATGGGCATCGGCAGATATGCTTTTGCAGGTAAAAATAATGATATTTTTCAGACAATTTGGGACATGAGGCAAGAAAAGGTTCAATTTTTTAATTATCCTAAGGCGACTAAGTAATTTCCTCGAATATAAGCATAGAAAGGTTTAAAAAGGAAAAGGTTCTCGGGTATTTATAAACTTAACTGTTAAATCATCCAATGTCTTACGTTAAAAAATGTTCTGAATGTGGAAGTTCTAGTCTTTATTATGATGATCAAAAAGGAGAAGTCATATGCAATGATTGTGGCCTAGTTATTGAAGAAAAGATAGTAGATACAACACAAGAAATGCAAGGCAGTTTTGATGGAGAAGAAAAAAAGGGTAGGTCTGGAGCCCCACTAAGCGATCAAAAATTTGACAAAGGACTCATAACTAATGTTGGTGAAATGTCTGATATCTATAAATTAAAAGGAGATGAAACAAGAAAATTTTTAAGATTAAAAAAGTGGCAAGAAAGAGTATCAACAAGCATAGAAAGAAACCTAAGACTTGCGATGTCTGAACTAAGAAGAGTTGCTTCTTTCCTTAATCTCCCTTCTGTCGTAAAAGATGAAGCATCAAGAATATACAATTACGTACTTCAAAGAGGACTTGTAAGAGGAAGAAGTATGGAAAGTGTTATTGCTGCGTGTATATATTCTGCATGTCGTTCGTATAACATTCCCAGAACACTAGATGAGATATCAAATGCTTCTGATGTTGAAAGAAAAGAAATAGGAAGAACTTACAGATTTATAATAAGAAAAATGGGAATAAAAACCCAGCCCTCTTCACCAAAAGACTATATCTCAAGATTTGCTTCTGTTCTTCACTTATCCCCAAAAACCCAAAATGAAGCTCTTAAAATATTAAGCAAGGCAGAGAATTCAGAATTGACTTCAGGAAGAGGGCCAGCAGGAATTGCTGCAGCTGCACTGTATGTTGCGGCTCTTCTTAATGATGAGAAAAAAACACAAAGAGAAGTTGCAGATGTTGCAGGAATTACAGAAGTTACAATAAGAAATAGATATAAAGAGCTTTTAGATAGATTAGACTTGCAAGATAAAATGAAGATTAAAGAGGCAGAAACAAAGCTCGAAAAAGAGAGAGAAAAAGCGAGAGAGAAAAAGAATAAAAAATAATTCTCAATAATAGTTATTCCAATCTAGCCTGCCCTACTTATCAAAACCTACCACTCTTTTCTAACAACTCCCATACACGTTAATAAAAAAACATCAAATACAAACATATAAAAATTAAAAAAAAGTCCTTAGTCCATGCGGGGATGCCGGAGCGGTCAAACGGACTTGGCTTAGGACCAAGTGCTTAGTGCTACCTAGGTTCGATTCCTAGTCCCCGCATTCACCATTTAAGTCATTTTTCAGATATTCTAGAAATGGTGAATGCGGAGCATTTTGTTTAAGTCTCTTAAAAAATAATATTGAAATGCCTAATGCGGCAGCATTTAACTAATTAAGACAGATTATCAAAACGAGAAATGCAGAACATTTTTCATTTAACATTTAAGAACTAGAAGAAGTTGAAGTTTGTATATATTTACTATAAATAATTCTCCCCCCATTCAAATCAGGATATTTATTATTAATGTCACTATCAGTTATTACCAGAGTATCTCCTCCGCTTATACTGCCAATAGATTTATCAAACCAATAATCTACCTGCTTGATTATATTATTTCCTTTTAAATATACATAAGTATAAACTCCATTTTTCGAAATCTTATTATCATTGGTGGATTTTATATCAAAATCATTTTCCAGAGTATATGTTTTCCATGACTCATCAATTACCTCAGAAGATTGGGGAATATTAAATTTCAGAGAAAAGTTGTATATTAAACTATTTTTATCATTATAAATTTTATAAACATAACTTCCAGATTCTATTCCTGTAAGAGTTATATAATTATTATTTCCAAAATAACTAAGCAAATTTTTTGTAAGAAACTCTTCTGCCCCTGCATCTTTACTAGAAGACAATCTATAATCTTTACAACTGTCTTTATTTTCAAAATCAAAAACAATGTACATTGTTTCCTTATCGACTTCAGACCTATCAAGAACTTCATAATAACCCTTATCATCCTTGCTAAAAGTTACTTGTTTCCAACAATTATTTTCAAGTTCATTCACGAAATTATTTTTAAAACTTACAACTATCGTCGTTAAATCTTCAGGAGAATCTATATCTAAATCATCTTTTAACTTAAAAGAATATTCATTAGTGTCTGTAAAAGAATATTTCAGTGCATATTTTCCACTTCCCAGATTAATAATCCCTTGAACATACCCACTTGGAATATAAAAAGATGGATTGAGTTCATCATTTAAATAAACACCGTATACCTGATTTGTTAATTTATACTTACAACTTTCTTGGTCATTGATATTTCCTATATCATTAATAGAAGAGATGATATATATTTCTTTATTGGTTATAGTATCTCCTGAACTTATCTTAGCAACTCCTTTTTCATCAAGGGCAAGATAAAAATCATTTATACATTCGTCTATTTTTGGAATTGTTTGTGTTTCTGTTGTCTCTGCATTTTCAGTTGTTACAGTAGATGTAGTCAACGCACCTATTGCAAGCGTGGTTTCATCAGAATAATAATTAATCAAATAATTTTGAGTTTCTGTAGGAAGATATTTACTAAAACCTTCTTTTGAATAAGGGTTACTTTCTCCTGCAGCAACTGCCTTGCCTATTGCACTAATTACTGTTTGGAATCCAGCATTATAAGAAGCAACAACTATCGCTTCCTTATCTACGGATAAACCCTCGAAAGCATCGTAATTATCCAAATAATATTCTAACAGTTTCAAATATCTTACGCCTACTTCCACGTTTCTCTGGGCTGAAAGTAAATCATTTTGCGAATAATCTGTTGAGAATCCTAAAATACCTTTGTTATTGTTTACGTCTTGTAGTGCTATAGAAGTTACTTGCATAACACCCAAAGCACCAGCACTACTCGGAGCATCAATCTGTCTCAAACCACTTTCAATATAAGCAATTTTAAGGGCATTAACATAAGCTATTCCCTGATTTGCTGATTCTCCTATGACTATTTCTTTAATATCTAAAGGATCTTCTAAAGTTGGATTTGAAATTACTTGATTATCTGCGGTTTTCTGCTTCCCCAACAACCTTGCAATCCTATCATAAACCATCGCTTGATAATACAACAACGCTGCTTTCTGCGAACTAAATATCATTTTATTATAAGCCGCACTAATATCTTTTTCCATATTCGCATAAGTAGATGATGTAAAGGTGCCAGTTATAGGGTCTAACAAAGGATAATTTTTAGTCATATTATTCTTAATAAAATCATCGCCTCCTTCTCTTGTCAGCCCATTATTTTCGTCAATCATCTGCTGAATATTTAATGCCTCGATTTGTTGAAGTGTTAAATTCTCAATACCCTTTCCCTGTATGGCATTCTGAACACTATTTCCATCTACCCAACATTTAATATTATCATTATCACAATAACCTACTTCGCTCCATCTTCCGGGATTAACACTTGCACCAGGATTTTGAGAAGAACATACTCTTACTATCCCTTGATTATAAAGCTCAGGAGAAATAACTTGTTCTACTCCTTGCTGAATATTCGGAGTTAATAAAGCTCCAATACTTGCACTTCCTGAAACACAATCTGCTTCTGTCCTAACTTTATTATTTGCCTGGTCTTGAAGAGATTTATCTTTTGCGTAATTTATAGCAAAATCTGTTGTAACACTCTTAAATCCACAATAATCTTTTGTATCTATTCTTACACATAATTCTTTAAATCCAGAATTGTCTAAGAAATCTCTTGTTTGATCTATTGTTTCACCTTTTGCAATATAACCTGAAGCAACATTTGAATATCCTCTACTAGTAACTCCAAACGAAGAAGCAGAAGACCTAAGGTAAACTTGATAATAACGACCCTGATCGTTTCCTGCAAAAATATGATAATAAACCTTATATGAAGAAGTTGGAGGAACAGTAGCATCAGTATAAGATGTTTCATCAAAGAAAGCATATATCTGAACAGGTGAATCTGGTTCTATTGCTGCCGCCAATTCATTAGGATATGTAGCAGACAATTTTGCTTTACAAACATCAGAACCAATCTCAGAAAATGAACGGGCCCCAAATGAAAGAGATGAATCAGAAGCATAAGATGACGTAAAATACTGCCAAGAATTTTCCATGTTACTAAACGCCTGATTTACAAACATATATTCTCCTCCCCCTTTTGTTCCTGCTCCGAACAATGTTCCTGAAAGAGCATTTTTTGCAAGAGCATTCGCATATGGTCCTATTTGCTTCCACATAAAGTCACATTGATATACAGAATAAATTTCATCACAAATCCCAATTGTTTTATTTGTCGTAAGACTCTCATTTAAACAATCTCTATGCGCTTGCATTATTGAAATCCATCCTTCCATACCTGCATGAATTCCAGTTAGACAAATAGGAATAAATATTCCTTCTTTTATATTAGGAAGACATAATGCAATGCTTCCAATTATTCCGGATTGAATAACATTATCTACTCTATAATTTCCACCCATGTCACATCTGCTTGAAGGACAAACAACAGGGTCACAAACATTAAACATAATATTACAGTCTTGTGGAGACATAAAATCAGTACATTTTCCTCCTGCTGTTCCTTGAACACCCTTAACTTTAAGTGGTTTAGAAACTCCTTTAATAGTAATATACTCTGCAGAAGGATTTTTTGCTAATTGGTCTTGTGCACTTCTTATCGCACTGTTTGCAGCAGATAATTTTGTTCTTGTTTCAGACAATGTTAATCCAGAAAATGGTACATTTGCATCTGCAGTGTTTATATTAAAATTCTCACAAGGATCAATACTATCTCCCTCTATCATTCCGTTTTCTCCCACATTACATAAATAAAAACTGCTTAATGCTCCTGAATCCTGGTATGATTTTAAATTTCCAAAACCCACAGGACTTTGTCTTATTGAAACATACCATCCCTCTTTATCGTCAAAAGGAAGAAGTGAAGGATATCCTTTGTATGGCTCTGAATTAAATACTTCTACATAATCACAGTTCTTACATGGATTTTTTAATGTAGCAGAATCATAAATTTTGAAAACAAAATTTGTTGGTCTATTTGCTTCTTCTGTTGAATTAAGTGTTTCTATTTTTGATTTTCCTCCAGCATCGTCAACAATTTTATAATATCTATCAGCATGAACTTTTTCATCAGTTTTAGTAGGAGAAGTTAAACGAATAAGATAATCTACATTATTTGGCGTATCTCCTCCAGTAGTTTGGTCTTTTATGGGCTGTTGTGAACGAATTCTTACAACCAAATCTGTATCTTTTAATTCATTTGGCACAGTAGAAGAAAACTTGTCTTTTATCTGACTCCAGGTCTGTTTTGTGTAAGGATACTCCTGAGTGTTCTTATTCCCAATACTTACTACAGGAACATCTAATTTTTTGCTTAATGCGTCTGTATAAACATGATCTTGTTCCCTACTTTTGAATTGACTTAATAAACTCTCAACTTTTTTGCTTGCAGATTTTTTTAAACTATCATCAACATTACTGTTAACAAGCTGAAGATTTAATTCCAATTCTCTTAAATCTACAGAACTTGCATCTCCTTCACTAAGATTCATATCTTGAAGAATTTTTCCAATATCCATCTTTTTTTGAGATCCGTCTTGTCCTAAAACATTTATTTCCCCAGAATAAAGACTTCTTAAAGTATTAAGCTGATCTTCTTTAACTTTATTATAATCAGTAACTCCTTTTGTTGCGTTTTTATTAGCTTTTATTCTTGCCTCTTCTGCTTTTTGATAAGCCTGCATTAATTTTGTTGTCTCTTCTACAGATTTTTCTATTGCTGAATTTTTATCTTGAAAACATTCATTTTCAGTAGTATAATGCTTGGCAGCAATTTCTTCTTTACAAATGTCATTCCAGCCACCCTGTCTAGTCATAACCTCGTGCCTTGCTGCTGCTTCTCCTGTTAATCCTGTTGCCCAATTTTTTAAGGTTAATGCTCCTGATGTAGCAAGACATGCTGCTTTCATTCCTTTAACAAGATTTCCTAGCTTTTCAGTTGTATTTTTCCATTTACTTATTGTTTCATCAAGTTCTTTTATCTGTTTATTCATTTCATCAGGAGCAGGAAGCAAAAAGTCACTTCTTTTTTCAATTCCAATAGAAAAAGTAAAATTTGCTTCTCTTATTCTTCCCTTAATTTTTGGATTTAATTCCACTTTTGCAACTTCTTTAAGATTTATTTTATCTACTCTTATTTGGCTATTCTCACAACCTGAAAGAACTTCTGTATTCCCAAGTTTTATGTCAATATCCCTATTGCTTACAGAATTATTGCATGAATATGTGAATATCGCTTTATCAGCAGTAAACGATTTAAGTGTTACTTCCACCTTGCCATTCCCGACATCTATGAATTTTTCTCCCATTCTTGCAGTAAATGGTTCTGTTCCTATTGTTGTTTCTGTTGAAGATTTTTGAGGCGTAGAAATTGTCGAGGATAGTTTGTAAGTAATTGTTATTTCACTTTCTTTAACTTCAATTATTTTTATATGACAATCTAAAATTTCTGCTCCTGTCAAAAAAGGTGCAGAAGTGCTTACTGTTTTTCCATTACAAGTATATCTCACGTTTGCACCGGTAATCGCTTTTCCATCATCACTTTTTATTGGACTTACAAATTCAAAATTCATTAAATCTGCTCCCTGATTAACACCCGTAGTTATAGTTCTTTTTCCCTCAACTTTCAGGCTAACATTGCTCTTTTTTTCATCTGCACCATTATAATTAATCTCGCCAACTGTAATCTGCACATTACAACCTTCAAGAATAATTGGATTTGGACTTTCTGTAATTATTTTATATTTTTCAGTTTTCCCAGTACAATAATAACTAATATTAATATTATTTGAAGTTATATTCTTCACACTCAATGAAAATCCTTCAGTTTTTGTACTAAACTTCTGCCCAATTTTTAATACTCCTTCACCTGTTTCGCTATTTACTGGTCCAACAATTGGTTCTGGCGTAGTCTGAGAATTCATTATTCCAGCATATGTAAGTTTAACACTTGCTTCACTTTCTGCCGGTTCATTCACAGAAACTAATTCTAAATATAAGTTTTGATCTTCAATAAATGTACTCGCCCCATCTGAACTTAGAAGATTATCACTTTCTGCCATAAGTTGTTCTGCAGTCTTATCAACTCCTTTTGAAGTCTTAATCATATTCTTGGAATTAGGATAACTATTCCTTATTTCAGAAAGAATTTCCAAAACATCTTTTTCCTGTTTAAGATCAGATGCAAGAGCATATTTGCTCCAAAGAGAAAGTGGCCCAAAACTTACATTTGTATCTCCTAAAGCACCATAATTATTATTCTCATTTGGAAATTTTGATTCAACATCATCGTAGCCATTTTTTGCTTTGTTATAATATCCTTCTGCGCCAGAAGCACTAGTAAAAATCGCGTTCTCAAATTTTGCTTCTTTAAATTTAATTCCAATGTCATCTCCGCTTTTATTTTTTGCTTCATCTCCCTGATAAACTAAAATTAATTCCTCATTTGAAAATAGGGATGAACTTTTTATCTTGCTAAGAGAAGCAGAATAAACTTTTTTGTTCATATTATTTATCTGGCTTTCAATATCTTTTGCAATTTGTCTAGATTTTTCAATAGTAAGAATACTTCCCCCATTCTCTTTTGCTAGAAAAATAAATGTTTTTTTATCTCCAATAACTTGATCATTGGGAACATTTCCTGCATAAACTAAATAATAATTCTGCGTTATTTGATTATTTAATGCAGAGATTCTATCTCCCAAAGCATAATCGCCAGGAGCACCGTTAACAAGAAGATTTATCTTATTAAATTTCTTTTCCAATGTTACGGTTTTTCCACCACAATTTACTGTTGCGATTCCAGTTCCGCCACCTGAAGACACAACATTCGTCAATGTGCATTTATCTGCAAACTTTCCATTTTTATAAGCAACATAACTTCCATCATTAACCATTATTTTTGCAGATGTTTGTGGCATTGTTATCTCTTTTAATGTGAGAGTAACTGCCTGGCTTTCATAAGAACTTGAAAAGATTGAAGTAGGAATTCTAAACTCTCTTGAGGTTTTATCTTTTTCTAGTCTCTGACTGAATAATCTTCTATTCCTAGAGTCATAAATTGAAACAACCGCAGTATTTTGATCCATACTGTCCACTCTTAAATATCCTGCACCATTAAAAAAACCATATTCTTTCTGCCTACTTGTAAATTCATCGTCACTCATCACGGGCAAATACATCTCATTAACTCCTATCCCAAAACCGTTTACTGCATCATATTCAAACATTGCAGATAAATTTGCGGTAATATTGCTAGGCATAGCATTCTCTGTTTCTGTTCTTTTTAACACAATAACCGCGTAACCAATATTATTTGCAACAGGAGATCCAGTTAATGTACTAGTCGATCTTATCGCTGCTCTTGCAGGATAAAAACCGACTCCCGAGATATATGGATTACTTTCCCAATTTTTTACAGAGATTCTTGCTATTTTCGAAATGTCCACTCCGGGATTTATCTTTACAGCAGTAAGCTCACAAAAAACAGGAACATTTTGTTCTTCCAATAAATCGCTTCTTACAATCATAGGTTTACATCCGCCAGGAAGAATTGTAACCATCAAATCGTAAAACTCTTCTTCATTTTCAGGAGCATTTATTCCTGAAATCAGGTTTTGATAACTAAATCCTGAAGGCGCAGCATATGTTGAAGTTGTAGAATAATATCTTGCATTTGAAACAGATGAACTGGAAAAGGAAGCTGCCGATACAAATGAAAGAAACGTTACAGCAATAGCTATTAAAATAAATGCACTGATTACATTATTATTTAGTTTATTCAATTTTTATGTCAATGTTTTTTACTTGTATAGTATCATAACTCGCTTGAAGTTCATTAATATTAGAAGGCAATTTAATACTTGTAGCATAAATCTTCATTGATTTTGCTTTTTCAAGCATGTTTGAAGTAAAATAATCTTTTATGTTTCCTCCTGCAGAAACAACATTGGTAACTGTTTGCGAAGGAATAGTCACATCATAACATTTTTCCTCTTCCATCCCAAATAATCCGAGAACTCCTTCCCGTGGAGTATTAACACATTGTTTACTTGTTACCTCTGGTAATGTTAATGAACCTTGTTTATACACTTTTAATTCAAATTCATAATAACCGCTAGCTAATTTGACTTCTTTAGTATAAGGATATGCCACTGAATTAACAAATTCAGAATTATTAGTATCTAGAATAATTTCGCTTATGCTTAAAACAGAAAGGTCATTTGAAAGCACATTATCAACATAAACTTGCAATTTGAGATTATATTCTCTGCTCATAATAACATCTGCACTAGTTTCTTCATTTGTTGACATTATTTGTTTCTTTTCTTTATATCCTGGAGAACTAATAATCAACAACCCATTAGCACATGTTGGCACAGCAACATTCAAAGACGATTCATTTGTGGAATTTTCAATTTTTGTATTTCCTAAAGAACATTTATCGTTAAAACATTTAAATTCAACATATGCTTGAACCGGTTCAAGGTTTTCTCCATAGGTATATACTGAAATATTTGTATTAGCCTTATCACATACTGTTTCAGTCATTTCTTCACTTGTTCCATCTGCCGGTTCTCTTGGATTATTTTTATTTATCACAACGCCAATAGGAAATTGAAAAAACTCCTTGCCGTCTTTACTAAAAACCTGAATAAGAACCGGAAAGTATGCATCATAAACAAATTTATAGGGGACATAACAAAACCCCATTACACCCAATCCCTCTTGAGTTCCAACAGGATTTGCCATCATAATATCGCCCTTGGTTGGCCATACTTCAAATTTGGATGTCCAATCTTGAGCGTACATAAAATTAATTTGATTATCTCCCAAGTCAAAACCTGGATCTACAACAAAATACCCTCGTTTACTATCCTGCAAGGTATAATAATCTCCTTTTAACTTTATTAACTGAATATTTGCTTCCAATGCTCTTTTTAATTTGTCAAAAACATTATAGGGATTCCATATCATCGGAGAACAACTAAGATTTGTACCTGTTACAGGAGCATAGATATAGAGAACATCTTTAGCATAATTTTCAAGAAAAAGATTCTGATTCTCATAATCATAAATATTTTTTGAAAGTCGATATAAGTTTCCAAGGTTTGAACTAAATTCAGAATTATGATTTTCAATAACCTCTGTAGTAGTATTATCTGAAAGGATTAATTTTTGGCTTACATAAACAGTTATTGTACTGCTGTCTATTTTTGTAGATACTGAAGGTTCCCCCAATGTAATGTTTATCCCGGACTCCCTAAAATCTGAAAGATCACATGTAGTTATTTCTCCACTGATATATTCTGCTAACTGTTTTTCCATTTGTGATATTGTTGGGATTTGCTCTTTTTTCACCCCATTTCCAGAAACATAATACCAATAAGGAATATTTATCCCTAAGAAGTCAAGTTGTGAAGAAAAAGGGGAATAGTCAGACCCTGGTTCAAAATTAGGAAGTTCAATATACCCTCCCTGTTGTCCAAGTATACTCGCCCCGGTTTTTCCTGCAGTATCAATACATGAGCTATAATAATTATTAACTGCATCAAATTGGGGATTTACCTTTGCCGGTTGATTAGATTTTATCACAAAATATATTGCTATTCCTGCAATAATAATAAGAGCAATTATAACAAAGATTGTTATTTGTGAAGCTTTTGACTTCAGAAAATTTCTTTCACTAATATTGAAGTTGGAAGCCGAGGTTGAGCGTTTGCACTTAAGTATCATATTCTTGCGATTATCAAAATCGATTCGCGAATTATAGTTCTTATCATAAAGAAAATCCCCTCTAAATAAGCCTCTCTTTTCCATAAAGTTCTAATGAAAAATATGTATATAAACTTTATTGGGCTACCGAGGAAGCAAGCAAAATCAAGATAAATGGACCTACTAGGAATTGAACCTAGGCCTACTCCACGTCAAAGAGTCGTTCTGCCACTATACTATGGGTCCGCAGAAATTTAAGATATAGGAGGATTATAAATTTAACTCACATAATAATCTTTAAATACCTACTTTTATGAAGTATTTTATAAAAACAATGAAGCTACCAAAAAAAACAAACAGATACTGCCCCAAGTGCAATGCTCATACAGACCACAAAATAGATGTAGTAAGCACAGGACATAAAAGAGGAACACTTACCTGGGGTTCGCTTTCAAGAATGAGAAAAAGAGGATTAAATAGGGGATACGGAAATCATGGAAAATATAGTAGAAAAGCAGTGAAATCATGGAAAATGAAAACAAAAACAACAACAAGAAAAGTTTTAATATACACTTGTCAAAAATGCAAGAAAAGCACACAAGCAAAAAAATCAAGGAGGGTAAGCAAACTCGTTTTTGAATAATATGGTAAAAATAATCAAGAAGAAATATTTTGAAGTTGATATTCCTTTAATAAATGAAAAAGCAGAAGTTCTTTCAAATTCTCTAGAAGATATTAACGGAAAAACACTAAAGTTAGATATGACCAGAATACTTAAGGGTAAAAGTTCAGAAATGATTTTTTCCATCACTATAAAAAATGGAAAGGCCATAGCAGAACCAAAAAAGCTGACAGTTCTTCCCTATTTTATAAGACATATGTTGCATGTAGGGGTAGATTATGTTGAAGATTCTTTTATTGCAGAATCACAACAAGGCAAAATCATTGTAAAACCATTTTTAATAACAAGAAAAAAAGTTTCAAGAGCAGTAAAAAGAACATTAAGAAATTCTGCAAAAAACTTTTTACAGGATTACATAAAAACAGAGACAAATGATAAGATATTTGATGAGATATTATCTGGTCAGCTTCAAAAAGCATTAAGTCTAAAATTAAAGAAAATATATCCACTTGGATTATGTGAGATAAGAACTATCCGGGTAATAAACAATTTAAAAACTCCAGAAGAAAAAGTTGAAATAAAAGCCGAAAAGATAGAAGAAATAGCAGAAGAAAAACCTAAGAAAAGTAAAAAAGAAAAAAAAGAGTGATAAATATGACCATTCAACAATGTCTTGTTCTTATTAAACCAGATGGTCTAATCAAATCATTAACAGGTAATATAATTAGTGCACTTTCTGAAACAAAATTAAAGATTGTTGGGGCAAAAATTGTCAAAGTATCACGAGAATTAGCTGAAAAACATTACTCTGAACTAAAAGAAGCACAAATAAAAAAACATGGGAAAGAGAAAGGAACTGAAATATTCGAAAGTGTTTTAAAATATATTCAGGGGGAATTTCATACAGAAAGAGTTTTAGCATTAGTCTATCACGGAGAAGATGCTATTTCAAAAATAAGACTATTAGCAGGAAGCACAAATCCTGAAGAAGCAGACTTTACAACAATTAGGGGCAAATATGGTAGGATAAATAGTAAAACTAAAGTTTTTGAAAATGTTATTCATTGTTCAGACACAGAACAATCTTCAAAAAAAGAGATTCAACTATGGTTTAAGCCAGAAGAAATTACTGAAATTGTCTATCCCATAAAAAAGATAAAAGTCAAGGGCGAAATTACAGTTTGGGATAATTAAACTTTTAAAAATAAAAATATTCTTCAGATGGTCTTATTCCTTCTTTTTGATTATTCTTTGGCTTCTCTATCCTTAAGCATATTTCTGTCATTCCCAAAACTTTTTCTATAGGAATTAAATAGCCTTTTTTATTTTGGTAATCATAAATTCCAAAATAATCAATATCTTTTTTGCTATATTTTTTTACCTGCCAATTATTTGAAGATTTAAGTCGGCAGTGTATTGCCCCACTTATTGGCTTTGTTGTTTTTATTTGGATTCTTTTATAATCTCCATCTTTCTCAATTAATAAATCGATAGCACTATCTTCGCCATAGGGCAAGAATATGCTCCATCCTTTTCTTATAAATTCTGCAGCAAACCTTAATTCTCCTTCTTTTGCTAATTGTTTTTTTTGTGTGGTCATACTTACGTCATACTAAGATGACGGTCTTTAAATATTTTTGCATTGGGCCATACTTAATTTTTTAAACCCTTTTAGTCTCCTAATTTTACGCCTGCATAGCTCAGTGATAGAGCATTAGTTTTGTATGGAGATTTTTGCAAAAACAATATCAAAAATCTTCCGAAACAACTAGGGGTCGGGGGTTTGAATCCCTCTGCAGGCTTCGAGATTTCAATCCTCCTAATCGCTAACTTTATATCTCCAAAACAACTGATAAAATCATGTTCAACAACGAAGCATACAACCAGATTAAAGCAGAAATTCCTCCAAATGTAAAAATCTTGGCGGCAGCAAAAACAAAACCTGCAGAGGATATCATTGAAGCAATAAATTCCGGTGTAAAAATCATCGGCGAGAATTATGTCCAAGAAGCAGAAGAAAAATATGAAAGATTAAAAGATTTATTTAAAGAAAAAAATGTTTCTTTTCATCTTATCGGCCATCTTCAGTCAAAAAAAGCAAGAAAAGCCACAGAAATTTTTGATTGCATACAGTCGGTAGATTCAATAAAACTCGCAGAAAAGATAAATAATACTTGCCAAGAATTAAACAAGAAAATTAATATTTTAATTGAAGTAAACTTTGGTGAAGAACAAAAATCAGGAGTTTCCCTATCTGAGCTAGAATTATTAATAATCCAAATAAAAAGTCTGCAAAATCTCAATCTTACAGGATTAATGTGCATTCCGCCAATAGGAAAAGAAGAAAAAACATACAAGGAGATGAAAGAGCTCGGGGAAAAATATAAATTCAAGGAGCTTTCTATGGGCATGAGCTCTGATTATAAAACTGCAATTAATTATGGTTCAACGATAATCCGGCTTGGAACAATCCTTTTTGGAGAAAGAACAAAAATTTTAGTTTAAATCAAATAGTATAATTAAAAGTCTTATAATAACTCGGCAATTGTCCAGCCTGTCCTTCAATATCCATTTCCCAGATTACGTTAAAAACTTTCCTTCTTGCAATCTGTCTAGATTCATCAAAAATTATAATCATATCTACCTTGCTTAACTTGCTTGTTTCTTCTCTATTTTCCATATTATTTTAATTATCTTCATCAACAGGATCTGCTTTATTATCCACAATGAGTATATTCGCAATTTCCTGGGATAAATTAACTATGTCTCCTTTTTTAAATGGTCCAATTTTATTGCCTTCCAAATCTAAAAATTCCTCTATATCATTCTTAAAAATTATTAATTTGTTTTTATTTTCTATACTTTCCTCAACGCCATTCAATATTCTTTCCATGCTTTTCTCGCCTTCGGACATTGCTTTCATAATCTTTTCAAAAGCTTCCTTTTCAAAATGAAGCATATTTTCAAAATCTCTTTTACTAACTCCTGTTTCAGCAGATACAAAAGCAAGTTCAAGAAGTTTTTTCTTTCTTCTTAACATTAATTCCTTAAAAATTGAAATGGCATTCTCCAATTGTTTCTTATTTTTTATCTTATTTTCAGAAAACAAGTCTTTTTCATTATTAGAAATATCCTCTTTCTCATGAAGATATATTGAAACTTCCTTAACAAAATCTTTTATGAGTGGTTGTAATTGCTCACTATATTTCTCTTTTCTAAGTGCCTCATAAATATCATTATAAGTTATCATGCTAGAAATAATTTAACTCACTTTAAAAGTATTGTTATTGTAAAAACTTTTATATCCGACATATAAAAAAAGAAAAAACTAACTCCGAAAACCTGCTTTTTTCAGGAGGTTTTTTCCAAAAATCTTTCCCAAGCTTCCCTTTTTAGAATCGCCCTCGTTAAAATCCAAATTATCTCCTTTTTCAGAAGGGTCAAAAATTAAAACTGGAACAGGATCAGATGTATGTGTTTTCATTTTACAAGGAGTTGAATGATCAGCAGTCACAATAACTTGAACTCCGGATGTTTCAGCGTATTTTGTAAGAAAACTAAAAAAACCTTCATCAATCATCTTTAAAAGATTTTTCTTCTCAATTGGCTTATTATCATGCCCAGGAACATCTGTTTCTTTAAAATGAATATAACAAAAATCATAATCTTTGCCTTGTTTCTCAATTGTCTTTATTGAAAATTTTATCATCTCCCGAAGCCCATAATAAAGATTTTCATATACATCATAACTTTTCATCTGAGGATAATCAAAAGAGAAAACATCCATTTCAGAACATTTTGCAATCCCCTTCTCAAGAGGCATATTTACTATTGCCATCGACTTTGAAAATTTATGAAGATTTGGTTTTTCAACACCTGCATCTCTAGTAAGAATTATATTCGCAGGCAATAACCCCTTTTTTTTTCTTAACTGATTTATTGGATGATTATCTAAAATTTTAAACGATTGATCAACAAAAGAGTTTATTAAATTAGATGTATACTCTGTATTTTCATCTTCATCAAGAGGTTTTGCCCAATCAAAATTATTTTTCACCCATATTTTTCCCTTTTCATGCATATATGTATCTGTATTGGTTATATTATCTGAAAATCCTCCGAAAAAAACAAGAGTTCCTCTATGTTGGACTGTTGAAAAAAATTGGAACTTGCATGGCAATTTTACATTTTTATTTATTGCTTCTGCAAGTTGTTTTGCTTCATTACTAGTTAAAGTTCTTCCTGCTCTCCTATCAATTATCTTTCTAGATTGTAAATCATCAACGGTTCCAAAATTCGCCCTCATTGCCATATCTCCTCTTCTAAGTTTTATATCACTTCCAATCGCTTCAAACTCCCCTCTTGATGAAAGAAGATAATCATTACCCAATAAAGAGATAATCGCAGTATCTGACTCAGGTGCATAATCTTCAGAAATGGGATACATAAATCCTAGCTTTGATTTTTTAGCAAGTTGATTAAGATTTTTCATGTCAGCAAATTCCAGGGGCGTTTTTCCGTTAAACTGCCTGCAAGGGAGATCTCCTGCGCCATCAATTATAATTAGTATCCTTTTCATGTCCATAAATTTTTTTATTTATTTGTTTCCAAATTTTGGATTATCTAAAAAATCCACATTGGGGATTTTTTTGATAGTATTACTAGGAAGTTTAAATTTATAAATGTTAAGTTAATGGATTATATATGTTCGGATTTTTAAAAGAAAAGTTAAAGTCCTGGATTGGAAAATCTAGTAAGAAAATTGAAGAAGAAGCAAAAATAGTTGAAACTCCATTAAAAAAGGTAAAAAAGGAGATTGAAGCCTCAAAGAACCTTGGTGCCTTAGGCAAAGAAGAGAGAAGAAAAAGAACAAAAGAAGAAATACGGCCAGAAAGGGAAGTTACAGAAAAATTAATGAGTGATTTAAGACAAGAAAAAGTTGAAATAAAAACTCCTGAAGAAAAATTTGATGCTGAAATTGAAAAAAGAGAAGAAGAAAAACAAGAAAAAAAAGGATTTTTTGCAAAATTAAAAGGTATTTTTTCTTATAAGATTACAGAAGAAGATTTTGAATCCATCTTCGCTGATTTAGAAATGCTTTTACTTGAAAACAATGTTGCTCTTGAAGTTGTTGAAAAAATAAAGGAAGAAATGAAAAAAGAACTGATTAATAAAGAAATGAAAAAAGCAGAATTAGAAAAAGAAATAAGAACAAGTTTAAAAAAAGCTCTGGAAACTATACTGATTGAACCAAAAGACCCAATAGACTCAATAAAAGATTTTAGAAAAACAAATAAAAGACCGTTTGTAGTCTTATTTTTTGGAATAAATGGTGCAGGAAAAACAACGAGTATAGCAAAATTCTGCAATCTTCTTCAAAAGAATAAACTTTCATGCGTTCTAGCAGCAGCAGATACATTTAGAGCTGCTTCTATAGAACAACTCCAAATACATGCAGATAAATTAAAAACAACAATGATAAAACAAAGTTACGGAAGTGATCCTTCTGCCGTAGGTTTTGATGCAATAAAATATGCTGAACATCATCAGATAGATGTTGTTCTAATTGATACTGCTGGAAGGATGCACACAAAAGAAAATCTTCTCAAGGAAATGGAAAAAATATGCAGAGTAACAAAACCAAATATGAAAATTTTCACTGCAGAAGCTATAGCTGGAAATGATGCTACAGAACAAGCTCGTTCCTTTAACGATTTTGCAGGCATAGATGGTTCTATTCTCTCAAAAACAGACGTTGATGAAAAAGGCGGAACAATTATTTCAATAAGTTATATAACAAAAAAGCCAATTTTTTATCTTGGAACAGGACAAAAATACGACGATTTAGAACTTTTTAACAAAGGAAAATTTGTTGAAAAATTAGGATTATAAAATTAATTTTTTAAATAGATTTTATACGCTTCTTTTAGCCAATGTAAATCAAAGATATTTATTGTTTCTGTTCTAGGATGATGTAAACCTGTAACAGGAATTCCGACATTTAAACTTGGAAGACTACCTTCAAATACATCTGACATATGCGCAGAATAAGAACTAACATCTGCAGAGAAATAAGACCCACCAATTTGATATCTATAATTTTTATATTTTCCAGGTAGATTTTTTTGTAAAAGGGAAACAAATTTATCTAAATGTTTTGGAGAAGTTGTTGTTCCATTTGTGGATATAACTGCCCCCCATCCCATTTTTGTTGCTCCACGAAAATTTACATTAAGGGGGTCGTCCAATTCCTCGGGTCCAAGTCCAACATCAACATCTGCAAAAATTGCTGGCATGCCCCCCAATAAGTTCCTATTCAAATCTAATGGCAGGTCAAAATTACGGGCATTATCTCCATATACAACTTTTAGTGTTTCTTTTAAAACCGATTCAAAAAAACCCTTATATCTCGCAGAAATTCCAACACTTCCAATCTCTTCATTATCTAATCCAAAAATCAAAGAAGTATTATCATTATTTACCAAAGTTTCTAGACTTGCTTTCAAAGAAGCCCAAACACAGCTTCTATCATCATGCCCGAATGCTCCTAATTCGTTTCCAATTAGTCTCCCATTTGTTCCCTCTATAAAAAATGGAAGACAATACAACTTTGCTCTTGCAAAGTCATCTGAATTTCTAATTCCGAGAGAAGAATATAATTCTTTAAGCTCTCTAAAACCAGTATCTACCTTTAAGCCTTCGATAGTTTTTACCATCTGGGGATTATCTACATGAACTGATTTTTGTCTAATCCTTCCTCGAAGAGCAACCTTTTTCTCCTTACCATTAATAAATACTTTACCTAAAACATCTACTTCTGTCCCATACCAATCATCAGGTCTGACTCCTCCGAAGGTTTCAGTATATAGAGAAATAGAAGGGCAAGCTAAAGCTCTTTCTGAATCTCTTTCAACAAAATTAGGATTAACTGGTATTTTTAAGCATGGGACATCTGAATGAGAAATAATTATTCTCAGAGGTTTTCCTATTTTTCCGGGTTTTACTAATGCAAATGAATTTCCAACTGTTCCGCTAATTCCCATCTCTTCATCACTAACAAAAAATGGCTTATCACTAATCTTTCCATTTAATACCCCCATGCCTATCGCTATTTCTCTTGCTTTTTCAACAGAATCAGAAACTAAACGAGATTGAATAAAATTTCTGTATTGCGGGACAGTATTTTTAGCAATGTCTTTGGTAATCTTTAAAGAAACTTCGTCTGAAGCAGGCTGCATTCCTTTGAAATCATTCATTAAGATATCTATAGAGGATACCATATTATTATTTAGAATCACTGTTTTAAACCGTTTGTATCTTACAAAATATATAACGTAAGAGATAAGATTCCTATTAAAAAGCAATAAAAAGAAAACAGCCAAAAATTACCTTTCTTGATTATAGAATACAAAAAATTCAAAAATAGCAGGCTAAAGATAGCACATATCAAAAAAGGAATAATCCAAGAATAAACTAAAGAAAAATTAATAGGGTTCTTAATTAATTCTAACAAAAAAGCACCAAATATAACCGGAATAGAGAGTAAAAAAGAAAATTTTGCTGCTTCTTCCTTCTTAAGCCCTGAAAAAAGCCCTGAAGAAATAGTCATCCCACTTCTTGAAATGCCTGGAAAAAGCGCAAGAACCTGAAAGAGCCCTATAAAAACAGAATGTTTCCAATCGATTTCAGAAAAAAAATTTGAAAATTTAGTAAACAATAAAACTAATCCAGTAAAAATAAAAGCAAAAGAAAGAAAAAGAAGTGAAGAGAAAGAACTTTCGATTTTAGATTCAAAGAAATAACCAAAAATTGCAGCAGGAATAGTCGCGATAATTAAATATACCCACATTTTTCTATACTCTCTATCAAAACTAATCAACTTAATTATTTCTTTTCTTGTAAAAATAACAACAGCCAAAAGAGAAGCCAAATGAAGAACAACAAAAAAGAACATGTCCGGTTTATGCTTAAAGATAATTTCAGCTAATGCTAAATGACCTGAAGAAGAAACAGGAAAAAATTCTGTTGCTGCCTGTATAAACGCAAGGAAAATTTCGTAAAGCATATTATTTTCAATATAGAGAGTTATTTAAACATTATCAAGAAAACCTTGCGTTACCACACACTAAAGTGTGTAGTTTGTTTGTGGTTTTCTGGATGATCAAAAATGAAAATAGCCAAATAAAATAATTTTCATTTCTGACATCAATAAACATAAAAACCCAAAAAAGCTATATAAAACATGCTAGAAAAACTTGGAGAAGCATTGAGAAAAACAACAAATAAGATAGCGAATGCCATATTTCTTGACAAAAAAATAGTCGAAGAAGTGATAAAAGAACTTCAGAGAGCACTGATAAGCGCAGATGTAAATGTCTTCCTGGTAAAAGAAATAACTGAAAAATTGAAAGAAAAAGCTTATGATGAAAGATTAAAAGGAGTAGAGAAAAAGGAAGAACTAATAAAATATCTTAATGATACTCTTCTTGAAATAATTGGTGGAGAAAAAAAAGAGATAATCTTAAATGAGAAAAAACAAACAATAATACTCCTTCTCGGATTATACGGTGCAGGAAAAACAACAACTGCTTCAAAACTAGGTGCATATTATTCAAAAAGGGGGAAAAAGGTTGCTCTTCTTGGACTTGATGTTCACAGACCTGCTGCTTCAGACCAGTTAGAACAACTAGCAAAACAGAATAATCTTGCATGTTTTATAGATAAAACTGAAAAAAATGCATTAAAAATATGGAAAAAACATAAAACCGAACTAGACAAATATGATTTAATTATTGTAGATACCGCAGGAAGACACTCATTGGATAAAGAACTTGTTAGTGAAATAAAAGAATTAAATGAAAAAATAAAGCCAGATTATAAAATTTTAGTGATTCAAGCAGATATAGGCCAAGCAGCAAAAAAACAAGCAGAAGAATTTCAAAAAAATCTTAAAGTAAATGGAGTTATAATAACCAGAATGGATTCTACTGCAAAAGCAGGTGGTGCATTAACTGCTTGTTATGAAACAAAAGCACCTGTTTTTTTTATAGGAACTGGTGAAAAAGTAAATGAAATAGAAACATTTAATCCAAAATCTTTTGTGTCTAGAATTTTGGGAATGGGTGATTTAGAAGGATTATTAGAAAAAGTTCAGAATGCTGTTGATTCAGAATCACAAAAAAAACTGAAGAAAAATCTAGAAGATGGAAAATTTAATCTCAGAGATTTCCAAGAACAGCTAAAATCAATGGGTTCTATGGGCAGTTTTGATAAAATTCTTGATATGATCCCGGGAATAAACAAAGATAAAATTCCAGAAGGAATGTTAGACAACCAAGAAAATAAAATGAAAAAATGGAATCATATTATTAATTCTATGACTCCTGAAGAAGTTGAAAATCCAGAAATTATTGAAAAACAAACAACCAGATTAGGAAGAATAGCTAAGGGAAGTGGCACAACAACTTCTGAAATTCGTCAATTATTAAAACAGTATAATCTTCTGAAAGAATTCGCAAAGGGTGGGATGTCTGAGTCTGATTTAGGTGCGGGTGGGTTTTCACAAAAGCAGATGATGAAGCTTGCAAAAAAGTTTGGAAAAAAGATGAGGATGTAGAATGAAACTAAAGATATTGAGCTTAAATTGTTGGCTGCTTCCACCACCTTTCTCTTCAAAAAATAGAAAAAGAATACACCAAATAATAGAACTTATTAAAGAAATTAATCCAGATATAATCGCATTGCAGGAAGTTTGGTTAAATCACTATGTAAACTTAATAAAAGGCAATTTAAAAGAGTACTATTTTTTTGAGTCTAATTCCAAGATTTTTAATAGAAGCGGATTATTAACTGGTTTGAAGATAAAACCCAAATCTTTCCATCCAGTATTCTTTCCGCCATTGAAAAATTACAATTTTATAGAAGGTTTCTGTTCAAAGGGCTATCAGATTATTAAAATTTCCAAAGATACATATTTTATAAATACTCATTTATATTCTCCTTTAAACAGAGAAGAATTAAAATTTAATATAAGCCAATGGAAATTATTAAAGGGGAGAATGGGGAGAAAGAATGTTATATTGTCCGGAGATTTAAACCTAGATGAAAAAGATTTTTCAAAAGAGGAATATCCATTTAATTACCAAAATGAAGATGGATTAAAAAAGCCAGAAAATAACAAATATACAAAGATGAAACTCAATAGATTATATGAATATTATGATGAAGAAGATTATATCTTGAAGAATTTTAAAAAAGGTAGTTTGGGAGTAAGAAAATTATATTCCCATGTTCTCTCTGATCACTATCCCTTATTGGGAAAACTGGAGATTTAACATGAGGATACTAATAAAAATCGGAAGCGCCTTAACAAATAAAGATAGCAAATTCAATTATGAACTGATAAAAGAAAAAGTGAAAGAAATATCTTCTCTTCATAAGGAAAATAATGAAATAATCCTAGTAAGTTCTGGAGCAGTTGCATGTGGCATGGAAGCAGAAAAGTTAAATCAAAGACCAAAAGATACACTAAAACTTCAGCTTCTTTCTGGAGAAGGCCAGGTAATTCTCATGAAGAATTACAGAGACTTATTCGAAAAGGAAAACATAAGAATTTCTCAAGTACTTCTAACTCATCATAATTTTGAGACAGAAAAAGAGAAAGATACCATAATCAATATATTGAACGCTTATCTCAAACAAGGAATAATTCCTATAATTAATGAAAATGACCTTATTAACAAAGAAGAACTCGAAGACAACAAACTATTTCCTGATAATGATATTCTCGCAGCATTAGTAGCAAAAGAGATTAATGCCAATTTAGCAATAATTCTTACCGATGTTAATGGATTATGTAAATCAAATCCAAAAACTAACAAGGATTCTGAATTGATCGAAGAAGTTATAAACATTGATGAAAATATAAAAAATATGGCTCAAAAAGATACAAACTCGCTTGGTTTAGGTGGAATGTATTCAAAAGTTATTGCAGCAGAAATGTTAGCAAAAAGTGGAATTAACACTATTATTGCTAACGGAAATTTGAATATAAACGATATTCTTAAGAATAAGGTTAAAAGAACTATTTTTAAAGCGGAAAAGTTATGATGAAAACAAATGTTATTCAGCAGGGCGCAGAAGCCAAAATCATACAAAAGGGAAATTTTATCATAAAAAACAGAATATCAAAAGGTTATCGCCACCCAGAACTAGACAAGAAAATAATAAAGACGAGAACAAAAAAAGAAAAAAATCTTCTTGAAAAAGCTTCAAAAATAATAAACGCCCCAATTCCAGAAGAAACCTATGAAACAAATATCATAAAAATGCCTTTCATAAAGGGCAAGAAACTTTCTGAAAGCCTTGAAAAACTAGACTATAAAAAAATATCAAGGGAAATAGGTAAAAGTATTGCAAAATTACATGATAATGATATTATTCATGGAGATTTAACAACCAGCAATATGATTTGGGTAGAATCTAAATCTAGGGAAATTGTTAGCAAGAAACCGCCAGGTGTCTTACACTTCATCGACTTCGGTCTCGGTTTCATAAGTAAAAGGATTGAAGATAAAGCGGTTGACTTGCACCTTATCAAACAAGCTCTTGAAGCAAAGCATTTTTCCATATGGGAAAAATGCTGGGAGATTATGGAAAAGGAGTATAATCCTAAAGAAAAGAAGAAGATATTAGAACAGCTTAAGAAAGTTGAAGCGAGAGGTAGATATAAACATTAAAATCACTTTTCAAGATAGTGTTTTAAATTTCTTGCAGACCTAAATCTTATAAACTTTGTTGGTTCTTTTCTAGAATCAGGAATAACCACTTGTCTTTTCTCTGGAACCAACCAAATCCTATAACCCATACGCTCATCATCTCCACTATCCGAAGATAAACAATATGCCGAATTGCTTAAAAAACCAACTCTACCATAATCGGGATGATTTTTTTCTGTAATTAATACTGCTTGGGGAAATAATCTGTTTAACATTAAAAAATTTAAGCAATAATATTTATAAAGATTTAGCTAATAGGGGATATAAAATATTCTCTTGATTAATTAATCTTGAAGATGTTTATCCCTTTAACAAACGCTCTTTTTCCTAAAGAAAAATAGCGGGTATATAGATAGACCGTCAGTTATCGGACGTTTTCCCCAAGAAACATGTCCCTAGAAGCAAATATTATAAGTTATTTATTTTAGTAATTTTCTTACAGCCTTAGAATCCCACTTAAAACTTTTAGAATCTTTTTTTACTCTTTGTTGTATGTCCCAGAAAGTAGATCTCGAAACTCCCTTGTTTCTTGCTTCGGGTATAGTCATATTGAGGATCTTATCGCATTTTTGTTGAAACGTTAAGTACCTTTCAGGATATTTTACTTTCAATAGATGCTGATCTAAATCTATTATTTCTTTACCTATCTTTTCTACACCAGTGGCTTTTATGTGCCTTCGTTCTAAGAATCCATCTTCACCATTAAATTTAGATTCTGGATGATTCATATACTGATCTAATACATCCCATAATGTGCCCCAGTATTCTTCTCCTTGCAATATTTTTCCTGTTTCATAATCTATAAATGGAAGATGTACTGCTTGTTGAGCTTTCTTGGAAAAGGGAGCTATTGGCTTTACCCCATTAGCTTTCACACCAATGAGAAAAAAATTAGCTGGTTTAATTTGTTCTTTGAAGTCTTTTTCATTATTGAGTTCTTTAAATCTATGCCATAATGAAATAGTGGATACTGTAAGACTAGATACTGCATAATATTTACTATACTTCTCTTGTAAATTCTGTTTAGTTATAAACCCATAATGACATTTGAGTATATCTAACCAAATATCTTTATGCCAGTCTTCTTTTTCTTTATCAAACGGATCTTTAAGATGACCTAATCCATGCAATTTATATCCTTTTTCTTTATCTGTTTCATAGATATTTATATTCTTACCATCAAAATCATAAAGAACATATCTCTTAGAACTAATACCATAAAACCATAAATTTTCTTTTTCGATTTTGAAGAAGGGATCATCAAAAGAATAAGGGCTTAGTGGTTGAAAATATTCTTGTAAATCTTTTGCTACATGAGGAGGTACAAAAAAACTATCGGTGTCGCAATAGTAATGTCTTTCTCCTAATTCTTTGACTTTTTGTTCAGCCATAGTAAGGAAAAGTCTAGCACCTGCGATTTCCATAACTGCAATTAGGGGATTGAAAAATTCCCCCTCCTCTTCGAACTGATCAACTTCAAGATCAGAGTCATCATCAAAATTAATAAGGGAAACATCTTCTTTTACTCTCCTCATTTCCATGAATATACCATAAGTTGTTGCACTTGCAAGAATTTTAAGTGCTTTTTGTGTTCCATCCAAATAATTTTTATTTTGAGTATCCGTAGTATTTTTTAACTGATTTTTTATTTCTTGCCTTTTCTCAATTGCTTTTTTAAAAAAGTTTTCAGTTCTCGGATCTATATCAAAACCCAATATTCGTGTTGGTTTAAGTTTTGATTGTATGCCTTTTGGAATAAATCTAATTGCTTTTGTTATTTTAGGTATTTTACCGGTAATCAATACAGAAGCAATCACATCGGGCAGGGCATAATACAATTCTCCCCCGTAAGTAAGATAGTTAATTCCGATATTAGGAATGTCTGAATCTTTCTTATAACACATTCTTGCTGGCAAACAATCTTCTTCAGGTACTAATTTGACAAGAATACACATATGCTTCCAAATTTCTTTGTCTTGTAATTTATTAAGATCTATCTTTTTAAGAAATTCTATAGTTTCATTTGTAGCATCTTCCATTACAACCTTATCAGCAATAATATAATTCCACAAATCCATAAGAATAGTAAGAGAGGGGTACATGCTTAGAAAATCTAAGGTGGTGACTTTTACTGACTTTCTTCTATAGGTGAGTTCGCATCTTCCACCATAATAAGCATTAGTTAGATATTCTTTCAGTTCAAGTGGAAAATCAGGTTGCTGTAGATTTAATGGTTTAATTCCCATTTGATGTAATGCATATTTTCCTAAACCTGCTGAAGAATAAACCGAACAGGGATGTATATTTATTTCATATCTTTTCAATTCTTTCATAAGTTCTACGTAGAGAGCATATGTTGCTTTTACATCATTGATACAATATTCTATATACTTTTTATCAATCGTTCCATGATGTTCAGCGTCTATTTTAATAACTTTCGTATTGAATGCTTCACCTGCTGTTTTTAATTTTATTTTCTTTTTATCTAAAAATATGCATGCCAATGTAGCTAGGTCTAGAAAATAACCTTGAGAATATTTCTTATTTCTTTTCTTAAAGAAGTCATATGCTCCTCCAAAATTAATAAACGAAAGGTTATTTCCAACATCCCTCATAATTAAACGAGGAAGATTTTTATATTTGCTTAATTCTACTGAAAAAGCTCCTTTATTTCTTTCTTCACCTTCTCCTACTCCAATAAGTAATCGCATAAGATCAAAGAATAAATTAAAACCAATACATAGTGCATTATTGTCGTATACTTCTCGATAGAATATTTTATGAACAAAATCCTCACGCGTATAAAGGGCGATATTATTTTCTTTAATATATTCTCCAATTGCGTTTACTTCTTTTTGAGTTAAGTTCTCTCTTTCATAAAATAATCCTTGATGTAAAAGCTCATCCCGATCATATAATTGAAAGAAACCTATTTTCAGATTTTGAAAGGCTTCAATAGTAGTCTCTGTATCAAAGACCAATACTCTCTCAGATTTTTTAAAAGTTTTATATTTTTTTGGCTCTATTTTATTACCATCCTTCCTTTTTGTATAACGTCGCACTAATATTTCACTCATGTTTTATTTCCTCCATAATAGTATTAACTAATTCTAGAAGGAAAGTCTTATTGAAGCCACGAGATACTAGGATTTTATCGATATTATCTATTGAAGGATTGTCTTTCACAAGATATAGGACATGCCTTATTTCATAGGCTATAAGTTCATATGTTGCCTCAATATTCGCAAGAAGAATTATTCCATCTTGGGACTTATATTTTCGTGCAAAATAGTTAAGCCTTCTTGTAATAAAATCATGTCGGGATTTATTTATTTTAAAAATTACAGGACTATTTTTTTTACCTTCGTAATGATGATCTTCCAATTCTGTTCCTAAATCAAATAGTGGAAGATCTTTAATGGCTCTCTTTCGCTTTTCTTCTTCCTGAAAGAAATCAAATTCTTCTCTATTCATTGTCATACACCTCGAAAAATTCTGGATTTTCTATTCTTTGTCTTATAAGAAATATCTGTGATGGATCGGTTTCTAAAGTATGCTTAATTCCATCAGCATCTACAATAATAATTTTTTCAAATGGTTTTAGAGCGTTAAAATCTCTTTGATAAAGAACTCTTCCTACCGCACTATGATATTCACCGATTATTTTAGCATCTTCATAATTTGTAGTAATTATGCTTTTAATTAACCCTTTTTCATAAATACGCATCTTTCTAAAAATTTTGTCTGATTTCAATGCAAAGTATCTCTTGCCTCTTTTATAGAAAGCTTCTTTTATGTAAGATAAGACTTTTTTGAAAGGTATTCCAACTTCTTGAGAAGCTAGATGGGGGGAGATATTTTCTTGTCTAACTTTTCTCAATACTTCTAATGAATCAAGATATTCAAACTTTTGCTTAGGACTAAAGAAATCAAACGGAGATTTAGAGAACTTCTTAATAATATTTTTTCCAGAGTATAACTGTTTTAAAATGGCTTTAGGATTCATTTTATGAAGCTTAGTTATTTTATTTATATAAGGAACAGATCTATCTTTTGCTTTTAGCCATGCTATGAATGTTTTATATTTTTTAGAAAAATTAACCATGTGTGGACTCCTGATTGTCTTCAACTAAGAAATTAGCTAGATGCTCATACAAGGCGGCTTTTACTATTTCGGCTTGTGAACAATTTCTATGTTCAGCTGCTTTTTCTACTACTCTCTTTAACGCTTTTGGAAGCGTTAATATTAAACGTGGATTGTTTCTCTTTTCCATAAGCATACTAAAACCCAAAACTTTATAAATAGGGATATCTTGTTTGATATCTAGATGAATAATAAAGATATTCATTTAGGGGTTTAAAGATACACATATGGCAAAGTTAATAGATAAGAACTTAGAAAGAGAAATATTAAGAGAGATAGAAAAGAATAATTTTATCACTCGAGAAAAATTAATTGATATCCTCTATAAAAGACACAAAGAATTAAATAAAATCAAAGTTGCTGAGATTACTCTTATAAGATATATCCGTAGTTTACGAGATCTGAAGCAGATAGTACTCATAGACCGAAAAGAATATGGTAAATTTTCAATTAGAAGATCGGATAAGAGAAATGTGTATCTTACAGTACCTAGTTTTCTTCATTCTTTTAAACATATAGGTGAAGTGCTAAAAACTTTACAAAGCTCTAATCGTTCAGATCAAGAGCGAGCATTATTAGAAATAGAAACTTTGGATATGATAAAACTAGCCCCCGTTCATTTACTACTTGTTATTAGTCTATTACCAAAGAAACAGAGTAATATTGCTATGACCGCAGTTCGTGTTCTTTTTAAGTATGTAGAAAATAAAATTTATCCAGACGATAAAAATCTATTAGAAGAAAATTTAGCTAAGTGTTTAGAGGTACATAAAGAAAGCCTAGAAAAAACTGGAGAGCATAACCAAATTATTGCTCTTTTAGGAATTTTAAGTAGCATTAATGTTATAAAATTTCTCAAAGAAGATATAGAAAAAGATTTCGACCAAGAAAAACTGAGACATTTAGGATATATGAATTGGCATGTAGCAAATATTATTGTTCAACATAGTACCGACTTATTCAATTTTGAAGAAAATCTTAATAGCCCACAAAGAGTAAATTTAGTTACTGTGCGAAGAGTAGCCGAAAAAAATCTTTATAGATATCGAAATAATATTATAGAATATCAAGAGTTATTGGAGACAGAAAAATGAAATTTCTATTATTAAATGGTCATGGAATTAATATGCGAGTAGATGGAGCTAAATTACATGTACAAGATGGCAATTATTCTATGGAGGAAGAACCTGCAGAGTATATCTTTTCTCCAAAAAAGATTGATGTAGATCATATTGTTATCTATGGGCAAGATGGAAACATGAGTATTGATTCTATTCGATGGTTAATTAAACATAACATTCAAATTAGTATTCTAAATTGGGATGGAAAACTATTAACGACAATGCTTCCGCCTGAAAGTGTACAAGTAAAAACAAAATTTCATCAGTATTATTCGTATAATGATATTACTTTACGAGTTAAAATTGCTAGAAAACTATTAGAAGCAAAATTTGCACGAACACAACAAGTTCTAAATTGGCTTAAAGAACGTTATCCGACTGTAAAAAATGATTTCGCATCAGAATTGGTATTGTTTCAAAAAGCAACTAGTCTTAGCAGTATGATGATGGTTGAAGGAAGAATCGCAAGCAGTTTTTGGAGAGAGTTTGCAAAAATTGTTCCAAAAGATTATGAGTTTGACAATAGACGTTATCAGAAAAAGCCATGGGGTGCAGGCGATATGACTAATTGCATGTTAAACTACGGCTATGCCCTCTTAGAAGCGGAATGTCTACGATCCATCAACTCTTCAGGATTAGATGTACACATTGGATTTTTACATGAAATGCATATAGGAAAGAATAGTTTAGCCTATGATTTACAAGAGCCCTTTAGATTCTTGATAGATTTAGCTATCATAAACCTAATTGAAAATAAAGTTATGGATAAAAAAGATTTCATAAGAACAGAGAATTATAATTTGAGGTTGAAAGCATCAGGAGCAAAGAAATTAACCGTTGAGATTAATAAGTTATTCAATAAAAAAGTAGAGTATAATGGTTATCAATGCTCATGGAGTTATATTATCTTACTTAAGACTAGAGAATTGGCACAATTTATATTAGGAAAAAGTAAAAAGATTGATTTTAATGTATCATCGATGGCGTTAGATAGAGCAGATACAGAAGACTTACGACAACAAATACTTAACATGCCCTATGTAAAATGGAAAAAGTTAGGATTCTCAAAGGGAACTCTGCATTACATGAAACAAAATGCACAATCAGATGAGCCATTTACCTTGAATAAACATGTTAAAGAAAGATTGGAAGAGTTAAAAGTAGAGATAAAAAATAGGGATTAAAAGATTAACATATAGGGATTATGTGGGCATATGACCCCTAGATTAAGGAGATTGGGTCAATAATCACTGAAGATTTACTCAGAATATGCCTCAAATAGTGTTGATTTAGACTAGGGATTAAAAGATTAATAGTTAATCCCATCCAGTATCAATTACTCCACCATTATCGTGCACCCAGTCACTAAGTTCTTGCAATGAATTAATTGTGTCTATTGGACTACCTGATGCAACAGCCCCACTCGTTTCTCCAATTATTTCAGCTAATTGAATGAGCGAATTTGTTTGATAAGCTCCATGAATATAGTAATGTCTTTGAGAACTAGCTGAAGAATATTGTTGTGAAATTTGCTTAAGATAATTTGAGTTTGAAATTAATTGTTTTTGGATACTTGTAAGGGAATTATGAGTAACTTGCCCAGGATTATCTTGAATTATTTGAATGAACTCTTTTGCTTTGATTAAATATTCATTAATGCAATCTCTAACATCTCCATCAAATTGATATAATGTTGACTGATCTCGAACTTGATTTATTTTTGAATATTTATCTTTAACTAAAGAGGTACATTGATTATATGCTTTTGATGTTTCTTCACCTTTCACTTGAATATTATTAAAAATTTCTTGATTAAATTTATTAGTGGTTATAACTAAACTAGATTTATAGCCTTCAGTATTATTATTTTCATTACTTGAAGGATTAAGAGACGTTATTTGATTATTAGATTCTTTTTTAATATCTTGACTTATTTTTGCGTTTTCTATATTGGTCTGTTCTTGATTAGTATTCGATTCATTATGATTATCAAAAAGATTGGTGTATAAACTTCCTACAACACAGAAAGGTCTAGAAATGATACTTCTCTCTTGACAATTATCAAAGAATCCAAATGAAGGAAGAATCATGCCTATAATAAAACAAATTATAAACAATCCAAAAAGTTTGCCAAAAGTTTCTGTGGTATTATTTTGTGGTTCGAGATGAGCAATAATTATTTTTCCACATTTATGACACTTTATATGAATGTCTTTGCCAGTTTGATTCTTGCTAACGTCGTTAAGATAACTTTTTGTTTGACAGTGTTTGCATATAAATTCATAATTGTGTTCCATTTTTACTCATTTTTTATTATCTTTTTCCAATTACCTTTTTGAAAGCCACTGTGAAAGTAAGTATAATAAAACTGAAATTATAAGTCCGATAAGTATTGGAATTCCTCTCGTGTACATGAGAGAGGAACTCATTTTTTCAATTTCCAAATTTTATAAACGATAAAAAAATAAAGAATTCCTAAAACAATCCAATAAATAATTCCGAAAGCAAAAGAATTAGGAAGTATTCCATGACTTACAAAAAATTTAATAATCGGATAAGTTATTGGCTTATAAATTACAGTCAATAATACAATTAAAATTAATCTAAAATACCATTTCATTGTTTTTTCTTCTGGGAGATTATTTTTCATTTTTCAATTAGTATATTGCTATCATTACACCATAATCAGTGTACTATCTTAATATATAAATATTACCCTAAAAATGGGGTATGGTAACAGCAGTACAAGTTAAGGAAGTAGGGATTTATGATAAGATTAGAGTCATGTCAAACAGTCCAAGATTTAAGATTCTTGAATTAACTCAAGAGAAGCAATTATCTGTAACTGAATTGAGTTCTATGCTTAAATTAGCTTATACAAGATGCTCGGATTATATCAAAATTTTAGAAAACTATGGGCTAATTACAAAAACCAAAGAGGGGAAAAATGTTAGAATATCCAGTAAAGTAAAAATTAGCAAGAATGGAATTGAATTTTAGATTTTGATAAGGTTGTAAGGTAGGTTACAAAGACTTTTAAAAAGGAATATCTTGGAGTTCATATGGTACTTAATGAAGCAGATACAAGGATAAAACTAATTGATCCAGTTTTAGAAAGGGTTGGGTGGAAAGTTAAAGGAAGTTATGTTAAAGAAGAAGTTAATCCTGTTAAATCAAAATTTCAGTTAAGAGAATATATTGGTCGTGAAGCTGGAATTGAACGTGGAGTAGACCGTTTTATTGATTACTTACTTTTAGATGAAGATAGAAGTCCAATTGCAATAATAGAATCAAAGAAAACTTCCGTTAGTGTTGAGAAAGGAGACATACAAGCAAGAACCTACCGAGATGATATTGAAAAGCAAATAAAAATAAAAATTCCTATTTTCTTGACTAATGGTGACAAGTGGTATTATGTAGATGATTTGGATAGAAGAAGACAAGTAAAACTTCCATTTTCTCAGAAAGATTTGCATAGAATTGTAAGCTTAATGCAAAAAAGAAAAAACCCAGCTACAATAAAAATAAATTCAAAAATAGTGGATAGAAGAAGAGGAGTTGAAGCTGTAAAAGGTATATTAGAACACTTTTCTAAAGGTTATAGAGAAGCATTAATTAATATGGCAACTGGAACTGGTAAAACAAGAGTTGCAATGGCAATTATTGAAGCACTCAGAAAAGCAGAGTATGTTCAAAAAGTATTATTTGTAACAGATAGAATTTCTTTAGGAAATCAAGCTAAGGAAAAAGGTTTCAAGGAATTTTTTCCAGATGATCCCGTTTGTGAATTAAACGAAGAAGGCTATTCAGGTACTGCGAGACTTTATGTGTCAACTATTCAAACCTTAATGTCTCCTCAAAAACCAAGAGGAAAATTCTATGAAAAATTTGGAACAGGAGCATTTGATTTAATTATCTTTGATGAAGCTCATAGATCTTATTATGACAAAAATAATGATATATTCAAATATTTTGATGCTCTTAAGATTGGATTGACTGCAACACCGTCATCCGTAGAAACAAGGGATACATTTGAGCTCTTTAACTGTGAGGGGAGAGAACCAACAATTAAGTATGATTACGATTCTGCTGTAAACGATAAGGTTTTAGTTCCCTATGTTTCAGATATAATCGAAACTAAAATTTTATCATTAGGGATTGAAGGAAAAAAATTAAGTAAAGAATTACAACAAAAATTAAAAGAACAAGAAGAAGAACCGGAACTATTTCAAACACCCGGTTCTAAATTTGAAAGATTTTTTACAGATGAAAAAACAAACGAATTAATAATTAGAGAATTTGTTGAAAGATGCTATAAATCTGATGATGATCGCCCTTGTAAAAGTATATTTTTTTGTGCAAGTGTAAAACATGCAGAAGCATTAGAATTACTTTTTCAAAAACTCTATCCAACTTTAGCTAGGGATGTAAAAGTTATTACTTCAGATAAATCTCGTTACATGGATGAAGTAAAAAGATTCGAGAAGAGAGATAGCCCAAGAATTGCTTTGTCAGTCGGAGTTTTAGACACAGGCATAGATATTCCAGAGATAATGAATTTAGTTTTTGTTAAGCCAGTCATTTCTCCTATTAGGTTTTGGCAAATGCTCGGAAGAGGAACAAGAAGTATTTCTGCTTGCAAATATAAAGAATGGCTTCCAACTAATAAAGAAGGACAACATACAAAAGAGGACTTCTTAATACTTGATTTCAAATTTGGAGAATGGTCAAATGTATTAATGCATAAACTAAATGCTTCAAAACAAAAATCTTCTGGAACAGATGCTAAGACGAGGATTTTTTTAGAACAGGTAGATACTTTAGAAAAGAATTTAGATGAAAAAGAAAAAAAGATTGTTGAAAAACAAATTAGAGATACAATTAAAGAAATTGATATAGAATCTCCTCTAGTTCTTGAAAAAAGAGAAATTATAAAAAAAATAGTTTCTTCTAAGTTTGATTTAAAAGAGCATGTTAAAGAATTAAGAGAAGAAATTGCTCCCTTGTTAATTTATACTCCCTCGGAGAATGCAAAGGTTTACGGATTTATTTCTAAATGTGTTAAACTATTTGATCATATTAAAGAAAACAACAAAGAAAAAATTGGAAAGGTAGAAGAATTTGTAGTTGAAAGAATAGACTCGATTTGGGATAAAAATCTTGATGCAATAAAACAAAAGCAAGAGGATTTAATAAAGATTCAACAAGAACCTTTTTGGGAAGAGATTACTTTTGAAGATGTTGATTTTTTGATTAGAGATATTGCCCCCCTAATGATTTTCTATGAGCCCGATAGAAAAAATATGATCCGAGTTAATGCTCCCGATATTGTTTTGAAGGTAGAAAAAGAGATGATGCTGGTAAAAGAAAGTCCAGACTATCAATATTTTATAAATAGTAGTAGATTATTAAAAAAAATTAAAGAGGGGGAAGGAGTTACTTCCTTAGAACTTTTAGATATTGAAAAACAACTGAGAGAATTAAATCCTTGTTTCACAATAGAAAATATACAGCAAACTAAAGATTTTGTTTTGTTTTTAAGAGAATTAGTAGAAATTAAAGGATTGCCGGATCCTCAAGAGATGATTAAATGGGAGTTTGATAAATTTGTTAATGACCGAAATGAGCATTATAACTCGGTGCAATTAAAATTTCTAAGGTTGTTAGAGCAGGTCTTTGTTAGAGCTAAACATGTTGAATTAAAGAATTTTGCAGAACATCCCTTAGCAGAAGGCAGACCTTTAGATGTTTTTACGAAGGAACAGCTTGAAGTCCTGGTTGTTAAGTGTAATAAGTTAAAGTGGAAATAGATACACAATAGTAAAAAACATGTATACACCTTTTTTACCTAAATCTTTAAAAAGCTAGAATTCTTATAGATTTGATGACTAAGAAAAATCCATTAAGGGGCGAAGAGAGAAAGATTGTTTCTACAAGAGTGTATAGAAGTGAATTTGCTAATTTTATAAAAATCTGCAAGCTAGAAGGCAATAAGTCAGTCAATAACAAGATGAGGGAAATGATCAGGGAAGAAATAGAAAGAAATTTTGGAGATATTTTTACTGAGTCACAAAAAAAGGTTCCTAACTCAAAACCTGATAAAGAACAAGCTGACTTCAAATATCAATTTTCAGGAGAGTTTGATCCCACTTTTAGTCCTATTGATATGAAAGAATATGAAAAGAAGAAGTATTTAGAAGGAATTCTGCCAAAAATAGAAAAGCTAAAAGAAGAAGTTAAGAAAAATAAGAAGCAAACTAAAAAAGAAAAGATAGAAAATTTTGAATTTATGATGAAGATCAAATCTAATCATAGAAACTGGACATTCGAATATGAAAATGGAGAAGTTTATCCTAAAGATGTTGAAGAACCAGACATTAGGATAATTCAATATGCGGAACCGCATGTTTTTATTACAAATCTATATGATGAAGATAAAGATTGGTATCACATGCCTAATCTAATCAGAGGTTTTGCAGAAGAAGCATATTTATCTTATCAACTAGGTTTGTTTCTTTCATCTATTGCATCCACAATTAACTGTTGCGAGTATATCCTAAAATATGAATATCTAAGACATCTAAATAAAACCGACAAAACAAAAGCAGGAGAAAAAAGCAAAGATAAATATTTTACATTAGGCACATTTATCCAGAAGGGTAATAAACACTTAGAAGAATTAAAAATTAATAACTTTCAGAGCTCTATCGAATATCTTAATGATGTAAGAATATCCCTTTATCATTTCAGTCCAGACAAAGAAGAAAAAGCAACAGCTAAAGGTAAATTAGAAGTAGAAAAACACGCTCATATTTCAGATGATATGGTTCTCCCAATAGTCTCATTTAGAATATACTCAATAATGATGGAACTAATAAATAATTTTTATGGCAAAGAAAATGCAGTTAAATATGCAGATGAGTGCGTTACTGACTGGATGAAAAAAAGAGAACTAAAGAAAGAAGATTTAGTTAAGGGGTCTAAAAGATGACTCTTGCTCTTACTTTTCGAATTAAAGATGCTTGGGTTGTTGTTTCGGATAGGAAGATGATCTCTAAAGATGATAATATTAAAGATGCTGATTCGTTATGTATAAAGTACTTTGTAGATAATCAACAAAAGATTAAACAAATAAACCATGAACTTATTTTTGTAGGTGCAGGTAATAAAGAAGTTCTTGATAAAGTAGTAGAGAGAATAAATCTTTCAAAGAATTTTGAAGAGTTTTTAGATTATTTAAAAATTAAAATGAGTGAAGTAAATGTAGATTTTGGGAAAATTATAGACGAAGAAGAATTTTTAATTATAGAACAAAGAAAACAAAGAGCATTCAAGTTTAAAATTAAAAAAATAAATAGAGATCAAGAAGGATGCTACTCTTTAAATTTTTCTGATATGGAAAATAATTTTATTGGGTGTTACGAAAATTGTATAAATTTAGGTATAATAAAATTAGATATTGAAGAATTAAAAAATAAAACTTTTGCGGAACTAGATGAAGATTTCTATAGGGGATGCAATAAGATTTTATCTTTTCTTGCAATAGACAACCTTTCTTCAGTAGGACATCCGGCAATACATGGTGCAGATATTTGGATTATCTCCAAGGATAAATTAAAGAAAATTTATACTATGCCTAATAATGTTCTTTTATGGAGGGAAGAAAAATGATTAAAGAATTTGAAGATATCCGATATAAATTTGATGAACAAAAAGAAAGATATAATTCACTTTATCAGAGGATTTCATTAGAAAATAAAAAAAGTATATTAACTGAAAATCTAGACAAAGATATCTGGGCTTATTTTCAATTGTCTATTGAGATTTTCTATGATATTTGTTCAGATACGGAGGAGTATATCTCCTTGCTTGAAAAATTTTATAATAAAATAAAAAATGATATGGCATCTGCACCTTTCTTTGAGATGTTGGTTAGAATCGGGAAGGAGAAGCCTTCTATAGGTCTTGCAATTTATAAAGAGATAAATCAAAATTCTAATAATGATGAGCTTAAAACAATAAGTGGTTTAATCTTAGGAGGATATTCCATTAAGGATGATTCTTTACTATCCGATTTACTAAAAAGTAGAACGTTAGAATACCCTCTTACAAATCTGGCTCTCAAGGCAATTCTCATAAAATATGAAAATGAAAAGGCAATTCCTGAAGAGGTAAAATCATTTATTGGATATGTCTCCAATTCTGAAGAGGAAAAACATTTGAGAGAACTTATGAATCTTTGTATTTTTTTATATAAATTAGATAATAACTATTTCTACGATGTAATTAAAAAGATAATGGAAAAGAAAAATAGTAGAGTAAATGAGATGATTTTTATTAGATGCAAAAGACTAAACTTCTCAAGTAAACAAGTTATAGAATTAGCAGAACTTACAAAAGATTGCGATGAATACGCTTTAAATGAACTGATGCATTCTTTTATCGATTATCCAGAGAAAGTTGAAGAGATATCCGAATTATTTATTTATTGGATAAACAAGAACTTGGAGTTTAAAATTACAAATTTCGATTGGACATTAAAAGAATTGGCTAAAAAAAATGATAAGTTTATAGAATACTTTATAGATAATTACAGCAAAATCAAAACTGAAAAGTTATCTTATTTTCATTTATTCCCGAGAATATTTGAGAGATTAGCTTCTGAGAAAATCTCTTTCTCTATAAAAACGTTAATTAGCAAGAAAGTATGGGAAAAGGACTCAAGATTATTCTTTGAGTTGGTATCCAAAATTATAGGTGATATCTATAAGTCGAGTGATAAAAACAAGGCATTTGATTTGTTCTTACCTCTTGCCAATGTAATTGAAAGTATCTCGGAAGGTTCAGATTTTGTAAATTACGACAAAGATAATTTTAATAAGATTATTCAAACAAAAAACTTCGATGAATTAATCAATTATGTAAACTATTTGTTGGATGCTTTAAGGTTTCGTAAGAATAAATATAACTTTGGAGAAATAGATAAGTCATTAGAAGAATTTAAAGAACTAAACAATATTGTAAAAGCTCCGCTAAATAAAATAAAAAAAGAAAAGAGATACTCCCCATTATTCTGGCTAGGTGAACAAGAAAGAGATAAGGAGTTAAAGAAAGCATACCTAGAAGAATTAAACCAATATCTGAATTTAACTCCCGATATCGTGAATGAAGAATGTTCTCAGAACAATAGGTCTTTGATTAATAATCTAAGTGATGAAAGTGGCTTTTTTGATGTCTTTAGTGAGGTGCTGTTCATAAATAAATTTATCTCTCAAAAGAATAAATATAAACTAATTATCGAACCAAAAATACCTAATAAAAAGGGTTATTCGGATTTATTAGTTCAGATCGGAGAGAGAAAATTGTTCTTTGAAGTAAAAAATTCAAAAACAGACAGAAATTTAACTCTAGATAACGGGGCAGTCTTAATAAAAAATAGGGTAGATAAGATCTTTAAAGAAAAATCCAAGCAGTTTTTTGATGAAAAAACATTTAATGAAATGGTAGGGGGGAAAAGGACAGATCTTTACTTTATAGTTATTGATGCAGATAATTCAACTATTGATGAATATATGATTGCCAATAGCTTTTTTGGGAGTTTAGCTTATCAATTTTATAGAAATAATAAAACGGGGGAGACTACAGAACCCCAGTTAGTGAGGAATGATGATGCAATAGCTAGGGATAAGAAAATTGTTAGTGGATTAATATATTTTAAAAAACAGTTAATCAATAAAGATGGAAAAATAAAATTTATTTTGATAGGAGATATTATTGTAAATCCGTATGCAGTAAATCAACCAACAAAAGAAGAGATAAAAGAATTAAAAAATATTATTTTCGAAAAGTAAACCACATGAAACAACAAACAAATAAAATTGAATGGCGAGAGGAAAAACTGGGAGTAATTTGTGATGTTAGAGATGGAACACATGCGTCACCAAAGTATGTTCAAGAAGGCTATCCCCTAATAACTTCAAAGAACTTAACTAATGGTTTTATCGATTTTTCTGAGATTAATCTTATATCAAAATCAGACTTCGATGAGGTAAATAAACGTTCAAAGGTTGATTCTGGAGATATAATCATGCCTATGATTGGAACAATAGGGAACCCTGTAATTGTCCAAAAAAACATTAGAGAATTTGCAATAAAAAATGTAGCACTTATTAAATTAAAAAACTCAAATATTTCTAACATTTATATAAAATTTATATTGGATAGCCCTTATTTTGATAAGGTTACAGCAAAATATAATCGTGGAGGAACGCAAAAGTTTATTGCTTTGGGAGATATAAGAAATATTCCTATTCCACTTCCATTTTCAAATGGAAAACCAGACATAAAAGAACAAGAAAGAATAGTTTCAATTTTAGGAAAAGCGGAAACATTAAAACAAAAAAGAACAAATGTCAAAGACCTACTTGATGAATATTTGGAAAGCGTTTTTAATGAGATGTTTTATAATAAAGGATTTGAAAATAAATCTATAGGGGAATTATGCGAGGTTATTTCAGGGTCAACACCGAGTACAATAAAGGAAGAATACTGGAATGGAAACATCGATTGGATAACTCCCGCTGAGCTCATAAACGGAGATAATTACTATTATTATGAAAGTCAAAGAAAAATAACCCAAAAGGGTTTAGATTCGGCATCCACACTATTTCCAAAAGATACAGTCATGCTAACAACAAGAGCCCCGATAGGGAAAGTTGCTATTGCCGGTAAAGAAATGTGTACAAATCAAGGTTTTAAAAATATGATTTGCAAAAAGGAATTAAACCCTATTTATCTTTACTTCTGGTTATTATCTCATAAAGATTATTTAAACTCCTTAGGAGTTGGAGCAACATTTAAAGAAATTTCTAAAAAAATTGTTGAGAACGTAAAAATTCCCCTTCCTCCGCTTCCTCTTCAACAGAAATTTGTTAGAATAGCAGAGCAAATAGAAAAAATGAAAGAAAATGTTAAAAATACTAAACAAAACTCTGAAGAATTATTTAATTCTTTGATGACTAAAGCGTTTAGAGGAGAGTTATAAGATGAATTTTAGAAAATTCTTAAAATGGGGTAGCAAATGGGATACTGGAAAAATGATTTTTATCCTAATTTTTATTTTAGGATTATTACTTTTTATGAATAGATATAATTTGTTGCTTAATATGCCTGATAAAATTGCTGATTTTTGTGTTAAAGAAAGTGTAAAATTCTGGCAGAGCGGAAACTTACAATTATTGAGAAGTTTATTTGAACATTTTGTTTTTAATTTTATAACCCCTATTATTTTTGTAATTTTCTCTTTAGGATTTGATAAATTGTTTAGGCAATATGTAAATTGGCGAGTATCCTTCGGAATTGGTGTTTTTTGTTCAATAGCTATAACTCTAGCATGGGAATTTCAAAAAATGCCTGTTGAATGGATAGAAGTAATTTATGATTTATTAGCCGTCTTACTAAGTTATTTATTTATTAAATGGATGTTAAAGGAATTTGATATTTATGTTAAACAAAACTCTAAAAGCTTACAAAATAAACAAATAACGGGGGATAAAATATAATGAAAGATAGTACAATGGGAATCGGCATAATTTTTATAATAGTCATATCTATAGGAATAATTTATTGTTTAAATCAGGATTATCCTGTTCAGGTTAGTTTAAGTTTGAAACCTTGTTTTTTAGGCGGAAATATCTGTTTCTTGGGAGAAGATTTAAAAATGAATATTGATCTAAATGCTAAGAATTCTCGTTTTATCGGTAAAAATCAAACCGTCTCAATCAAATCTGAAATATATAATAATGATATTTCAATAATTGCAGGTAATTCTACCGAGATAATTGTCCCCCTTTCTGCGAGTTTATCTTCTGACGAATATGAATTCAAAATAAATTCATTTGTTAATATAAATGAAGATTTACCAACAAAAATTAAGAACTTTTTTCATATGGAGACTTCAGATAAAAAAACCGTCTCAGTTAGATTGCCGATTGTAAAAATTGTAGATGTAGGATACAAGTGCACAAATAATGGTTTTTATTTTGAAGAAATTAAGTTAAAATTAGAAGATTCTGCAGTAAATGAATTAAATTGCAAATTTCGTATATATGTGGATAAACTATACGTAACTACTAATCATCCACTTCTCACTAAAAAAGAGGATTCGAATAATTTTGATTATTATGAAACAAATTATTCTAAAATAAATAAGGTAGACCTCTCTGGGTCAGTTCAGAAGATCTCTTTTATAGCTGGTTCGGCAGTTGATCAAACTAATACTCGAATCATACCAGTATGTTTAATAAATAATAAGGATATTGTAATAATAGATCAAGAAGTATCTAAAATAAAATGTCAGGTAAATAAATAAAAATGCTACATACAGAACTCAAATCAAAGATTAGAAAGTTATGGGATAAATTTTGGAGTGGAGGAATTAGCAATCCTCTTCAAGCAATTGAACAAATATCCTATTTAATTTTTATGAAAAAGATGGAGGATAAGGATATTTTAGAACAGCAAAATGCGACACTAAAAGGGATTAAACATAAATCTGTTTTTGAAGGATATAAGAACTGTAGATGGTCTGAATGGAGTGAATATTCTTCAGATAAAATTTTAGCACATGTAAGGGATGTGGTATTTCCATTTATGAGAGAATTAGGGGACGAAGGTTCATTATATTCAAAATATATGAAAGATGCAAGCTTCTCTTTACCAACAGCTTCACTTTTAATTGAAGCAATCAATATAATTAATGATTTACATATCAAAGAACAAAATCAAGATACTCAAGGAGATATTTATGAATACCTTTTATCTGAATTAACAACTGCTGGAAAAAATGGACAGTTTAGAACTCCAAGACATATAATCAAAATGATGGTCGAATTAGCAAAACCCGAATTGGGCGATAGAATTTTAGATCCTGCCTGTGGAACAGCTGGTTTTTTAGTAAATGCTTATGAGCATATACTGAATTCAAACAAGAAAGAAGGGGTTAGCACACTAACTCCTCAGAAAAAGAAAATACTGGATGAAGAATCCTTATATGGATATGATATTGACAGAACAATGGTTAGAATTGCAGTTATGAACTTAATGATGCATGGAATAACTGATCCACAAATCAAGGGAGAAGATACTTTATCTAAACGATATAATGAAAATGGAACTTATGACTTAATTTTGGCTAACCCTCCCTTTAAAGGCTCTATAAACGAAAGCGAGAAATCAGACGAATTTACAATAAGCACAAGCAAGACAGAATTGTTATTCTTAGAATTAATGTATAACTCTCTTTCGGTTGGGGGGAGATGTGTAGTAATAGTTCCAGATGGCGTATTATTTGGCAATTCTAATGCCCATAAATCAATCAGAAAGCTCTTATTAGAGAAATGCAGGCTTGATGCAATTATTTCTATGCCCTCAGGAATCTTTAAACCCTACGCAGGAGTTTCAACAGCAATATTATTTTTCACCAAAGGAGAACCAACAGAAAAAGTATGGTTTTATGATATGGGGGCAGATGGCTATAGTTTAGATGATAAAAGAACGCCACAACCCGATAAAAATGATATTCCAGACATTTTAGAGAGATTCGGCAATAGATTAAAAGAAAATAATGAAGACCGAGCTAAAAAGAATTTTTTTGTTCCAATTGAAGAAATAAAGGCTAATGATTTTGACTTATCAATTAACAAATACCGAAAAGAAAAGCATGAAGAAACAGTTCATAGAGATAGCAAGAAAATAATCGGAGAAGCTAAAAAAGAGGTTAAAGAATTATTAGATGGTTTTGAAGAACTTGAGAAAATAGTTTAAAAAATGGCATATGAAATAATCAATCTGGTTTTAACAATAATAGGTTTAATTATTGCGTTGGGTGGAGGCATAGCAGGTTTTGTAGCAGTATATATTCTTTGGAAAAAATCTAAGGATAAACTAAAGATTATAACTACGAAAGCTAATTATTTTTTAGAAAAGAAAAACTTATTAGTTTTTGCAGTGATTAATTTGCAAAATGACAAGGACACACCTCAATCGGTAACTGATTTAGTAGCTTCGATTAGATTTGATAAAGATAAAAAAGATAAAATAATGCCGAAGGGATTTAGTGTTTCTCCAGTTCATCCCGTAGAATTTCCCATAAGCATACCTGCACATAGTTCTTATGCAATAAACGCAAAATTCGTATTTCCCGAGGTAGAACTATATTCTATTGATCGAGCGGGGGAAGCTAGATTTATGGGGATTTATGAAAATACGCCAGTTTTAGTTGCAGATGAAAGAGATTTTGAAAAAAAATGGGATCAGTTACCTTTACTTTTAAGATTAGATTTACATATTAACGGATCTACATCCCTTAAAACAATTGCTGGAGCACATAAAATTGAAAAGGCATCTATGATTTCTGGAACATTTAATTCCGTAGATGTTGGAAAAATCCAACATGAATTTATCAAAGAAGGAAAAATATAGGATTTCTAAAAGACATGTTCTTAGATGGAGAAAAGACGTTAAATAAGACCATTATAATTTATAACAATTCTAACCTTCCGTATAGTTTAATCTTTAGGATCTTTGCTTCTAGGGACATGTTTCTTGGGGAAAACGTCCGATAACTGACGGTCTATCTATATACCCGCCATCAAGCACCTCACGACCCCAATCCCTAAAAAAGCGAGCGGGGTTGCGAGCAGAGCATTTGCATTTAACAAATTAGAAAAATAATTTAAAAATGCAAATGCGAGATATTTTTATCCTCTTTTGTAGATTTTTCTAACATCCGAAGGTATTAATGAATAGTTGGGGTTTAATTCAGCACTATCCCTTAGATTCACATCTCCACCCAGTTGTTTCTCCAAATTTTTTGCACTTATAAAAATATCTCGTAAAATAACTTCCCTTCTAAATCTACAGAGACGATTAAATGCAACCATATATTCTAATTCCTTCTCAAAACTTTCCCTCGTAATTCCTAAAAATTTTGCTTCTTCACATGAAAACTCAAAAACATATCTTTCCAGTTCTTCAAATTTATCCTTGCCCAATATTAAAATTATCTGATTATCCAATTCCTTACTTTGCTTTATCAGTTCATAACATCTCCAAGGATTAATTGCCATTGTAATTTATAGGGTTTTTAGTTTAAGTAATTAAATATTTTATTTTTCAATACAAGTGACTAAAGACTTTGCCCATTCTGCAGATACATATCTTAGTTCTTTTACCTCGTTTGGTAAGAGACACATTCCTCCCACCGGGGCAGATGGATAATTTTTGCATAAATATCTATTGAATATTATTAAGTTTGAAGCTAATGTTTCATGATATATACTTCTTGTTGAATCTAATTGAAACATCATGTTAGAGAAATTTTCATCAGTGAATCTTAATGAAAATGAATCTTCTCTATCCATTAATCTTTTCTTACTATCATCTCTTTGTTTTTGAATCTTCCCAAGATGCCCAACATATCGTTTTGCAGAATCAATAAGTTCCTTTAAAAGTTCAAGAGAAGTTGAATCTCCGTCTATTAAAGAAATAATCGTATCATACCTTTGCCTTACTTTTACTGATTCATCTTCCATGTCTTGAAAGGGTGGATATAGTTTATAAATATTACCATTTGTTGTTACTAATAAGAAATAACATCGGTTTACGTTATCTGGCAGTATATCCTTTAATGCAGGATAGCAAATAACCGCCGAAAGCTTTAAAAACCTACTTTTTATTTCTTTTATTATTGCCTAGTCACAATTATGCCAAAAAGCAAGTGTCTAATATAATTAAAGAATAATCTTAAAAATATAAAAAAATGCATATTCTACAGCCAAAACACACACTTCTAAAATCTGAAGAGGTTGAAAAGTTACTTATAACATATAATATTTCTCTAGCACAATTACCAAAAATCAAGATTACA